>TARA_R100001443_G_scaffold1612_2_pt1 | contig 15761 bp, 6 predicted proteins | sample TARA_R100001443 | Tara Oceans TARA_R100001443 (sample SAMEA2622142) | marine metagenome | biome: marine biome (ENVO:00000447); feature: deep chlorophyll maximum layer (ENVO:xxxxxxxx); material: "saline water (ENVO:00002010), including plankton (ENVO:xxxxxxxx)" | depth 50 m
ATCATAACCTGTTCCTTTTAAAACGGCGGCTGTAGCGTTTTTATTGAGATCTCTATTGAATTTTTTCCCTGCTTGACCATTAATTGTCGCGTTAAAAGAAGATTTTAATACATGTGTATCATATATATTGTTATTAACATTCCATTTACCAACTATATCATTATACTTATTATAACCATCTTGAGTTGTAAAACCTAAGTCACCATTTTCTTCTATACTAAAAGTACCTTTATTAGTATATAGCTCAGTATACTTTTCATCTCCAGGAATATCAACTATCTGTCCATTTTGAAAAGAATCTAAATAGCTTTTTTTATCATTTAAGTACAAATCTAGTTGAGTATTTAGATTTGAAAACGAATACTTAATATCTTCCATTTGCTCTTTACATCCTCTATCTTTTGTTCTAGCATAACAATCAGCAGCTTTTGAGTAAGACTCTTTGTTTTTATTTAAAAACTCAGTTATTTGTTGTTTGTTGAAACCATCTTCTATTTTACGCATATTTTGAGGATTTTGTAAATCATCTAAATAAGCTTCTCTAATAGAATCTCTTTTCTCTTGTTCTTGTATACCCTGTTGTATAGCTCCTGTAAAATTCTGTGCAAACGCTGCGCCTCCAGCCATATCTGCTAAAGCTTGTGATTGAGCCACGTCTCTTTGACCTCTTATTAGCGCCACGTTGGGACTATATGATGTTGATTTTTTTGCCATATTAATTTTTTTTATGCTGCACCTATTGCTGCGCTTGCAGCTGTACCCACTAAACTACCTATACCTCCATACAAAGCAGCGTCAGATTGTGCTATAGCTTGATTTGCTGCTGCTAAATCTTGTTGAGACATACCAAACAGTGTTCCTGTTTTTTGATATTCTAAACCTCTAGATGTTTCTTCACCTGCTAATCTTAACGCTTCAGCTTGAGCTTCACCTCTTCTTTCTAGCTGTTGTATTCTACTAGCTTCTTGAGCTGAGTATATTTGATTTCTAGATTCTTGTAAACCAATACTTCCAGCTGCTTTTTGAGATTGTACTAGCGCTTGGTTTGATAACGCTTGTGCTAAACCAGCTATACCACTACCACCAGCAGCGCCTCTTAAGTTTTGCATGATACCAGCTTGTTGTTGTTCAAACATTCTTTTTTCAAACTCTGCTTGTTGTTGGTTAACCGTTAAATCTTCATATACGTTTTCCATGTTTAAATACTTATTTTCAACATTAGCATATATATTGCTAGTATCTAAATCCATGTATTGTTGTCTCATTTTATCGTACTCATCTTGAGCGGCAATTTGAGCATCTCTTCTTTTTCCTCTACCAACTAAACCTTGTATTATACCACCTATACCAGAGGCCATGCCAAACATAGCTTGTGGAGAACTCATATTAGCAACAAAGTCTTGACCAAATCCACCACCAGTAGTAGCAGGAGTAGCGGTAGTAGTCATATCTGTTCCGCCGGTAACCCCTGAACCTAAAACTGAAGATTTTAAATCTCCACTAACGTTGTAAGGTCCTAATTCTCTTCTTCTAAAAGCTTCTTCCATATGTGGAAAAAAATTTGAAGTATAAGTAGGTTTGGAGACAATACTTGTTCCTTCTAAATATCTATTAGTTTCGTTAGACGCATCTTGAGCTGTTGCGTAACCAGGGTATAATGGATTTCCCGTATTTGATATGCCGTTTGCCATGTTATATTATTTGTTTTATTATCACAGTTTTCACTGTTTTTTTACTATTAAGCTGAGTTAGAAAGTAGTTTTTCAACGTCAAATCTTAGTGTTCTATCACTTGTACCCGCTTTTATAACTTCAATGTTACCACTTATAGTAGCTACTGTACCTGTGTTTTCTATAGTTAAAGTAATACCGTTTTCTAAAGTTTGTGCTGAATCAACTGTAAAATTACCAGCACCATCAGCACTACCACCAGCTGTAATCAATGGTTTTCCAAGTTTTGTGTTAATACCTATACCACTAAGCCTTGATACATTGTTAATAACACCTTCTCTGTCCGCAACACCTATCGTGGTACTATTGCTTACAACACCAGAAGTAGTTGTAGTACGTGGTTTTAAAGCTACTTTTAAATCAGTAAACTTAACATCCCAACCATAAACTCTAAATATTTCACTTTCTCCATAACCACCAAGTTTTAACGTGTCTCCAGCTAAAGCTAAAACTTGTTGTTTGCTAAAAACTATCATTCCTTCTTGAACTGTAACTAAACCATTGACTATAGTTGGTTTTTTACCTAATGTATCTACAGCTTTTTGTGTGTATTTAACTATTTTCTTTTCTTCTTTAGTTCCAGCAGATAACACAATTGAATCTTCGTAATTAGCAATAACTGATCCAGATGTTACGTTATCACTTGCTGTAGAGATCATACCAGTACCTATTCCTAACAAATTATCTACAGGCCAAGCATAATTCATTCTAGCGCTAAAAGTTAAAGGTTGATTATCACGAAATTGAATAGCTTGTGACATTGTGAAATCAGTGGCGGTACCACTAGTCTCTACAACAGTAACTGTTGTTACTTCTCTATTAACTTTAGAACTAAATGTAAGCGTTGTTTCTTCAGCTATAACTACCGCTGAAGATATAGAAAAAACATTTGTAGAATCAAGAGATGCTACGGTAAATATTTTTGAATCAAGAATAGCATTACCAGTAACCCTATCACCAACAGCCATTTTAGTAGCAACAGCATTAGTCATTGTTATAGACGTACCAGTTGTGTTAGTAGTGGCAATATCTGTTGATACTTCAGCTGTTATTCTATCTCCAACTTTAATCACAGCTGACAAATCAGTATTATCCATTCTAACCACACTACCACTAGTTACAGCATTATTAACATCATCTCCAGTAAAAGCATCTCTAGCCGTAGGATATATATCTTCTCCTGGTAAAGCAATTGGATCAGATCCAACTACAGGTTCTACAAAAGCTAAAACATCATCTGGTGTAGGTTGTCTTAAAATTCTATAAGCAGTGGTTGCTGAACTTGTCCATGAAAAAGAAAAAGGAATTTTACCTTTACTTTTACCTCTATCTATATTTGATGTAAACGTACCAAACGATGATCCTGCTACAGCTGTAGTTGGTGAGTAACCTGATATAGTAAGCAATACTGAAGCGTATTGATATAAAACTTTTCTTAGCATTAACGAATTAGATCCAGTAGAGTTGTTTATATCTAAAGAAGCATCATCAAACCTAACTTCTACGTAATCAGCATGACGCGTTGATTCTTCTGGATTAGAGTAAGGTACCGCGTACAAAGATATATCATATTGATCATCACCAGAAAAAGACAGTGTTACACCATCAGCAATAGTTTGTGCTGAAGACAATGAAAATACATTTGTGGAATCAATAGAAGCAACAGTTATATTAGCTGAATTAAGAGCAGCGTTTCCAGTTACTCTATCTCCAACCGCCATTTTAGTTGCTACGGCAGAATCCATTGTTACGCTAGTAGCGCTACTAACGGTTCCATTTACAGTATCTGTAGTAATAGTACTCGGAAATAAAACGCTTCCTTTGTAAACTCCACTACCAACAGTTTCTTGTAAATAATCACGTGTAGTTTGAAACTCTTCTGTTACAAAATTATAATAATCACCAGTTGCATTGTTTTTAATTTCTAATATAAATTCAGGATTATTTTCACCGCTTATACTAAAAGTTCTACGCTCGCCGTCAGCAGGAATATCAGAAAAATCTAAATCAAAACTTGTTATTACTTTTTTTGATAAATTACCATATAATCTAGCGTGCTCAACATCAGACATCAATGAACCATCTGGCATATAATGAAAACCAGGAGGTGCTGTTTGACCTTGATCGTTTACAGTACGACGTGAATACGTTGTATTGCTTGGTCTAGCTGAGCTTGATGAACCTGATGAACCTGATGAACCTGATGAACCGCCGTATCCGTTTGCCATAATTTATTTTATTTATTTACTACTTTGTGAAACTTCTGATCCTACAGAAAATAATTCAACTTTATCTGTTCTTTTGTTTTTAAATTTAACACTAGCATAATAACCTTTTACATCTGATGAGTTAACCGCTTTGTTTTTACCAAACATTATGTAATCGTTTTCACTAGGTAGCAATATACCGCTTTCATCATCATACATTACTTGTATTAAAAAAGCATCGTGATTTATGTTTGTTACTGTGCCTAAAAAAACAACACTATTATTAGAAGTAGAAAAACCACTATTTCCCACAGTGTTAACAGGAGAATAGTAAGCAGCATCTCCAACTTGAAGACTAACATTAATAGGTGAACCAATTGATAAAACTAATGTTTGCATAATTGTTTTTTATAATTTATTTTATTATATACTATCTGTACTGCATTTACGCTTGTCCTGTAATTGTAAGGTGGTATCTACATTTTGATAAACTTGGTATGTACCATTTACTACTTCACCTCCACTAGTTTTACACCCAGCAGTATAAGTGTTTTCAATTTCTATTGGCCCACAAAGACCATCTGTTGTACTTACAATATATTTAACTGTAACTTGACTAGTGTAGTCGTTAACATCTACTAACCCGTTGTTACTAGCAGGATTGTAAAAAGGATCATTATTATATAATGTAGCTCCACTTGCTGTAGATATGCCAGAAGTATAAAAATCACCAAGATCAGTATCTTCTGCTATTAAAACTTCATTATCGTCAAAAATCCTTCTAATTATATTAAAGTCAGCTGGAACACCACCTCCAAGCGTGTTAGTATTATAAGTTGAATTAGAATCTGGTATAATTGTTAGACGCAATTGTGTTGCCTGCATAGCAGCATTTGTACCTCCTATTATAGTTGTATTTAAAGACGTCTGTAAATCAAAACAATAAACTACATCATAGGTGCAAACAGAATTGGTGTGCACATTATAAAGAGCATTATAGTTATTTGCGTTTGTATCCATACACCCTTCATACTGACAACTACCGTTGTCAACTAATGCGTTAGCATCATAATTAATTGGTACTACATCAACACCATTTATTTGGTATAATCCCCCAGCATCTGTACATCCTTGCGGAGGCATACTACACGAACCATCATTATAAATAGTACCTCCTAGATAACTACCAGAATCTGAAGAGCAAGTGCTTGGTTCATATTGGTATTCGTAGCCATCAAACAAAGTAATTGTTGAATCGGTACAACTACCAGCAAAGCTATAGTTAATAGCATAAGGATTTGTACAGCCATTCCAAAAACAAGAGCCATCATCATTTATCGCTCCAGCGTAATAGTTAAAAGCTGTAGACTGTGTACAACCGTCTGTTGGGAAACTACAACTACCATCATTACAAGTTGCAGATTGATTGTAATTAATTGCTGTAGAATCTGTACAGCCATTGTTACACTGAACACAATTTCCATTGCCATCATCTACATAACCAGCTAAACAATTACCAGCACAATCAGCGTTTGGAGAAGGACCACTATCACATGAGCCATCGTTAATATCTGCTAAAGGATTATAATTACACGCCGAAGGACTTGTACATCCAGATATTGGAGCAGCGCTTGTAGTTATTGTTCCTGTAAGAGCCGTAGCGCTACTTATACTATCACAATTTGTTCTAATTGATACTTGGTAATTTTCATTAGACAAAATACCAGTATTAAACGTATGAGTTAAAGTAGAACCTGGTCCAATAGAATTAATAATAACACTTAATTCGTTAACTGTTGAATCTTGAATCATTATTGTATAACTAGATAAAGCTGCTAATGAACTACCTGTAGGTTCATCAAATTGAACGGTAATAGTATCGTAAGTTGCTGAAAGAACTAGATTGTTAGCAGCATTACAATACGTGCAATGGTTATTACAATTTCCTCCATCATAGTTTGTTGCATCTTGATCATTACAGTAAGTACAACTTCCATCGTCTGTAGTAGCTAATGAATTATAATCACAAGACATTGGATCTGTACAACCACTTACTGGGTACGTACAAGAAAAATCATCAGTATTTGCTAATGGATTATGATTTAATGCTGTAGAGTCTGTACAACCGCTAACCACAGCTATACATGAACCATCATCAGTATTAGCTGAAGAATCATAATTAAATGCCGTAGAGTCTGTACAACCCATAATATAAGGTATACAACTATTATCATCGTTATTAGCGTTTATATCATAATTAAAGGCGGTAACGTCTGTACATCCATTTATAACACAAGACCCATCATTAATAGTAGCCTCTGGATTATAGCCTGAATCTGCATTTGGATCAGTACAACCATAAATTATAGTTGTACAAGTTCCGTTGTCTATACTTGCTTGTGGATTATAGTTATCAGCATTAGGATCTATACACCCAGCTAAATCTAGTATTGTTGGTGTAGAAGACAATCTACCTAAACCTTGAAAAGAACTATCGGCACTATCAAAATCACTAAGAAAAATTCCATTAGTAGTAACGCTGTCAGTTACACCTTTTATGTGATTAAACCATTTACCTTCTTTTTTTATAAATTCTTTTACACTACCTTTTTCTAAATCAGTATTAATTGTTTCTACATACCAACCAGCTTTATCTATTAGATTATAATACTCATTATCACTTATTGGAGCTGTAGCATTTGGATTTATAACACCTACACCTGTAATTGGATCTATAGTCCCAGGTAAATAAACTTGATACGCATCAAGTGCGTTTACATTAGACTGTGATCCTTCGTAATTTAAAGTTTTGAAAGATTTAATAATACCAGGGTTTTCGTTAAATATTATAGTTATTTCAGAAGGCTTAGGTATATTATAAAAAGTATTTCTATTTATTTCTTCACCTGAAATAGCATCGAACTTTTCAACATGATGTTTCCATAATTCACCTTGTTTAAACGTGTAATATTCATTAGCACAACTAATAGCATTTTCTGGAGTAAAAGACTTAAAACTAACCCAACCTTTTACATTTTCTTTAAAAGTAACTGTTTTTGGGTTATTATCTTCACTATTATCAAGAGTTATATTATACTCACTTTTCTTATCATCATAGCTACCAACAAGTTTATTGCTTAACTTTAAATTATCTCTAAACCAATCTTTCATACCAAAGTTTGATATTGGTGTTAAACCATCTTTAGATAATCTAACAACTGCGCTTCTAACTTTGTCTGTAAAGTAACATCTATAAGATTCTGAAACAAATGATTCTGGATTTTTAGATATACCGTAATCACCAGCATAAGGAATAGTTTGACCCAGCACGTTGTTTGTAGCTGTTAATTGTGTGTTACCATCTGCGTTAAATACAGCATCTTTATTTGCTAGTATTTTTAAAACTCTATCTTCACATAACGCTATTAAGTCGCCATCAGCTGTAGATCTAGAGTGTAGCTTTTGAATACTACCATATATAGGATTTACATCTTTAGTAATTTTTTCAGCTGCTATAAATTGGTTTAAACTATTTACGCCAGACATTGAGTTGTATAAACCAGAATATATTAAACCATTTTTTCTATGTTCTTTTTTATAATTTTCACCTAAAGTTGTCGATGCTTTAACTCCATTTGCTATAAATGGTAAATTAAAAGTATCTTTAATTCTATTAGATTCAACACCATTTCCAAAAGAATAACAATTATACCAATCTAAAAAATAATTACTATTATATATATCTTCTTTAAGCTTTAAAATAGGTGGATCTGTAGGATCACCTTCATCTGGTGTTATATTTTCAACCTCAACTTCAAACGCTATACCGTTAGGTCTAGTTATTGTTAAAATACTACCAATTACTAAAGGTGGTGCTGTAAAAGCACCAACACCTCCAAGACTAAAATCAATACCAACATCAATTTTTATTTCTCTTCCAGAGCTATATGAGTTTGAAGATACTTGTCCTAAATCTCCATTAACACGACCTTCACCAGCCATACTTGTTACAGTAGATCCTACAGGTATTGCTGTATTAATAGTGCTTGCGTTTAGTTTTGTTGGATTGTTTTCACTTATTTCATAATAAACATCTAAACCTGTGTCTTCTTTAGGTTCTGTTTCCCAAACAAAAGGATTTTCAGGTAAATTTCCACCATCAGCGTATTCTTCAACTGGCTCTACAAACTGCATGGTATAACCAACAGCGCCTATTTGCCCTAATTCATTTGATGCGCTTTGCAAACCACCCGTTGGGTTGTTAATTTGACAAATATCTGTATTATCTTCTGTAAAGTTACTAACACCATTCATACAAACTTGTATAAACTGTAATCTTAGACCTACTGTAGGCGCACCCGCATTAAAAGGATGTGAGCTTGAGCCACCATAGTTTAATGGTTTTTCATAACCAGCCAACTCTATTTCCCAACCTTCAGGATGTTCTTTAATATTTTTTATAACAACATCATTAGCACTCTTTTGAGTGGCAGCTGCGTCAATGTTATATTTTAAAAGCTTCATGCCTTTATGAAGACTATATAAAGTTTTTAAATTATTACCATTACTACATTCGGTTTTTATATTATCAACTACAATGTGGTTGTATTTATTTGTTGGACTAGCTGTAGTACCATACATATTGTTTTCCACCAACCTTATTGTCCATCCAAATTGAATATCTGTACCGGCATTAATCTGACCAGTAATAGTTGGAAGATTGAATTTAACCTCACCTGATGGCGCAGTAAAACCAATAGTGTCTATAGCTTCCACCTTTGCTAAATTTTGAATATTATTGTGGAAACCAATAGACATACCTACCCGTACATCACTAACATCGTCTAATACCATAAAAGTAACACCTTGCGCAGCGTTATTTACTAACTCTGCGGTGTAAAGATTTTCATCGTAATTTGGAAAAGCTCCTCCACTTCCTAAATGTAAACCACCAGCAATACTTATCCCAGGTGCTTCAGCTGGATTCCAACTACTAATAGATGGGGTAACTTCAAAATTAAAAGTTTTAGTATAAGATGAAGCAGCACTAATTAACATTATTTGAGGACGAACACTAGTAAGATTAGCATCCTTAGCCCAACCATGATCATATCTTCCAAATCTTGCGTTTCTTCTATATCCAGTTTGACTTGTTATTGTATATATTGTTTCTGTTGGATCTTCCGCCCACTTAAATTTAAAACCAGCAGCTAAAGAGTCTGTAAATCTAGTTGTAATAGGATCGTTTACTCTAGTACCATCACCAAAACCAAAATAATCAGAAAAAGTTCCGTAAAAATCACTTTCACCACCAATAGGAGTACCTCCGCTCCAATCATCTTTTGGTAAAAAATCAAAACCACCAAAACCTAAATTTATAATTGAACTAGTCGGTGTGTTTTGAATACCACCACCAACGTTACTAGCAACACCAGTATAACCACAATTTGCAGCTATATTACATTCTGGTGAAAACTCATCGTTCATGTTGCTTGAGTTAGGCCAAACTAAATCGTTATCATCATTACCAGTGGTAGGAATAGTGTATTTTATAGTTCCTTGATCTATAAACCAAACTCCCATATCTGCTTTTGGAGCAGTTTTAGATTCGTATACAGGGTCGTTTATATACCAAGAATTGTAACCACCCGAAGATAACGCTAAATACCCTGGTATAGTTGAAAGGTTTTGTAAATGATATATATTTCCTGTTTTGTGAAAATAAGCTTCTCTTGCTACACAATGATTAAAATTATTACCATTAGGATTATACCCAGCAACTTCAGCATCTGAACCATAATCAAAAGTAACCCAGTTTCTATTATTGCTAACAACAGCAGCTGAAGCTTTAGTTTTTAACTCGTTATCATTAGGTAAAAAATAAATTTGCTTACTAGATGTCTCTATGTAGTTAGTACCAATAGAATCATCAGTTATTTGAGTTTGTATTTTACCATCGTTTTCAATCTTAGCAAAAAATCTACCGTCAAATTGAGGTTTGTTTTCAACAACAGCTTTTGTGAAAACTATTTTAGTTTCATCAAGTATTTCGTTTATTGAACTACTATTATCAAATATAAAATCTATATCGTTAGTAATATTTGTAGCAAGCGTTACGTAATATTCGGTTGGGTCAGTGTTTGGACTTGTGGAATCATCTCTATTAGATGTAATTTCTGATACTTTGTATTGTTGAGAAACATCACCAGCATTAACAAACTGTACATATATATCTTCTGTAATATCTTCCATTCTAGACAAACTAGTAGATGCAAATCCAGCACCATAAGACATTGTAAATGACACACCATTTACTTTTGGAGGATTATTATCAATGTCAAAAAGCTCGTTGCTAGTATTAAAGTGTGAAACAGTTCCTATGCGTATTCTTCTAGTTTTAATAAATTCTGGAGCTTCATTTTCTATAGCTAAAACCTTGTATTTAGTAGAATTCTCTATAACACCTTCATCTCCATCAACACCTCTTTTAAAATATAAAAAAGTATCTAAATCTATTTTATTTCTATCAGAAGAAGGAAAAGCTAACCATATATTACCATCTTCAGCTTTGTACCAACGATCCATAGGTACATTATAGTACTCGCTAGAAGTTTCTTTTATATAAAACTTATAATAAAGCATTTCTGGAGGTATAGCGCCTTTCAATCCAACTTTTAGTTTATTTGCGTTTATAGACTCTGTTTTTTTAACTCTAAAACCACCGGTTTCACTAATTAAAACTGGAGTTTCTCTACCGTATTCGTCGGTAAAAACAACACCAAGTTTATAATCTCTTAAAGATTTAATTGATTTTTTTGGTGTACCACTATTTGATGGTGTCCAAGAATATATAGAGTTTTTAAAATCAGGTTGATAGTTTAAATTACCAACTTTTAAATCATAGTTTTGCTCGTAGTTACCATATATAATTCTACTACCACTAACGGCTTGTGCTAAAGCAGTTTTTGGTACGTTATCCCAAGTTCTTAAAAGTTGATTAGCATCAATCGTGCTTTTTATTGTTTCGGATTTTATTAAATACTCACCAGTATCCCAAGATCTAGAATTTCCAGCTACAGCTATATCTATAGGACTAATTGTTTGAACAAGATAAACGTTTGGAAAAGCATCTTCTTTATATAATATATCTACTTCAACTATATCTCTACCTAACAAAGAGTTAGCGGTTGTTGGTTTAAAACCTTTAATTTTTATAGACTTAAGGTTATTAATCATACCTGTGTTCCAACCTTTTTTAGGATCATAATTAAATGAATTTGGTAAAAAAGCTACTTCAGACCAAGGTGCAAAAGTAGAATACTCACCATCTTCATATTTATATCTATAAGAAAATCTTGGAAATTTATCTTCGAATATAACAGGTTCTGTATCTTCGTAATCAACAACGTAATTTAATTCACCAATATACTGAAGACCAGGTGGAACACCAGGTGGAACTCCATTTAATCCAACAACTTGTATTTGAACTTGAACAGTACCGTTGTTGCTATTAAAATTGTTATCTTGATGATCTGTTATTAAACCTCTTATTGTCCAATCAGCAAGAGGTGTAGCTGGAGCCGTAAAACTAGTAGCACTAGTTAAATTAAATTCTTTTAACAATAAATAACCACCAACTTCCCACGCAAAGTTAACATCAGAAACTAAATTAATATCAGTTGTTACAGAAAAACGAACAGTATCTCCAACTCGTAACGCTGAAAAATCATCTATGACATTAGGGTTTGAAGAACCAAGTATTTTTGTTGTTGCAGAAGATCCCTGCCCAGCATTACCTATATTTGTTATTCCAGTGTAATCTAATAATTTATCTCTTCCATCGTTAAGTTCTAAGGTTAAAGCATTTTTAGGTGATTTACGAATTACTGTAATATGTTCTTCTCTTGCTATTATATTGCTACTATAATTTATGCCTTGTGCTTTGTTTATTAAACGAGTAGAAAAAATCCCAGTACTATCTGTACCTTCTATGCTTCTAGATATATTTATTTTTTTAGGCTCTGTCTTTCCATCAGTAAAGAAAAGCATATCATCTATAATATCTATTCCTGTAATATTTTGATTATGATTAAAGTTTAGTGTTCTAGGACCATAAAACATAAGTCCTTGATAAAAGACATCTGTAAGATTTAGATTATCATTTAATATAATAGTAGGAGAAGTTAAAATTTGTAATTGACCACTAATAGGTGTAGGTATTCCGTTAAATATAACCCCAACTGGAAAACCTGATAATTCGTTTTGGTTAGCATCTTGAATTTTTATAGCATTGCAAAGACCACTAGGACCAGGGCTTCCGCCACAAACTGTATCATCTATGGCACTTATAAAAAATAAATTACCATCGTATTGGACTTGATCACCAATGTTAAGATCACCTGCGTTGTATTGATTTTCATTCAAATACAACCACCCAGTAGCTACATCTGTTGTTGTAGTGTAAATACTTGTAATTCGTAAAGTAAAAGGAGTTGGAACAGGTTCAACAGAACTTGAGAAAGCAGTTAAAGAACCAGTGGCCGCAGCTGCAGTTGGCTGTGATAAAGTATAAGGTCCTAAAAAAGATATAGAACCTGGTACTGTAGAAGTGTCATAATTATAAGAACTTTCTAGCTGCAACTCAACAACTTCTTCACTATATTCAGCAACAGTTCCTTGAAAATAAACCATTTGTTTAAAAGAAGCAGCAATAATTTTGTTTCCTGGTGTTGCTGGAAAACCATCAAGAAATACTTCAGCACCTATTAAACCACTTAAACTACCACCTGTCCATTCACTTATATATATTATATTTGAATTATCTGTAGTATATCCTGTTGTAGGTGTGGTACCAGGCGCAGCTATAGGTGGTGACATAGGTATATAAACATTATCACCAACTTTAGATACAGCTGATACCATATTATCAGGACCAACTACAGTAGTGCTTTGAGATGAAGCAATAGATTGTTCTGATGCAAATTCAAAATCAACAATTACTTCATTAGTTATATCAGATACTTCAACAGCATTAGAGGTTGATGTTGTATTACCAATATTTACACCAACAACATTCCAACCAATTTCAATTTCACTTAACAGATTGTTTGTAAGATTAATTAAACGTAACTCATTAGAATTAGTTTTTAACTCTTCTTCGTTTGGAATATAAAAAGCATATTTATCTACAAACACAAGTTCACATCCATTGTCAGAACTATATTTGCAAATAAAGTCTTTCATTGAAAAACTATTAGCAAGATCAATAGATTCTTCTTCACTAATAGTTGTTGTGCCAAAGCCACTTATAAAAGAATTAATACTTGAAAAAGAATTACCTGAAACAAACCAATATAAAGAATCGTTTTTTTCGTCAGATATTGATCCTACTGTATATGCGTCTTTACCTAAAATATCATTAAACTCAGTGCTACACCCAGCGGTATTACCTAATATATTTTGCACGGCACCAACGTCAGATCCTTCTGAGGTTGAAACCTGTACGTTCATTGCATCTCTATATTCTCCATTTGGAACAAGTCTTTCGTCAAGATCCTTGTTCATCTTACCACCGGTAAAATTATGCTTTATTTCTGGCATGTACTAGTGTTTTATTTGCTTAGATTTTCCTCTAAGTACTTGAGTTAATTCTTCTAATTTTAAATTAGATAGTCTTAGTTTTGCAGTTCTAACAGCTGCAAATCTTTCTTTTTTAAATCTATTTACTTGGTATTCAGGTATATTAGATTTTCCCGATAAAACAGCGTGAGCAATATACTTATACATTGCTTCTTCTGCAAACTTATGAACCTGCATTTCACTATCTGTCCCTAAGCTATCACTTATATAATCTAATATCACAGTTTTTCCATTAATATTAGAGCTAAAATGTATTTTTCCTGATACTTGATCTATATAAAAAGATCCGTTTACTTGAGCATGTTGAGGGTCTAACCCATATCTTTCACCTTGCATTTTCCAATAAACATCATCTTCGTAATCATCGTTGTTATTCTCAGAAGGTGTTTGTGATTTATAATTTGACCATGTATCACTTTCAACATCTGGAGATATAAAAGTAATTTCTTCAGAATTATTTGTTGCAACATTTAATGATCTTTCTGATACTAAAATCTTAAGATCAATAGTAGAAATGTTTTTTACAAACGTTCCTAGTGGAAAATCTTCGTGATATATTAACATACCAATTTCTATACTAGATATATCAGAAGTTGAATTAAAATTTATTATATTATCATCAACTCTCCAATCTAAATTTTCAACTATAAATGATGATTTTTGAGGCAATATTAAATTATTATCTACATTTGTAAAAGTTAATGTCGCTCCATTAAACGTATCATCTGGAGCAACTGGAGTGTATGTTGTGCCAGATATTGTTCCAACAGTTATTGTCGTGGCTCCACCTGAATTTGAAACTTTTATAACACGTAAACCATCTACATAAGGACCACTAACATACATTCCAACTAAAATATCTTTATATTCTCCATCTAATAATATTGTTCCAATAACACCTGTTTCAACATCTGAATCATCATCAACATTACCTATAGCTTGCAACTTAAATTCACCATCGCTATTTTGAAGTGGATTAAAAGGATTTGAAGTTCTATTTGTAGGATACAAAGGATGTTTTATACCAGCAGAATCCACCGAACTAATTTTAGTATAGTTTACATAATCTTGCGGTAACGTCATTTGAAGAGTTGCAGGTACGGTAATTTCTTGTGATTTAAAAGACTTAAAAGTATCAAAAGATAATTCAGCTAAAGCTCTTTGCGCGTGAAAAGCAATATCTGTTCTACTAGCTTTAGATATTATTTTATCTTCACCAACATAGACTATCATAAACTGTTTTATTATATTATCTAAAGATACAAATTGATAACTACCGTGTTCACCGCTGTTATAATAAAAGTTTTGCGTTTGATTTAATAACCCCATTTATTTATTGTATTTTTGATTGTTGTTGTTTCATCATTGTTTCCATGCTTTGTCCAGCTTGAGCAGCGTCTTGTCTTTGCATAGAAATTCCAGCGTATTTTAATATTTTGTACACTAACTCTGTTTCTTCAGACGCATGTAACTCAAAGTCAACGGCGTTAGTAGCGTCATACATTGCTTTTTCGTTAATAACAACGTAAGCCCAGTTAGGTTTTTCAGGTTTTTTAAAATAAATAAGACCTGTTAAAGTTGTAAAATTATTATTACCACCAACACATCTTATTATACCAGCTCTTATATTTGCAATAGGTCTATCATTAGAAGGTCTTGTTAAAGGACCACCTTCTCTACAGTTATTAAAATCTTTAGTATTTAAAAGCTCACACTCTTTATCTAAAGCTTCTACTCTATGAACTCTATAAACGTAATCAGGGAGTCTTACGTTTAAACTATTACCAACGTTTTGATATTGAGAGATAGCGTTTTGTCCATCAGAAAATTCAAATACTTGTAATTTTTCTTCAAGCATATCGTCAATATCAGAATATATAGTATCATTACCTTGAACTCTTCTAGCAGCGTTGTTGTCATAGAAATATTGTTCAAATATTTCCATCTGCGCTTGATGAGCGAATAAGTTAAACTCTTGAGGTGTTATATAACCTCTTTGCTCTTTGTTAGCAAATGCTAAAACTTTTTGATATATCGTATCTATGCTTATCATAATTTCTTTTTAGTTATTATAAGGAAATAATCTATTTAAAGTGTCTTTTCTTTCTCCACAACCACAATCTTTACCCGTTGCTTTAGCAACTTTATCTACAACTTTTTTTATTCCAGTTGCTTTTGTAATTTT
>TARA_R100001443_G_scaffold454_1_pt1 | contig 15723 bp, 14 predicted proteins | sample TARA_R100001443 | Tara Oceans TARA_R100001443 (sample SAMEA2622142) | marine metagenome | biome: marine biome (ENVO:00000447); feature: deep chlorophyll maximum layer (ENVO:xxxxxxxx); material: "saline water (ENVO:00002010), including plankton (ENVO:xxxxxxxx)" | depth 50 m
GAAACTGAAGAAACAGAAGAAACAGAAGAAACTGAAGAAACTGAAGAAATTGAACTAGACGAAGAAATCACTGAAGAAAAAGAAGAAGAAGAAGTTACAGAAGAAGCAATGGATAACAATTCAATCGCTGAAGTTTACAAAGAAAAGTACGCTAAAGAATTAGAAGAAGCAAATGCTAAAATTAAAACTTTAGAAGAAAGTATTAAAGTAAAAGATATAGCGCTAAATGAAGTTAACCTGTTAAATGCTAAATTGTTATATACTAATAAAATCTTTAAAGCAAAAAGCTTAACAGAAAATGAAAAAGTTAAAGTATTAGGAGCATTTGATAAAGCTACTACAGTAAAAGAAACTAAATTAGTATTTGAAACTTTAAACGAAGGTTTAAAGAGAAAGAAAAATACTATTAAAGAATCTTTAGGTTCTGCTTCAAAAGCAACAGGCAACTTTAAAAACACTAAAAACCCAATTGTTGAAACTGACCCAATGGTGGCTAGATTCAAGAAATTGGCAGGTTTAAAATAAATTATAAATTAAAAACTAAATAAAATGAGTCAATTAAATTCTCTATTAGAAAGCTCTGCGCAAGGTTGGAAAAACATGCAGAGTGACGCAGCTAGACTAGCGTCAAAATGGGAAAAAACAGGACTTTTAGAAGGAATGGACAGTGAAATTCACAAGAATAACATGTCATTAATTCTAGAAAACCAGGCTAAGCAATTAGTTGTTGAGCAATCTCAAACTGACCAGGGTGGTTTCGCTGCTGCTGGTGGTGCAGGTGCTCAATGGGCAGGTGTTGCTTTACCAATGGTAAGAAAAGTATTTGGTCAGATTGCAGCAAAAGAATTTGTTAGCGTTCAACCAATGAACTTACCTTCAGGTCTTGTATTTTTCTTAGATTTCCAATATGGTCAAGAAAAAGAAACTAACTTTGGTGGACCAGATGCTGTATATACAAGCCCAGCTTCTATGTATGGTAATACTAACCCAGGTGCTAATCAAAACCCATCTGATGGTTTATATGGTGCTGGTAGATTTGGATATTCAATTAACCAATTCTCAGCTTCATCTACAGCTACAATGAGTGTTACTTCATGGGAATCTGTACATTATGCAGCTGAATTATCAGCTTCTATTGCTGCAGGTGATGTTTATGCTACTGTATCTTTCCCAGCTGGTGATTTACCAAGAGCTGACAAGAATGGTGTTAGAGCCTTTACAATCGAAGGTGTTGAAGATGACGTACTTCCACAATATACTGAATATGATGCAGGTGCAGATGAAATCTACATGGTAGTAAATTCTGGTTCTGTAGCTGATGGTACTATTGAAGTATTATATAACCAACAACCAACTCCAGATCACAGAGGTGATTTCGAAGATGCTGAAGGTGCAGGTTATCCAAATGAACAATCTGCTACTACATTAGCAATCCCATCTATCGATGTGAAAATGAAATCTGAGCCAATTGTTGCTAAAACTAGAAAGTTAAAAGCACAATGGACTCCTGAATTCGCTCAAGATTTAAATGCTTACCAAGCACTAGATGCTGAAGCAGAATTAACTTCTATCATGAGTGAGTACATTTCAATGGAAATTGATTTAGAAATTTTAGATATGTTGATCCAAGATGCATCAGCTGCTGATGAGTACTGGAATGCTAAAAACAATTCAGGACTTAACGCTGATAAATCAGCTTGGTCAGAAGATTTAAATTTCTTCAATTCTCAAGGACAATGGTTCCAAACATTAGGAACTAAAATGCAAAAAGTATCAAACAAAATTCACCAGAAAACTCTTAGAGGTGGTGCTAATTTCTGTGTGATATCTCCATCTGTAGCTACTATCATTGAATCAATCCCAGGATTTGCTTCAAACAGTGATGGTGATGCTTCAAAAGGAAAATTTGCATTCGGTATCCAGAAAATGGGTCAAATGAACAGCAGATATGATGTTTATAAAAACCCATACATGACTGAAGGTACAATCCTTATGGGATATAGAGGTAATCAGTTCCTAGAAACAGGTGCTGTATTTGCTCCATATATTCCGTTGATTATGACTCCATTAGTATATGATCCAGACACTTTCACACCAAGAAAAGGTCTATTAACGAGATATGCTAAGAAGATGATCAGACCAGAATTCTATGGTAGAGTATTTGTTAGCGGATTAAACTTCGTATAATAAAATAACAACATAATTTTCAAAAAATTAGACCTGGCTTTTTAGTCAGGTCTTTTTTTATTCTAATTATTTTTTTTCATATTTATAACTAAAAGTATATGGCGGCTGGAAAATATGATTTTACAATAGAACAAGGAGCTACTGTTGATTTTGCTATTCAGTATAAAGACTCAGGCTCCACTCCAATAGATTTAACAGGATATCAAGCTAGAATGCAATTTAGACCTACTTTTGCTTCTGATGTTATTTATTTGACTTTATCTTCAAGTTTAGGACCTTGTGGTACTGGTTTGAATTTTAGTGGATCCGGGGGTTTAGACGCTGATTTACCACCTACATCAGGCTCTATTGGTATTTACTTAACAGCTGTTTCTTCATCTCAATTAACATTTGATGCTGCTTTATATGATTTAGAAATAGCAACAGGTAGTGGTGATTGTGCCACAGTAACAAGACTTTTAGAAGGAGTAGTAAAGTTATCTAAAAATATAACATTAGGAAGTTTTTAATAAATCTTTTCAATGAGTGATCTAAATGTAAATCCAAACAGTCCAAATCAAGTTACTGTTCAGAACGCAGATAATATAATTACTGTCAATGATGACTCTAAACATACTAGTGTTGATATAACACAACAAACCACTGAAATAGTTGATATTATTACACAGGGCCCACAGGGCTCTCCAGGACCTCCAGGACCTCCAGGACCTCCAGGACCAGGCAATACCCCAACAGGTTCACTATTAACAACAGCATCAGCTGATTTAAATACTTTAACATTTACAAAAGGAGATGGTAGCACTTTTGATATAACTGTAGACACAGGATCAGGAGGAGGAAGTAGTATATTTAAACAGACAGGTTCTTATTACGCTACTACAAATGATTTACAAGTCACAGGATCATTTAATGTTGGCAATAATACAATTGGAAAAATTTTAGAGGTTAGTGGAAGTATAGCCGACTTTTCAGTAATTACTAAGGGAGATTATGCATTAACTATTGGTCAAGGAGCCACTCAAGATATTCAGATAGGGGGCCCAGGTGACTTAAATATTTATAATACTTCTTCTTTTAAAAATGATGTTAAAATAACTGGATCTTTACATCTTAGGGGACCTCTCACAGCATCTATTATAAGCGCAAGTGAGGGCATAACTGGTTCATTACTAGGCACAGCCACTTCAGCATCTTATGTTGAAAATGCTCAATCAAGTTCTTTTTCAACAACCTCTTCATATGCTAATAGTTCTTTAAGTGCTTCATATGCTTTATCATCTTCATATGCTATATCAGCCTCATTTGAAATAATTAAAGAAATAACCTCTTCTTACGCTGAAACAGCTTCTTATGTTGAAAATGCCCAATCAGCTTCTTATGTTGAAAATGCAATTTCAAGTTCATATGCTTTAACAGCTTCGTATGCTGAAAATGGTGGTGGTGGATCAGGTATATTTGAGCAAACCGGTTCTTATTATGCTACTACAAACGATTTACAAATAACAGGTTCATTAATAGTATCGGGGTCAACACCAATTCCAATTAGTGCTAGTGGTCAATCTATTAATATAGGAAAACCTTCAGATGGAGGATACACAGATGGTTTTTTTGATACATTTACAAGTGCTACTTCATTAGCAAATGCTATAGATGAAATTAGTGAAGCATTTTTAGATTTAGCCCCTCCTAAAGCCGGAACATTAACAGGAAAAAATTTATTATTAAGTGGTGTCCCTCAATATAGTGGGTTACTAGCTTATGGATTAACTTCAGATCATTGGTATCAAAATGGTTATACAGCAGGACAATCAGCCCCATTTATTAAAGCTGGAAATTTTGATTTAGAGACTCCAGATGAAACAACAATATTTAGAGGTGGTAAAAATAGTGATAGAGTAGCTGGAACATTAGAAGGAGGAGTTACAGCTAGTGTCAAATTTAGAAATATATCTCCAGTCTTAACAAATCGTCCTTTAACAGGTGGTACTGGATTAACATCCCCAATTAATATAACATCAATAGCCCAATATGAAACTTTTTGGGTTAAAGTAAATGCTCAAATAGAACAAAATTTAAATTCAAATAATACAGGATCATATCAATATAAGATTTTAGCTGATAATGGGGCAGGAGAAACTAATGATAAAAACTTATTTTGGGTAGGTGATACAACTCACTATCCTAACCAAACTGTAACACCAGGTACAGTTACAGAAGCATCTACTACATTTAATTATTTAAGTGGAATACAATATTTAAAAACAGCTATATTTACAATACCGGGTGTAGCGAATAACATGTTTAATCCTGTTTATCAAATAAGCAATGTTGCTTGGGCTTCTAGTTATTTTAGTAATTCATCAGGAGGTACAACAGGTGGAGATACACCACAATTTAATGATACTTTAAACTTTACAAAAGATTTAAATTTAACAGCTAATATAAATTCAGGACAATCTTTACCAACAGCTACTTTAACAGTATCTAAACCAGGTAAAAGTAATGTTGTATCGCCCTCATTTAATATATCAACATATAAAATTAACTCATATGTTTCAGCACAGTCTACAAATACTGTAGAAAAATTCTTAGATGAAGATAAAAGAGATACAGGATTTACTCAAGTTGCTTGGACACCAAGTGCAACATTAACAAATACAAATTTACAGGTTCAAAATGGTAGATTAGTAACAGGTAATACTGGTGACTATAGTGGTTTTACAGGGGCACAATATTTTTATAGAACATTTGCTGGATATAGTAATGGTCAAGCAGGTGGAAGTTTTGACTTTGATAATGGTTCTAATGTATTTAGTTCAATTAGTGCTTGGGGATCAGGTGGTGATTTAGAAATGATTATAGTAAGACCTGAAGATATTACAACAGGAGTTCCTTCTAAGATATATGATTTTGGTAGAGCTCAACAAAATACTATAGCAGCTAGTGGAGTAGTAGTACCTGGAGGTACAGCTGATGCTTATGGTATTAAAATAGGTACTGTAGGTCCTTTAGCTGGAAGTTGGTCATTTGGTACTAACACTATTATAGGAGCATCAGGACAACTAATACTATTAGTTAAATATAGTGATGCAAATGAAACAAAACAATTAAACCAATTAAGTATAACAACATAAAATATTTATAATAAAAACCAATTATGGCCCTATCAGATAATACTAAAATAGATAAGTCGTTTAGAGCCCTCATAAATAAGGAATTTACAACAACTTCAAAGAAATTCTTTGAAGAATTTGGAGCAAATACCATTAATATGAGTATGGGAGAAGTTTGGTCTAGTACTATTTCTTCAACACCTGCTACAGCAGTAGTAGATGGTGTAGCCGAGTTATATACTGAATTTACTTTATCACCTTTAGTTGGGTTTACAAACTCTGTATTTTATTTTGCTAGTGGATCTGGCTTCACACCAGGTACAACTATTAATAGAGGTACTATAGATGAAAATTTACTTCAAAGAAATTTTATAAGTGATAAATACGGAAGTGCATATACAGCAATTCTAAAAGATGCTAATGGCACTCAAGTATTCCCTACAGATAATATTGATTGGATATTTGATTATCAAACAGGAATATTATCAATTCAAGACCCAGGAGGAGGTTATACAACTCCATATAAATTAACAGTATATCAATATGTTGGTAATTTTGGAGGTGGGTCAGGTAATCCTGATACCCCAAATGACTCAATACAATTTAATAATGCTGGAAGCTTTGGGGGTAGTGCTAGATTAACATTTAAAGAACCATCAGGTTTAACTCAATTAAGTGGTAGTTTACAAATAACAGGTTCATCTACATCTGATTTCTTCTTAGTAAAAAGTGCTAGTTTAGAATCATTTAAAATCAATAATGATGGTATTGTTGTGTTAGGTGATTTTTTATCAACACCAACAGTTCAAAATGGAGGAATAATGTATTCCTCATCAAATTTATGGGTAGGATCATAATAGAAAAAAAAATTAACATATTTATAACAAAATATTAAAATCAAACAAAAATGGCAAATTGGAAAAAAGTTCTCGTCTCAGGAAGTCAAATTGAGGTTGCAGGTATAACAGGATCAAATATTGGAACCGCTCCAGGTACAGTAGGAACATCTAAAGTATTAATTCAAGGTTCAGATGGAGAATTCTATGTAACAGGTTCAGGAGCCATTGGTGGTGGTGGTACAACAACAGCAACATTAACAAGAGGTAATGGTTTAAGTGGTGCTAACTTTGATGGAAGTGTAGGTACTACATTTGCCGTCTCAGCATCAGGTACAACATTGGATGTTAGTGCTAATGGTGTTAAAGTAAAAGATTTAGGTATTGACACTGCTCAATTAGCAGCTGATGCTGTAACAACAGTTAAAATTACTGATTTAAATGTTACTCATGATAAATTAGCATTAAATGCAGTTGAAACAGATAATATTAAAGATGAAGCTGTAACAACAGCTAAAATTGACACTAGTCTTGGTACACTTGCTAATAACGAATTTACAGGTTCATTTACAGGATCATTTGATGGTGATGGATCAAATTTAACAGGGGTAACAAATGCTTCAACAACAGCAAATTTAACAGAAGGAACAGCTCCCTCAGGTATAACAGATTTCACATTTAATGGTGGTACAGCAGCTACAGTATCAATTTCTGGAGCCGCTGCCTTATCAACAGAAAAATTAGTTAAATGGAGTGGAGATGCATTTGTAGATTCTAAAATTACAGAAGGTACTAATACCATATCTGTTGGTACAGTCTCTGATACAACAACATTCAATGGTAATGTTATAGTAGCAGGTACTGCTTCTTTCCAAAATGAAGAAACATTATTAGTTAAAGATAGGTATATTCTATTAAATTCAGGATCAACATCAGGTGATCAAGGTGGTCTTATTGTACAAACAGCAGGTACACAAAATAAGGGTCAATTATTTGGTTATCAAGATGCTAGTAGTAGATGGGCTGTAACATCATCTTTCAATGCTGGTGCTACAGGAGATTTTACAGCTGCTGGATTTATGGGATTAACATCAGCTTCAACAGCAGCAAACCCAAATACATCAAATGTTACCTCAACAGAAATGAAACAAAAAGGTAATATATTTGTTGATTCAACTGATGGAATTTGGATTTATTCTTAAAATAAATTTGGATTAGTAAATTTTTTGTATTATATTTATTGTCAATAGTTTTAAAATTAAAAAAGTTTTTAAGTATGGGACTTAGAGCAGGAAAAAAATCCTCTTCAAATGTCGCACAACCAAAACAAAACAATCAATTAACATCTGATGAAATTGAAGTTTTAATGAAAATGGTTCGTGATAGCAGTTTTCAAGGTAAAGATGTAGAATCTTTATACAATTTAGTTATTAAACTTCAAAATCAATATAAAAGTTTACAAAATAAATAGTTATGTTTAACGTTACAGAATTAACTGTTTTAAGACAAGGTCTAGAAACAGTAACAATAAAGGGATCAGAAGCTAAGTTATTAGCGGCATTACAAGAAAAAGTAGAAACACATATCCACAACATTCAACAAGGTCCTCCAAAAGAAGAACAAAAATCTTCAAGAGGGCGTAAATCCTCTAAATAGAGGTTGATATTTATCATAAATTGTTGGCCCTCGGGAAGTGGGCTCATATTGAGTAACCAACCACAATAAAAAAGTATTATGCCAAATTGGAAAAAAGTTATTGTATCAGGCAGTGATGCAGTATTATCTAATATTACTGCCTCAAATATAAGTGCAAGCGGTCACATTTCAGCTTCTAATTTTATAGGAGATGGATCAGGTTTAACAAATGTAACAGCAGCATCTTTTCCATTTACAGGGGATGCAGTAATAACAGGATCATTATTAATAAGTGGATCTGGTGGATCATCTATATTTACAGTAGATGGTAGATCATTTTTTAAAGACCAAGTAACATTTGGTAATTCAACAGCTGATTCAGTATCATTCACTTCTAGAGTATCAAGTAATTTTTTATCTACAGGATTAAATGATGAAAAATTAGGAACACAATCTGAACCTTGGTTTGGAGCTACTATAACTAGCATAACATCTTCAAATATAAGTGCAAGTGGTAATTTAATAGGGAATAACATAACAGCATCTGGAGATATTTTAATAGAAGGTGGTGGGTTAGAAATTAAAAATGATGGAGCTCAATCATACGCAAGATTTTACTGTGAATTTAATAATCAACATTATACAGAAGTAAAAGCTCAACCTCATTCCTTATTCAGTGGTAATCCAGTAATGTTATTACCAGCTTATAATTTTGATTTTTCTAAACCATTTTTTGGTGATTCAAGTACTACAGTTAATATAACAGCATCAGGAGATATAAGTTCAAGTGGAAATGTAATAGCAAATGACATTACAGCTAGTAATGCTTTTCATGTTCAAGCTTTTGACCAATTTGAATTCACTATAGCAGATAGCCAATTTAATATGGTTAATCAAGCTGCTGATAAAAATTTATTTTTCTTAACATCCACAGGAACAGGTACTATTAATTTTGGTACTAATAATGTAAATAGTGAAGTTATAATTGGTACTGGAGGACATATAACATCCTCAGGAGCAATTAGTTCTAGTGATCATTTATTTTTTAGTGCCTCTAGTAATAATAATACAGGTTTTAAAACTTTAGTTATTGATACTTCAACAGGTCAAGTTTATCATACTGGTTCATATCAAGGTGGAGGGGGATCAGGCACTTCTTTAACAGTTACAGAACAAGATGGTTCTCCATCAGTCTCTAATGTTAATACTATTAAATTTAGTAATGGAACAGTTACTGATAATGGTAGTGGTGTTGTATCAGTTAGTAATAGTGGTGGGTCAGGTGGAACTTTCCCATTTGTAGGAGATGCTGTAATAACAGGATCATTAACAATATCAGAATCAGGAGCTAACACATATGATACTTTAAAGGTTAATAATGCATTTTATGGCACAGAAATAAACTCATCAACTGCGGCAAATACATTACAATATTACTTTAGAATACCAACAGGTTCATATAATGGAGCATTTTTTGATTATGTAGCTACTAGTGGATCAGGTGACTTTTTTACAGGTAGGTCAGGTACAGTACAATCTATATGGGAAATAGACTCAGAAACTCCTAGGGTAGCTTATAATGATTTTTCAACACGAGGTATTGGAGGTAATACTACAAATGATTTAAAATTTAAAGTAGATGTAAAAAATGGAAATGCCCGTTTAATATCTAAAGATACAACAGGACAATACCAAATTAAAGTTATAGCAAGAGGAATTTAAAATAAAACAAATGGCAACAGAAGATAATGAAAAATTAGTAGCTAGAGGTGGAATGATTGTCACAGATGAAAGTGGTAATACGTTTGAGATTACCCCTTTTGGAGTTGTACAAGATTATACTTTTTTAGCTCAAACAGGACAAAAAGAAGAAATAACGGGTAGTAGCATTACAGGATATGGACCTTCAGCTAGATATGTGGCCTCTGAATCTATTGTATGTGGACAACCCTTAGCTAGAAAAATTGAATCTTCTACAGGAAAAACCTACGCTGTTTTAGCTACAACATCCTCAGCCACTAATGAATTTTTGGGCATATCATTAGAAACAGCATCTTTAGATGACACTATATTAGTATTAACATCCGGAAATACAACAGTAGCATTTAATACAGGATCAGCTGCTCCTTCTGTAATTAAATTAGATGATGACACTACAGAATCAGAAATTAATTTAGCAGCAGGACAAACCATTTTATTTACAGATTCTGGGGGTACTGGTAGTGATTATGCTGCTGGAGAAACATACGAAATATTATTTGATGCATTATCAGGAAATTCAGTTGAATTATCTTTTGACTCCATGTCTTTTGAACATTCAACATATAGTATGTATGATAGATTAGGTTTTACAACTTCAGCTAATGGGATAAGCTTTGCTAATGTTTCCTACTCTTGGATGCAAGCTTCTGATGATTCAACACCAGCTTGGGACTCTGACTTTCTTGGTGGTGTAGCTTGGAATAGTGCTCAAGCCTCTCCAGGTTATGTTTTACCAAGAGATTTAACACGAGCTAATTCTATGCCATTAGGGGGATACTCAGGAAGTAATTATTTTTATGATACAGGAGCTAGATATGTTAAATTTTATTTTACAAGTGATGGATCATCTCAAAGATCAGGATGGCAAATTCAAGTAAGGAGTTCAAATGCATCTACAAATCCATTAGCCCAAGTTGGGGCAAAAATATATGTTGGTCCTTTTAAAGGAACAAACCTACCAGAAGGAACAGCTTTAAGTGAGACTAAATTTGGACTTGAAGCTCCATTTGGAACCATATTAGATCCTGATGCTTCATCAGGTAGTGTATTTGCTAATATTGATTTTAATCCCCAAGCTTAAATAATAAATTTACATTTATTGAATAGTATAATATTTATAATAAAACACTATGAATATTCCTATTTGGACGGGTACGTCAAACTTCGCTGCAGGCCAAACTCCATTTGGTTTTTATGATAATCAAACAGATTTTCAAACTGATGCTGATAAAGTAGCTGATTTTTGTGCTAGGAGACTAGGATACCCTTTAACTGATATAGAACTTCAATCAGGTTCATTTTATACCGCTTTTGAAGAAGCTATCACAACATATGGAAATGAATTATATGCCTATAAAGTAAGAGAAAATTATTTATCTTTAGGTAATTCAAGTACTATAATAGAATCAAATGATCAATTAATGGTTCCTAATATGGCAGGTATAGTTAGACTATCAGATCAATATGGAACAGAAGCTGGAGTAGGAGGTGATATAACATGGTATTCAGGCTCTATAGAATTAAAAGCGGGCCAACAAACTTATGATATGAATGCTTGGGCCCAAGCTAGTGCTAGTATTACACCGGATGATAATATAGAAATAAAAAGAGTATTCTATGAGGCACCACCAGCAATAACAAGATATTTTGATCCATATGCTGGTACAGGAACAGGAATGATAGATTTAATGGATTCATTTGGTTGGGGTAGTTACTCACCTGCAATTAACTTTTTAATGATGCCTATCAACTATGATATGCAAGTAATGCAAGCTATAGAATTAAATGATACTATTAGAAGATCAAATTATTCCTTTGAATTAATAAATAATCAATTAAAAATATTCCCAATTCCTCAGGGCAGTGAATTTTATGGTAATAATTTTAAAGGAGGACATTGTGGGTATATGAGTTTTGAATATATAAAAGACTCAGAAAGGCAAAATCCATATAGGAATGGTATAAATAGAGTGACAAATGTATCACAAGTTCCATTTACTAATCCAAATTATAATGAAATAAATTCAATAGGTAGACAGTGGATATTTGAATATGCTTTAGCCATATGTAAAGAAATGCTAGGGTATATTAGAGGAAAATACACCACAGTTCCAATACCAGATGCTGAGGTAACATTAAATCAACAAGATTTATTATCAGCAGCTACAGCTGAAAAAAATGCTTTAATAGAAAGATTAAGAACATATTTTGATGATACTTCTAGAGACAAATTATTAGAAAGAAGATCATTAGAGGGAGATTATTTAGAAAAGGAATTAAATAAAGTTCCTTACACAATTTTTATAGGATAAAATGGCTTTATACGGGGGTCAAAGAGATATAAGCCTATTTAGGCATGTAAATAGAGAATTAATAAGTGATGTTATTTCTCAGGAATGTATATACTATAAATATAAATTAGAAGAAACTAAAGTTAACTTATACGGTGAAGCTGCAGGATCTAAATATTATTATAGAGGTATTATATTAAGTTGTTTAATAACACATCAACCACAAGAATACCCAGATGATGAACTCGGTGTAAGATATTATAGAAATGTTGATTTTAAGTTTTTACGCGATGATTTATTGCAAAGAAATTTGGATTTCAATGAAGAATTTGACCAAGGTGATTATTATGGGGCTGATTTAGTTCCTGAAGTAGGAGATGTGATATATTATTATGGAGGTTATTATGAGGTTGATGATATAGTAGGCAACCAATATTTTGTAGGTAAAAACCCAGATTATGATTACGCAGAAAATCCAATTAATCCAGGATTAGAAAACTTTGGTAGTAATTTATCTATTATTTGTAAAACACATTATACCCCAATTGATAAGGTACAATTAGAAAAAGGAAGAATCAATGGCTAAAAGATATAGAAAACCTGTACCTAAATCTCAAAGAGAAATATCAAAGGATTTACAAACTCCTTATGATGCTCAATATGGCAATCCTAATGATGCTAGAGAAGGATCACAGTACCCACCAAATAATGAAGCTAATATACCCTTTAATAGGTCTACTAAAATGTCCTTTAAAGATGATGACACTAAACTTTTCTCAGTTGGTATAAAAGACATAGATGAGTCTATAATGTATTATTTTGAAAATGTCATTAGGCCTTTTGTAATACAAAATGGAGAAAGAATACCGGTACCCATCATATATGGCTCCCCAGAAAGATGGAAATCAATTCAAAAAGATGCATATTATAGGGATAAAAAGGGAGCTATTATGATGCCTATTTTAATGTTTAAAAGAGACAATATAGAAAAAAACAGATCATTATCTAGGAAATTAGATTCAAATGAACCTAATTTATATACTTCATGGCAAAAATCATATAATGAAAAGGATTTTTATAGCAATTTTAATTTATTAAACAATAGAATTCCTACAAAACAATATATAGCTAATGTTGTACCTGACTATGTAAACTTAACCTATAGTTGTATAGTACAAACTTACTATGTAGAACAATTAAATAAAATTATAGAAGCAATAAACTATGCCTCAGATTCATATTGGGGTGATCCTGAACGTTTTAAATTTAGAGCTAGAATTGATAATTTTACCACAGTAACTGAATTACAACAAAGTCAAGAAAGACTAGTAAGGGGTACATTTGAAATAAAAATGTATGGATACATAGTCCCAGATGTAGTTCAAAAAGATATGAAAGCTGTTAAAAAATATAATGAAAAATCTAAAATTATATTTGGAATAGAGACTACATCAAACCCAGAAATATTTGAAGCTAATCCTACAACAACACCAGATGGAAGAAGTAGAGAAACATTAGGAGGAGCTAGACTAAATAACCCAGCTATGACTTTTCCTAATCAACCATCACCACCAGCAAATGTATCATTAAGTTCTTTACCAACTTCAGACCCAGGAATAGAAGGTGTAATATGGAATGATGGAGGTACTCCAAAAGTATCAACTGGATAATATTTATAATTAATAAAATAAAAATGGCAGATAAAGTTAGATTTGTAGATAGCAGTATTACAATAAGCCCAGGTGGAAATACTGGTGGAGGGGGTGGATCATCTGAATCATCTAGTTATGCCTTAACATCTTCATACTCTGATTTTTCAATATCAGCTAGTTATGCTTTATCAGCTTCTCATGAAATTGTAAAAGAAATATCTTCTTCTTACTCTGAAACTTCTTCAATGGTTATGGCTAGTGGTGTTATTCAACCTTTTTCTAGTATAACATCTTCAGGAAATATTAGTGCTAGTGGAGATATAACAGCTTCAAAAATAACAGCCACATCAGGATCTTTTAGTTATGTGGAAGGTAACAGTCCTTTAACAATAGATACAGGTGATGATAGTTTAACTATAGTATCTACAAATTTTGGGGTTTCATCAACAGGTGAAGTTTCATCAGGAATAGGAGGTTCAGATGGTATATTAACAACATCAATAACAGCCTCAAGTAATATTAGTTCAAGTAAAAATATTATAGCTAAAAAATTTCAAGGTATATTTGAAGGAGCAATAAGTAGTTCAACACAAATATCCTCAGACATATCTGGAGCTTTTGGCTTAGTTAGTTCTAGTTTTGATGAAAGAATAAGATTAGATAGCAGTTCTTTTTCAAATAGAATAGTAAATCTAAAAAATGATAGTGGATCCTTTTCAACTAGAATAACAGGTTTAAAATCAGACAGTGGTTCTTTTTCAACTAGAGTAACAAATCTAAAAAATGATAGTGGTTCTTTTTCTACAAAAATAACAGGCCTAAAATCAGATAGTGGTTCATTTAGTACAAGAATTACTGGTTTAAAATCAGATAGTGGTTCTTTTTCAACAAGAATAACAGGTTTAAAATCAGATAGTGGTTCTTTTTCCACAAGAATAACAGACTTAAAATCAGACAGTGGTTCATTCTCAACTAGAATTACTGGTTTAAAATCAGACAGTGGTTCTTTTTCTACAAAATTAACAAATCTAAAAAATGATAGTGGATCCTTTTCAACTAGAATAACAGGTTTAAAATCAAACAGTGGTTCTTTTTCAACAAGAATAACAAGTAATGAAACTAATATAAGTACTAATGATGGATTAATAATAGATTTACAATCTAAAACAGGAAGTTATGCTACAACAGGTTCTAATGATTTTAAAAATAATCAAATACTAACAGGATCATTTACAATAATAGGCTCATTTTTAAACACAGGCACAGTTTCAATAAATAATGGAAATTCACCCTACACAATAACAGGAACAGAGCAATTTGTATTAATTGATCCTTCAAGTGGTAATGTTACAATAAATTTACCTGATGTTGCTACATATCCTGGTAGACAAATATTTTTTAAATTAACACAAGATGCCGCTGCTAATTTAGTAACTTTAGAATGTCAAGGATCAGATACTATAGATGGGAATTCTAATTATGAAGACTTAGATGATCAATTTGAATCTATCTCAATTGTTAGTGATGGTAATACAGGTTGGTTTATTTTTTAATATTTATATTTAAATGTATAACCCTAATCAAATAAAAGAAAAAACATTAGTAATTTACCAAGAAGGTGAAATTAATTTTAGAATTCTTGATAAAAAAAATCTAGAACATTATCAAGACTATCAAGATAAATTTCATTCTTTAGGTTTATTACCTATAGCTAAAAATAGAGTATTACATGTTAGATTGTTTTCTAGTGTAGCAGCTGTAAAAATTGATGGGTTTAATATAGAAGAATTAAATAGAAACTTCCTTCAAGGCAACACTAATTTTATAATACTTGAAAACTCAGGTAAATTTAGAGCGGGGGCAGTTAATTATCTAACATTTGAAGGAGTTGAAGTAATTAATAGCGTAGGATCAAAAAGTTTAGAAGTTAAAATATCAATTAGTGTTATAGAAGAACAAGCCCCAAGTTTAAATAAATCTTTATCAGATTGGATTCCAAATACTTTTTATAAAGCAGGAGCTGATGTCATAGCCCCTGATAATCGTATGTACAATTGTATAAAAACTCACACATCAGGAATAACATTTGATCCTTCAAAATTTGAAAGACAAGGTGGATTAGATGACCAAGATGTTCAAGATTTTATTAATATTTTGACAGGAGATAGTAATTAAAAAGTTATGATCTCTTCATAACTTCTTTTCAGAATTTTGGTAATCTTCCAGGAAAATTTCATATTTATAACCG
>TARA_R100001443_G_scaffold90_1_pt1 | contig 15681 bp, 17 predicted proteins | sample TARA_R100001443 | Tara Oceans TARA_R100001443 (sample SAMEA2622142) | marine metagenome | biome: marine biome (ENVO:00000447); feature: deep chlorophyll maximum layer (ENVO:xxxxxxxx); material: "saline water (ENVO:00002010), including plankton (ENVO:xxxxxxxx)" | depth 50 m
CCAAATAATAGATGGGCCCGATTTGAGTATTATAAAGAATTATACTCTATGGGGGTTATTGACCAAACAGAGCTATTAAAACAAACAGATGTCGCAGATATGGAAGGTGTTCTTGCCAGATCAAGCCAGATGTCTCAATTACAAGGGGCTTTACAGCAAGCTGAAGAAAAAATTAAAGACCTCGAAGGCGACCTACAAACAGCACATCGAGAATCTCTCCACGACAGGAAGCGTGTTGAGCTTAAAGAATTTGAAGTAAAATTAGCTAAAGCAGAGGCTAAAGCCGAAATGGCTTCCAGTCTCTACAAAGCTAGAGCAGGTGATGAGCTTGCTAAACTCAAAGAGGCAGTTTCTGATATTGAGGATGATACAATGTCAGAGGTGTCTGAGCAAAACAAGAAGATAATCGGAATATAAGCCATGCTGGGCCTTTAAGGTTACAATGGCAGAAAGACGATGATGGACAACATAATAGAAGTTCGCAATGCTGCTGAAGCACCTATGGAGAGCTTAGAGGTTCCTGTGGAAACACCAGGAATAGAAGCTCCAACTGGCAATGGAACTGGGATGTTCCAAACAGGTGACGATCCAATTGCGACTAATAACATAGGCAATCAACCATTCGGCTCTGGTTTAGAGAATGATGGTATGCCTACAGGTTTAACATCACCAAATAGTGAGCAAAACTTTACAGAAGAAGCTCCTCAAGAAGTGTATGAAGAACCATCAACGCCAGTTGAAGACCCAAATCGTATGCAATATTGGCAATCACAGGCCGATAAGGCAAAGAATGAGAATTTTAAAATCCAACAAGAATTAGAGTACTATAAAAATACTCTTGGCCCCATATCAGAGGCTATTCAAAGCGACCCTGAGTTGCTTAATCGGTTGGAGCAAAAAAGTCTCTCCAATGCACCCCAACAAGGTTCACCTGCCCAAGGAAATCTTGAAGGACCATTGAAGCAGCCTGAAGCACCTGTTAAACCACATTCATATAATGAGGTCGATGCATATAATGATCCAGAGAGTGAATCTTTTAAATATAGATTAGCTAAGGATAACTATAGAGATGGTATGATTGATTATTATGGTAAGGTCGATGCACATAGGCAACAAGAGCAAAAAGCTCAATTTGCTAGACAGCAAGAGGTTCAAGCTATAAATCAAGCTCAATCATATGCTATGAACAACTTTGGTTGGGATGCTCAAAAGTCTAACGACTTTATAACATGGGCTCAAAATCCAAGCAATGTTACTATGGAACATCTAGCTAAAATCTATGATGCAGCTCACTCTCCTTCAAGAAGTCAGGTAGAGGCACAGCAAAAGGTAATTCAAATGCAACAGCAGAATCAACGGATGAATGTCCCTAGAACTGCAACTGTTGAACAGGGTACTCCTGCTCCAACAATGACAGATGAACAGGCTTTTAGTGCTGGGCTTTTATCTAAAAAACGATAAAGGAGTAACATAAAATGGCAAAAAATCTATCTAGTGGTGGAGCCAGTGGTGTTCTTTATACAGATAGGCGTGACTTCTACATCGATCCACAAGTTGTAAGAGAATTGTGGACAGATGTAGCTCCATTCACGACAGTTATATCAAATAAAGAAACTCGTCAAACAAATGACCCAATATTTAAGATGTTCGAGCATCGTAATCCTTGGGTAAAACAACAAATAGTAATGGGAACCATATCAGGTACTGCACCACAAGTTCAATGTGGTGATAATGATACTGGTGTGAAACTAGGCAATTCTTCATCCCCAGGAACCCCAATTGCAGCAAATGGTGTAACAGGATTAGAGGGACAAGATAATGCAGCTCCAGTTTTCACATCATCAATGCTTGGATTGATAGTTGAAGTTTATACTTCAGCAGCAGCAGCAGCAGGACTACCTAAAGGTGTAGGTGTGATTGCTAAATCTGGTTCTGATTTTGTACTTAAAAACATGACCAAAACAGCTTTTAGTTTGGTGACTGGTGATGTTTTTAAAGTAATCGGTAATGCACAAGGTGAAGGTCAAGTATCTCCTGATGCATGGGCAGATGAGTTAGAAGTAGTGTATAATTCTACACAAATCTTCAAAACTCCTCTTGAGGTTACAGGTACACTTCTTCAAGCAGCTCTTCGTGGTGAGTCTTCTGAGTTAGCACGATTAAGAGAAATGAAGAACCAAGAGCACAAAATGCAAAAAGAAAAAGCATTCTTATTCGGTACTCGTGTAGGTGGTACAGGAATGGGTACTGGTTCTTTTGATGACGGTGGTCGACTTGATGCTGATGGTAAGTTAATTAGAAGTACATATGGTATAGTAAGTGCTTTAGAGTCATTTGGGACTTCTTCTTCAGCAAGTGATGCTCAAAATGTATTCACTGCTAGTATCTCAGGTAGTTACGGTTATGCTGAATTTGTAGATGACATGGAAAAGGTTTTCCAATATGTTCCTACAAGTGGTATTAAGCGTGCTTTCTGTGGTGCTGGTGCTTTAGGTGAGTGGAATAAGCTTACTTCTGACTCAGGTACTTACGGTGGTAACTCAGGATGGGCAGTTAACTTAGGTGACATGAAGCGTGATGCTCTAGGGTTCAATTACAGAACTTTAGAAACTCCTCATGGAATGCTTCAGTTGATTCCTACTCCTGCTTTACGAGGAAACTACAATAAGCATATGGTGATTATTGATGATGATAATCTTTTCCATGCTCAATATCGTTCTCCAATGTATCAGACTAACATCAAGTCTGACAATGGATACGATGGCATAAAAGACCAATACATGTCTGATGAAGGTGTTGGTATTTCATTAATCGAATCACATTCTTTATTTAAGATTACTTAAGTAGAGTATAAAATGTTATATGGGAGCTCTTTATGGGCTCCCTATAACTAAAAGATTTAATAAAGGAATGAATTATGCCTTATGGTAAGGGAACATATGGGTCTAAAGTAGGAAGACCTAAAAAGAAAAAGACTAAAAAGAAGAAAAAGTAGATGGCACTTGTTACAAACTTTAATGAAAGAATAAAAGATCTGGCTGGATCGCTTACCCCTGCAGACTTAGACTCTATTGAGCAATGGATGGTTGATGGGTGTATTGATGTAGTAGATAGAGTGAAAAAAATGCTTCCATATAAAACAGAGCTATTTACTAAAAACACCAATCTATCTGGTGGATCTACTTCTCTTGATTTGCAAGATATTGGAGACATACTGTATGTTGAGAATAATGGAAAAGAAGTTCGCATTGTAGATAAAAGATTTAAAGAAAAATTATCAAATTCTAGTTCAATACATTATTCAACAAGCAATGACCCTGCAGCTTATATAAGTAATGGGTATTTAAACTTTGTTCCATCTATCAATACATCAGGTGCTCTTAGCAGTATTCCAACAACATATACAATATCAAATTTTAATGCAAATAGCAGTTCTATAGCTAATTTCCCTGACCAATATGTAGGGGCTGTAATTCTATATGCAGCAATAAAAGTTTTAAAAAGAAGAGTATTAGATAAAGTTATGCCTACTTTAGATATATCTGGATTATCAGCTCCAGCTAATATAAGTGGAATTGGTAATAATACAGTTGCTGGTTTTGGCAGTGCCCCTTCTTATGATTTTACAGGGTTTTCAAATTTTGAAACTGCACTTGCAACTTTAATAGATACCAGTGAAGATATTGAATTAGCAACTGCAAAAATTTCTGAAATAAATATTATAATGCAGAATCATCTAAATGAATTTAATGAAGCAAATGTTGCATATCAGGCTTCAGTAAATGCAAAGATTGAAGATTTACGAGCAGCAAGTCAAGAAGATGCACATATACTGCAAAAACATTCAAGTGAAGTACAAAGATATTCTGCTGAAGTAGGGGCTTTAATTCAAGAGTATACTTCTGATATTCAGGCTTATGGTACTCACATATCCACACTTTCATCTCAAGCTCAAGCACTTGAGGTAGATTACAATAGATACTTTGAGGTTGATGCATGAAATTAGAAGAAATGTTAGAGATATTAAGAGTTACCCATCCTAATGAAAATAATCAAAACTTAATTAAAATGTTAAATAAGGCATCAGATGACTTTTGTAGAAAAACAGAAGTTTTAGACTCGTCTTATACTTTTTCTACTGTTGCTGATGTTAGGTACTATGATTTATTAAAAAGCATAGTCAGAGTATCTAGTGTTGATGTAGATGACGAAAGTGCAGATAAACTTGTGGGAAGACCACAGGAAAGAGACATATCATAATGAACTCTAAAGGATATATATGGTGGTTAGAAAGAGATAAAATCGGTATCGCAACAACTTCAGATTATGGAGCTAATGTTAAATCTCCGTCATCTGTAGTTACTGTAAGAGTTTTCTGCTCTAAGCTTGCTGACCATTTCCTTACTGGGGCTGCAACAGATTTAAACGAAGAAAGTGATTTGCCTGAAATGTTTCAAGATGCACTTATTTATAAAGTAAATGCAATGATATATGAAAGGAATCCAGAAACTATACAGTTAGCACAATACTGGGAAGGCAAATATCAAGCAGAAATAATTGAAGCAAAAAAATATGGAAATGAAAGAAGAATCAAAGGAGCTAACATTAGAGGGTACGATTATTAATGCCTGTATGGACTGAAGATAGTGGGTCAACAACAAATTACCTAGACAAGCAAGTAGACCTAGAGCCAGCTACTACCTATAGAATTAAGAACTCTTCTTCTACTGATTTGTTTACTATTTCTGAAAGTACAGGAGCTATCAATATGGTAGGTTCAGTAACATTCGGTGCACCTTTAGTAAATGATCTTATTGGTAATGTTACTGGAAACCTTACGGGTAACATAACAGGCAATGTTACTGGTAACTTAACTGGAAATGTTACTGGAAATGTTACTGGAGATTCTACAGGGGATTTAACAGGAAATGTTACTGGAAATGTGGTAGGAAATGTTACGGGTAATATAACATCTGCTGGAACATCATCATTTGCAAATATAGATATAAATGGTGGCACTATTGATGGGTGTACTATTTTTAATAATGTTACTGGAGACCTTACAGGTGATGTAACAGGATCAAATTGGTTTGGAGACTTAACTGTTTCTGGAGACCTTACTGTAAATGGAAACGATATAACCTTTGGAGGTTCACAGGCTACAGATTCATCTGTCGATGCAAACCTTTTCTTCGTTAGGTCTCAAGCAGATGCTGCATCTCCAACCCTTAGAATTAAATCAGTTAATGAACCTGCGGGTTCAGTAGGAACTGGTCTTGATCTTTATTCTTCTGACCTTACAATTGAGACAGATGGCATTAACACCCTTAAATCCTATACCCACAAAGAGCTTGTAGGAGTTAAAATCCTGCATTCACCTGCTCAAAATCCTACATATAGTGCTGGTGGTAGCTATAATGCAAAAGTAAAGATTGATGCTGTAAGTCGTGGAACTCTTGGTGAAGGAGTCATATTTCTTGGTGAAGATGGTGGTTTACATAGGATTGAAATAGGAAATGGTGTCGTCGCAAATTCGCCTAAAATGAGATGGAATGGTGTTGGGGGGGGTTCTTTTGATATTTATAATAAATCTGGTAGATTTTCTATTGATGCTAACATTATTACTAATGGGAATTTAAATTTTGATGAAGCTGGGTTTGACCCAATATCTACAGGTCAAAATAGTAGTAATCAATATTTTATTAATAATAATGTAGATGGCGCTGGTACAAATATGGCTCTTTTTACCACTAATTTATTTAGAGTATCTGGTGATATAAGAGTAGGTGGAAATCATATAGAAGCTTCTGATGGTTCATATGCTATTACTTTATCAGGGTCTGATGTTACTTCAGTAGGTGACCTTACCGTGTTAGGTACAGGTACATCAAGGGTATCTGGAGATTTAAGAGTAGATGGTGATTTTATAGTTTCAGTTATAGCTTCTACTACTGCAAATGCAATTACACTTTCAGGTTCAAATGTTAATGTTGTAGGTGATTTAAATGTCTTAGGAGATACAACAGATTTAGGCTTAGTAAATGCAGGTGAGTGGAGAGGTAATGCTATAGCAGATGGATATATATCAAGTGCAGCTACATGGAATGCAAAGCAAAATGCCTTAACATTTGGAATTGCAAATAATAATGCTCTTTTAGTAGACGAGCCTGATGGTGGGTATACAGCTACTGCTGGAGATATAGCCCAATTTACTTCTACTGGTATTAAAGGGGTTGACCATGTTACTGCTATAGGTAAAGATGAAGATAATATGTCAAGCAATAGTGATACTCACTTCCCAACTCAACAATCAGTTAAATCTTATGTAGATGCTTATAACGCTGTTGTATTGCAGAAAGATTATGTATTCAGTGAAACAACTTCAGGTAGAACTTATTTTAAAGACATAGATGATTCAACTTTCAATAAATGGGATGCATATGATAGTGATGATAGTATCAATGTTGGAAACACAATTGATGTTGTAGGTTCCAACAGCATCGCTGGATTAACTGTTCCATTTGCATGTAAGCTGGTAGGGGTTTACTGGCTTGGGTATCAAGGCCAGAATAATGATCAAAATGTTTATCTTCAAACCTGGACAACTACTATCTCTGACAATGCAGCAAGTGGAGGTGCTACTTTTACCTTAAGAGACAACCAGCAGGTTGTGAATTACAACAGAAAGACATACTCAAGATCAAATAATGGATTAAGTGTCAATTTATCTGCAGGTGATATGATAATACCAGCATTTCGATATGAAAGTGGTACAACTGTCAAGCATTCTGGAGCAGTAGCGTACACACTAGAAAGACAATAAAGGGTAAAATGAAAAACTACGATGAAATACTAGAAAATTTAAAAGCTCAAAAAAAACAGATTGAAGCTCAGTATTTAAAGATTGAAGGTGCTATTGAAATTATTACATCAATAGCTGAAGATGAATCTAAGAAGAAAAAAACAGCTTCTGAAGCTCAACAAGTACCAAAGGCTAAAAAATGACAGACACCCTTCAAACTTCAATAGTAGGTTTTTCAAGTGCTGCAATAATCCAATTAGGTATATTGCCTGATGTTGTATCTGTAGTGCTTGGAATAGCAACAATAGTGCATATAATAATCAAGATAATCAAGGAACTAAAATGATACAAAAAATGATAGCAGAGTATCTCTTTAATGATGAGATAAAGGCTAAAGTAATAGCAGAACTAAATGCAAATATAGATGTTCCATTCATCTCAGAAAAAACTGAAGAAAAATGGATCACTGCATTATGGGAGACAATTGAAGCTGTACTTAAAAAGGTAATTCTTAAAGGTGCCTAAGTTCAGCAAATCATCTCTAAGTAAATTGGAAACATGTCACGATGACCTTCAGAAAGTTTTCAAGGAGGTCATCAAACATGTTGATTGTACTATAATAGAGGGACATAGAGGGGAAGAAAGGCAGAATAAACTTTGTGACGAAGGAAAAAGTAAAGTTCGTTTCCCTAATGGTAGGCATAACGCTAGCCCTAGCTGTGCTGTTGATGTCATGGCTTACCCCATTGACTGGGATGACCGAGAAAGAAATACTCTTTTTGCTGGGTATGTCATTGGGTTGGCTCGTGGGATGGGTGTTACTCTAAGATGGGGTGGTGATTGGGATAGTGATTTCAATCTAAAGGAAAACTTCTTTGATGACCATCCACACTTTGAGCTTAAATGATACTATACATGTACTGGGTTAGAAGCCATACCCCTTTGTTTAAATGGGAGAGTTCTTATTAAGATAGTTCAAACAGCAATTGTGACACCAGATAAACATTTCCCTTTGCATGACCAAAAGGCAATAAATGTAGTCTGTAAAGCAATTGAGTTAGTTAAGCCTGATACCTATGTAGACTTAGGCGATACAGGTGAATGGGAGCATTTTAGCACACACTACTGGAAAGGTAGGTCTGCTAAACCTATGGAAGATTTAATACCATTGCTTGATAAAGATATTAAAGCAGTGAATAAAGGGATGGACCAAATAGACAGGTCTTTAAATAAAATTGATTGTAATGAGAGGCATTTTGTGCAAGGCAATCATGAGGTGTGGTTAGACAAGTTTGTTACAAGATATCCATACCTAGACCATTATATGACAGAAGAGGCTCTAAATCTAAAGGAAAGAGGATATGAGTTTCATCCCTATAATAGAAAGAAGACATTGAAGATAGGGAAGCTAAACTTTACACATGGAAAGTTTGTTTCTAAGTACCATGCATTTAAGCATTTAGATGTTTATGGTGAGAGTATAATGTACGGACATACTCATGACCTTCAAAGGTTTACAAAGACTAATGCTGGAGGTACTATAAGTGCATGGAGTATGGGGTGCTTAAAAGATATAGAAGAAGATGAAGACTGGTTGAGTGGAAGGCTGACAAATTGGAATCATGGATTTGCAGTGATTGACTGGTTTAAAAATGGTGACTACATAGTTAATGTAGTTGAAATAATAAATGGTAAGACTACCCTCTGGGGTCAAGTCTTGAAAGGATAAAAATGGCAAAAGATAGATTTGGCTTTGGAACAGATGTTATACATGAAGAAGAACATGGTGAGCGAGGTATGAGAGGTGTATCAGCTCAAGCTCACATGCAATCAAACACTGCACCTAACCCATTTGCAGGTATAGATGATGTAGACTGGCATGATCCAAGAATAAGTTTAGAATTTGGTAAAGGCAAGTCAAAGTTACCTTCACCCAAACCAGAACAATTCAAAACATACAGAGACTATGAAAGAGCTATGCTTCAATATGCTGACATTTCACATGGAATAACACTCCCTAAGTTTCATGCAGATGGCAAACATACTGTAAATAAGCTTGAGGCATCTAAAGTAAAAGGTTTAGCTAAAAAGAATTGGTCTAATATGCCTAAAGCACAAGCAGGTAGTCAAAAAGGAGCTCCTAATTATATGAATATTGCCCAAAATTTACCTGTAGGGTGGCAATCAAGAACATTGCCTGATTCACAAGCCCCTAAGAAAAAAGGTAAAGGATAATGAATAGTCTCTTAGATATGATAAAAGGTGGAGTAAATAGTTGGAATGCCTACAATCAATCTCATGATAATAAGATGGCTGACAAGTATGGTTCTAAGTTTGGAATGAGTGGTGAGGATATGGCTAAAAGTTGGGGAAATCCATACCAAGAATCAGTAGACTTGTTTCAAAAAAGTTCAAATCCTGCTCCTCAGGTAAATATGTATGAAGGCTTAGACCCTGAAGGTGTGTCTGAGGAAGTGGATCCAAGAGAGTTTGCTAAAACATTTAATGTAAATGATTCAGAGCAAGTATCTCAATTTCAGAGGCTAATGGGATTAGAGGATGATGGAATCTTTGGACCTAAAACTGAAGCTGCCTTAAGAGGTGTGCAAGGTTCTGAAGTCACAAAGGATCCATTTGGACACGGAGAAAGTGTGGAGAAAGTATCTACTAATAAAGGGAATCCTTTTCATTATGGGCCAGATGAATCATCCTTTTTCTATAATCTTACAGAAGATATTAGAAATGCATTTAGACGGGATAAGTAATTGCCTAAAGAGTTATTAGAAATAAAAACTTTTAATCGAGGAACCATATCTTCTCCTTCAGAGAATGATATACCACCTGAAGCAGCAGCCCACTCTCTTAATGTGGACCCTAATGCTGTTGATGGTAAATTGACAGGTAGGCAGGCTGAAGAAATTGTTGCAGGGGGTACAGCAGGTTCTCATTTTAATAGCCATTACTCTTGCAAGATAATGAATGGCACAGACACATCTAAGTCAGATGCTATATTGTACGATAAAGATGCAAGTAAAGTTAGGCAAGTTCAAGACCTTGATGGGTCTCCTACAGCATCTGATATACTAACAAGTCATCAAATGACAGGAGACTCAGCAACTCTTGCTAATACATCTAATAGTCATATTAGATTGGGAGCAGGTAAAGGCACAGAGTCTAAATGGATAGGATATGTTAAACATTCTCAGTTTGGCTCATCAATTACTGGGCTTCAGGTTGAGCCAAGTCGTTTAAGTAATATCGACACATTTACATCCTATGATAAGATTGTTGCATTGGGTTCCTATGTATATGGTATGAACAAAGGGAATACATCTATTATAAAACACTCTGCTACATCTGGAGAAGTTGTAGGCCAATCAGATTTCCCCTTTGTTTCAATTCAATGTATTGCATTAAATATTCAAGATGAAACTATATGGGTATATGACTTAGATACAGTTCAACATGCACATGGTGTTTTATATAGGCTTGATTTAAGTTTAGGTCTAACTAAGACTATATTGCCTACTCCTGTTTCAGGTGATGGATTAGGGAGCCAGTTTAAAGCTATGTTTGCTTCAATACCACAAATGGTTAGGAATAGCGACCTTTCAGCAACTTCAGGGAGTTATACTACAAATGTTCAAAGGCCTGGATGGTACCATAGAAGCGATTTAGCTAGCTGGGATGATTTTACTTTAGAAAAAAGTGAGCAAATTGACTCAGCTTCATATGTAAGCGACTTACATGTTTATACAACACCAACTGGGACTTATGAGATTGTAACATTCTCAATGTATGGAGAAGGTGAGGATTATACTAAAACTAAAGTAGATGGTTCGTCAGGGAATTTTAAAAGGGGCTATTCTAAAGGACTTTTATTTAGTGCAAAGCTTGAATCAAGTACTTCAGGGTCTGTAGATTTTTACGATGTAACGCCTCAGAGTTATCAAACAGTAGCTCATATGTTTTCTAATTCAAATACTAAAAGATTAGATGGATCAACTACTTCAAGAAGATATGATAAGTATTATATCCACAACAATAGTTCAAGTAAATATTATCGCATATATCAAGGATGGTTTTATCCATCATCAGAAAAAGACCATGTTGTAAACTATACTGCGGCTGGCTCTAATTATAAAGCAGTTGAGCATCATGCTGATTGGCATCCTTCAGGGGGAAATCTAAATGGTGCAAGGCAAATGCAAGTAATGTATTATCCTTCTCTTATGCCATTATCAAATGCATATTCAGGGTACTTAGATGTAGGTACATATTCAGGTAATGCAGGTCATAACAATCAATACAAAAGTCTTAGTTGGTATGCTACTACAGTAGAAAGAACAGGTGAATTAAAATATAATGATGGACCTGTAAATGGTAGTAGTGCAGGTACTGATATTGAAGGTGCCTTAATGGTAAGTGGAAGAAATTGGGGAGGCCAAGCATTTATGTCTTGGACTACAGTATCTTCAGGTGGGAATGATAGATTTAGGCTAACTAAAGTTCGGTATACGCTTTTTGATATACCTTATATACATATGTTAAATTATAAGTCAAGTTTATTTAATACTACAGGCACTCCTACAAGCGATAATAATAGTGCAATTGGATCTACACAAGATACAAAGGGATGTTTATTTAATTGTGGCATTGGTGTAACTGACCTAAGGGTTGAAAGGTTATGGGATGCTACGAATGGCTATTCTGGTACTACGGGTAAAATTCATAGCATACATGTATCAAGTGGTCCATATATTGAAACTTCCCCTTATAATAGTAAAATGATTAAATCAGCAAATATATGGATTCGTACTGATTATTCTGGTACTAACAAAGTAAGGGTAATGCGATTTAGAATAAGAAGTGAAGTTCCTTATTGTGGAGAAGATGGGAACTATCAATCCACTACTGGAACCCAAACTACATTAAGTTCATCTAGCGCAAATTATGTACATTTTATTACTAATGAAAGCAATTTACATCTTGATAAATGGTCATCCCCAATAGGAGCGATTGCTGGTGAAGAAAATGATTCCACGCTGGGACAACTCGCTTCGACTCATACAATTACACCTTCATTACCAAGTGAACATTTTTCACATCTTATATCAGGTTATCCGACAACATCAGGACAAACACATCATCCCTATGAAGGGACTGCTGAAATGGCTAATGCAAAAGGAGTTGAAAAAGATTACTATACTAATAATGGCCTAGATTACTATAGATCATTTGCTATAACAGGGGCAGAACAGAAAAGTTTTGCTAATATGACTACATATCATTCTACTGATAGTCTAACTGGAAATACTCAACCAGCAACTATAAAGAAATTAGACGATGCAACTTTTGGTGTTACCCAGGGGGCCCCGACAACATTAAAGGCATGTAAAGTAGCCATATCTGTTTCAGGTTTGGGTTCAGGGAGTGGCTTCGATACAGCTAAAGAATACTTTTACAGAATATCATTTTTATATGATGAATATCAAGAATCTCAAATGTTAAATGAGGTTGAAGATGCCATAAGCTCTGGAGGTAATGGATTTAATATAACAATTACTATACTAGAGGCTGCAGCTACTTTACCTAAAAGAGTTTCTCATGTAAACCTATATAGGGCAGAGGCTCCAGACCATATTATAAATAAACCAGAAACTTTGTATAGGTTGGTGAAAAAAATACCATTAGATGCTCTATGGACAGGAACTACAAACAAATCGATTGTTGTAGTCGATGCAATTGCAGATAGGGCGGGAATAACTTTTGAGTCAAATACAGGTGTATCTGAGACCTTGCCTCACACATCTTTAGATTATGGTTTATCTACATTATTAAACAATACTCTATTTGTAAGCAGAGCATCAGGTACAGGACTAACTTCGTTAGAACACTATTTATTCAAATCACTTCCATATAAATATGATATGTTTGATTGGTCTCAAGACTTTCTTGAAATGCCTGAAATGCCTGTAGCATTAGCTTCATATGGAGGTAGAGTTCTTTGCTTTAGTTCTAATAATACATATCGAGTTGAGCCTAACAATCTATATATAGAAGATACATATGATGGTATTGGTTGTATAGGCGACCGAGCACATATAGCTACTGAATATGGGCTATTCTTTTGCGATTATAATAACATATACCAATATACAAATAGCGTAAAACCAATTGGATTCCCTATATTAAAAAATTCATACGATGAAAGCTTGGGGTACCTTGAGCTTATCAAAACATATAAAAAGCCTATACTTGCCTTCGATGCAAACAATAATGCTTTACTTGTTATACTAACAAAAGCAGACAATACTGATACATATATATATGTTTACACATTAGCTACAAATAGATGGGACTTATGGGATTATAGTGGGGGTATTTCAGGAGTCATACATAGTTCTAAGGGTGGAGTATATTCCGTAACTGATTTGGGATTCTCTGCTTTACAAAAGATTGCAAGCTCTACAGTTGCAAGAAAAGCGTTTACATGGATATCAAAGATTATCACTGGACAACATCAATCTCAACAAAAGAAATTCTATAGAATAGATGTCCCTTATACAGGAGCAACTCCTACAGTTACATATGGCTTTGATGGAGCTGCCCCTACTTCTACTGGAACGCCAGACAATGATACAGGTATTGCATCTTTAAAAATTAAAGATACTAAAAGAGGGGTTCAGATAAAAATATCATCATCAGCTACCACGGGTTCAGCAGCCCCCAATTTTGTTGAATCTATAGGTATTATTATGAGAAGATTCTTAAAACTAATAAAGGCACAGGGATGATAAGTAAAAAAAGAGCCCCGTTATCAGCAGATAGGACAATACAGCAAGTGTATGATGATTTAAATGAAATCATCAATGCTGTGAATCAATCAGCTACTGACAATAGAAGTTTATCATCAGGTAAAATTGGTGATATTAGAGTTATTAAAAGTAATACAACAAATAAGTATAAATTAGAAGCCTACACTAAAGATGGATGGGCTGAAACAGAATTGACAATTTCTAAGAGAGAGGATTAATTATGAATTGGTTAACAGATTTAATGGGTATGGGTAATGCAAATGATGCTATGAAGAGAGTGGATAGGTCTGGGTGGAATTATACAGCAGGGCAATCAAATTATGGTGGCCCTAATAATTACCTTACAGGAGCTATGGGCAACCTAAACACTCAAGCAGGAGCCATAAATACTCAAGCTCAAAATGTTATAGGGCAAGGAAACCAATTCTTAGATCCAAATTCACAATACTATAAAACACAAAGAGGGTTTTTAGGTCGAGATATAGCAGACCAAGTATCAAATGCGAATATACAAACACAGCAAATGTTAGCAGCCAAAGGTGTCGGTTCTGGGGCTATCAGAAGTGCACTTGCAAACTCTCAAACTAATAGAATTGGAGAACAAGTAAATAAAGGTGTCAACTCTTTATATCAACAAGGAATAGGTCAAGGAACAAGTCTACTTGGTATGGGAATACAAGGCATGAATAGTGCAGGTAATATGTATGGACAGGTAGGCCAGTTAGGTGCAGGTATAGACCAAAGAGGTTTACAAGAGTCTATGTTTAATACAGGTCAAGCAAATCAAGCAGCTCAATATGCAGCTCAAGGTAATAGAGACTGGTCAAACATGCAATATAATCATGCAGCAGCCCAAGATGCAAATGCGGCTGCACTATGGGGTGGAGCTTTAGGACTTGCAGGTTCATTATGGGGAAAATAATGTATAAATATATGGAGGTATTATAATGGCAGTAGGATTTCAACCACAAGTATGGGGAGATAAAATATTTTCTCCTATTACAAGTGCAATTCAACAAGAGAGACAAAGACAGCATCAGAAAGGTTTAGCAGATGCAAGTAACAATTTAAGGCAACAGCAGATAGATATGCAAAAAAATGCCTTAGATAGAGCTATAAGCATAGAAGAGCAAAATTCAGATATTAATAAACAGCTATATAAAAGGCAGTTAGACATGTCTGAGAATAAAAGGAATAAAGAAAATTACCAAACATCGATGGCTAATAAAGGCACATTTTCTGGATGGGGAGATAGGTGGGATTATGAAAGAAGATTCGATGACCCTAATGCTTCTAAATGGAATCCAGTAAATCTACTAGGAATGGTAAAAGATGCATTTGATGCAACACAGTTTATGGGTAAAGAGGATTATGCAAAAGATGCAGCTAATTCACTTAAATGGGGAGATGCTCCGTCACCATTAAAAATAAATGAAGGTGTTCCATTAACCGATTCGCTTTTAAATAAAATTCTTTCAAATCAAAGATTAGAAGACATGACAATTGACCAAAAAATTGAAGCTTTAAAAAAAGGTGTTGTAAAATGATTAACATAAACAATAAATCAATAGTAAGTGGCGGATTAGCAGGTAACGAAGAGGTCTTAAACCATCTTTTAGATATATATCATAGCTCTCCTGAAAAACTAACTGAAAGTCAAAAAGAAGAAATAGCAAAGCTAGCTTATGCATATGGCAAGGAGTTTGAGGTAGAATCAAAACCTATATCCAAAGGTTTATTTGACCTTGTAGATACAGCAGCATTTGGTATGGTTCCAAATACATGGAGACCTGAATCTGCAGGGGAAAAATACTTTGGTGAAAGTGGAATAGATAAGTTTGCAGGTGGGGTTGGAACTGTAGGTGGTTTACTACCAGCAGGGGGTTTACTTCTTAAAGGTGCAGCTAAAGTTGGTCCTTTAGCAGGTAAAGCATATGGTGCAGGAGCTCAAGGTTTATCAAGAGCAGCCGAATACGGAAGCACTTTAAATGCAGGTGATAGATTAAAAACAGCAGTTGCATCTATGAAAGAATCACAAGCAGTTGCAAGATCTAAAGAGAT
>TARA_R100001443_G_scaffold27617_2_pt1 | contig 15660 bp, 23 predicted proteins | sample TARA_R100001443 | Tara Oceans TARA_R100001443 (sample SAMEA2622142) | marine metagenome | biome: marine biome (ENVO:00000447); feature: deep chlorophyll maximum layer (ENVO:xxxxxxxx); material: "saline water (ENVO:00002010), including plankton (ENVO:xxxxxxxx)" | depth 50 m
AATTTGTAAGAAAAGGAGAGTATATACAAGTAACTAATCTACCTATATGTACTAATATGTATGAGCATATAGAACTTAAGTTAAGAGTAGCTTTAGATGAAGAGGATATAAAAAAATTGAAAAAATTATAGATCATTATTAAAATAAAAAAAGTGTTTTTTTTTGTAACTTTAATGTTATAATGTTCAAAGAAAAGGTAATCATTATTGGTTACCTTTTTTAAATTAAATAATTGTGGATTTAGGAGATTTTTTAAATGGTGTGCCATTTATAGCTTTAAAAGGTTTTAGAGGTGGTTATTATTTTTTTGAGGCTAGTGAAACTCTTATAAAAGATTATGATGATCTAATGAAACAAGATGATATATATAAATCTATTATAGTAGGATCTCTTTATTATAGTGATATAAATCATATAGTAACTAAGTTTGGAGATATTACACAAAATCAAGATGATCAATTAAATATAAATGCTTATATACTAGGTAAACTTATTACTATTCCAATAGATCAAAAGATGATAGATAGTTTTATAAATGGTGATATTATAGATGATCATATAATAAAAAACTAATTTTTTTTAAATCTTAATTAGTTGTAAATCAATAAGTTAAAAAATAATTTAAAAATAATTTCATTTAATTAGTGTTTTATGCTTGTATATATAAATTAAAAATGTATATTTGTATAGAACAAACATTAAAACAAAGAAAAAATGAACTACTTAAAAGAACAAGATGAAATTTTTAACAAAGTATGGGAAAAAAACTTTGATAAATTTGAAGATACTTATGGTGATAAAGCTACTAGTTTAGTAGGTAATTATGATCCTAAAGAATGGGTAAATAAAGTTTATCAATTAGCTAAAGAAGATTATAAATTATGGATTTTAAATATTAAAAAAAGAGAAATATGAGTAATACACAATATTTAAAATCTCTAAAAAACAAATTAGAAGAGATTGAGAAAGATTTTAATATGGGAATACTTACTACAAAAGAGTATGTATATAAAAATAACCTTATTAATCAATCTATAATTAAATTCAAAAAATCAATTAATTAATAAAAAGTTATGAAGATCACACCACAATTATTACAAAAAAAAGATGTACTAGTAGAAATGTTTAATAATGATACTGGTAGTATAGATGTTAGTAGTATCTATGATGGCTTAGTATTTAACTTTGAGATCATTGATTATTATACTGAAGATGAGTATAGTGATATGGATCCCACAAGTACTAGAACAATAACTACTCATCATATAACTTACATTAATTTTAGAATGGCTAGTATTGAGTTTGTTATAGAAGATAATGAAGTATTAGATGCTTTTTATATTCTAGATGAAGAGGAGAAAAAAGTTTTAACTAGAGAGATAGAAGTGTACTTAGATAATAATAATCAAGATGATTAGTATAAGTATTTAATTATTTTTTTATATATTTGCATTGAATTAGATAAATTAAAATTTAAAATTATGAGCAAAACAACTGACAAAGTTATAGATCTTTTAGAAGAGGATCTACACAATAGCCAAAATGGTTATACTAAAAAAGTTACTAAAGAGGTAGCTAACTATGATTTTTCAAATAAGAAAAATATATCTAAAAGTTTGGCACAATTTCAAATTGAATGCCCTACAATTAAACAAAGTACTAAAGGCTATAATTATACTTATGCTGATCTAGTTACTATCTTAAATGAGATAAGACCAATACTCTTTAAAAATGGTTTAACCTTTACTCATTTATTTGAAGGTGATTATATAGTACTAGTGTTGATTCATTTTAAAAGTGGTGAAACTATAGTAAGCAAAAGAAAACTTAATCTAGATGTAGATCTTAAGAGCCAAAATGCATTACAAGTAGAAGGTAGTAGCATTACCTATAATAGACGTTATACTCTTAGTAGTTTACTTGGTATAGTTACAGATGAAGATACTGATGGTGTAGTAGGTAGAAAATCATCTACATACAATAAACCAAAAGCAAAAGCAAAAGCAATCACTAAAACAAAAATTTCTAGAGATAAATTTGAAGAGGGTATAAAAGCTATAGAAAAATTAGAAGATACTACTAAAAGATCTCAAGCTATACAAAATGCTTTAAATAATTATATACTAGATGAATCTCAAAGAATGTTACTTAATGCCTTGAAAGATGTTTAAAATAAGATGTAGTAGTATTGGTAAAATTATGGGTAATCCTAGATCTAAAGTAGATAGAGAATTAGGATTACTTACTAAAGATGCCCAAAGTGTAGTTATAGATCAAATAGCTAAAGATCTTTATAATTTTAAAGAAGAGATAAGTAGTAAGTATCTAACTAAAGGTAATAGAAATGAAAGCGAGGCTATATTATTACTATCTAGAGTTTTAGGTGAGTTTACTCTATTTAAAAATACTAAAAGATTTGAAGATGATTTTATGAGTGGAGAGCCTGATATAATTACTAAAGATGCTATAATAGATGTAAAGAATAGCTACAATGGTAAAACATTTACTAAAGTAGCTTTACAAGATGATCTAGATAATAAGATGTATTATTATCAAATTCAAGGATATATGCATCTATTAAAAAAGAAAAAAGGTTATATAGCATATTGTTTAACTAATTGTGATGATGATCTAATACAAAGAGAAATCAATAACAATATTTATAACTTAAATGAATCTATAAAATCCATAAGTGATGAAGATTATACTATTATAGAGAATAGAGTAAAAAGTACTCTTACTTATGATGATATAGATGATGAGGCTAAAGTAAAGATATTTCAAGTAGATTATGATCCTAAAGTAATTGAAGAGATACAAGAGAGAGTAGTTAAATGTAGAGAGTTTTATGATCAAAGTGTTTATAAATTAATCAATAATAAAATAAAAAATGAAGTTACAAGGTAAACTATTAAAAAAAGATGAGAGTGCTAAAATTTATAGCGAAAAGTTTAGAAAGAGAGAGTTTGTATTAGAAACTAATGAAACTTACCCACAGACAATTTTAATTACTTTAATTAATGATGGGTGTGATCTTATAGATGATTTTAATGTAGATGATAGTATTGAGGTTAGTATTAATATTAGAGGTAAAGAGTGGACAAACCCTACTACTAATGATGTTAGATATTTTAATACTATACAAGGTTGGAGTATTAACAAAATAGAAGAGAGTGATACATCTTTAAAAAAAGAAGATTATGAAGAGGTTACTAAATCTCCTGTAGAGAGTGAAGATGATTTACCATTTTAAAAATTAAGATATGAATGCAAAAGATTTAAAAAACTTGAGAAGTAGATCTCAAAAGATTATCAAAGATCATATAGAAAAATATGATAAAACAGAGAGTGGATTCGCCAAAGAGTGTGGTATACATCCAGCTCAATTACTTCTATATATGAGAAGTGAAAGAGGTTTAACAGTAGATAGTTTAATGAAAGTAGGTGATATAATTTGTGATTATGAAAAAAACTAAATACTTTTTACAAGTTTTATTAGGTTTGTTTATTATGCCTATTTTAATATTCTTATTTATGTTAGATAGAGTATGTTTAGCTTTTTTACCTCACGTTAAAGGCTATACTATACAAGATACTTTTAAAGATGTAAAGTTATTTGTTCCATCTCTATATAGAGTGATATTATTTGTTTTAATATACTTTCTATACAAGTTTGTTATATTTGTTTTAACTTTGTAATAGATAAGCAAGGGAGTTATATAAAATAACTTTCTATGAGTAAAAATGTAACACAAAGTAACACTATTAAAAAAAGGCTCTTTCTAGAGGCTCTAGAGAAATCATTGGGAGTGGTGGCTCCTGCTTGTAAAAGCGTTGGTATCTCTAGGACTACTTTTTATAGATGGTTACAAAGTGATAGAGAATTTAAGAATAGTGTAGAAGAGATTGATGAAGTAGCATTAGATACAGCTGAGAGTGAGTTATACTCTTTAATTAAACAAGGTGTATTCCCAGCTATTTGTTTCTATCTAAAAACTAGAGGTAAAAGGAGAGGATATGTAGAGAGAAGTGAGATAGATGTAAGTAGTAAGGCTCCTGATCTTAGTGAACTATCTACAAAAGAGATAAAAGATTTATTAGAGAGTGGTACTACAAAAGGAATTATTAATAATTGAGTTAAAGAAAGAATTAGCTAGAAGATCTTTTTGGGACTTTTGTCTCTACTATGATGAAGAGTTTTTTATTAAACGTGAATTTCTTAAAGAAGTTGCTATAGCTTTTGAAGATATTTATAATGGTAAGATCAATAGTTTAAGTGTATCAATGCCTCCTAGAGCAGGTAAATCTTACATCACTTCTTTATATTGTGCTTGGTTACTAGGTAAAGATCCTAAGTGTAGTGTAATGAGAAACACTTGTACAGCATCTCTATATCTTAAATTCTCTTATGATGTTAGAGCCATCTTTAAGAGTGATAAGTTTATGAGTATCTTCCCTATAAGACTATCTCAAGATAAGAGTAATCTAAATGGTTGGAATACTACTCAAGCTAAGATGGTTAGTTATTTTGGTGCAGGTGTTGGTGGTAGTATAATTGGCTTTGGTGCATCTAAAGTAGCTATAACAGATGATCTATATAGAGGCTTAGAAGATGCTTTAAGTGATACTATTAATGATAGAATACTACAATGGAAAGAGGCCACACACGATAGTAGGCTAGAGAGTGGTTGTGCTAGAATTGATATAGGTACTAGATGGAGTGTTAAAGATCTCATAGGTTTACAAATAGAGAATAAAGAGTATGATAAATCTATTATACTAAAAGCATTAACTAAAGAAGATAGATCTTTTTGTGAGGATGTAATGACTACTCAAGAATATCTAGATAAGAGAAAGAAAACAAGTAAAGAAGTATGGTTAGCAGAGTATCAACAAACGCCAATAGATCTAGAAGGTAGGCTATTTAACAAACTAAAAACAATATCTTTAAAAGAATATAATGAGATACATCATAAAAGTTTTGGCTGCTTAGGCTTTATAGATGTGGCTGATCAAGGTAAAGACTATCTAGCTATGGCTATAGGCTCTCTAATAGATGATAAATTATATATAGTAGATACTATATTTACTAAACAAAACACAGATCATACATTACCATTAGCATCTAGTATGCTTAATAAATATGATGTAAGATATTGTAGAGTAGAATCTAATAGTATGGGTGCTATGTTTAGCAGGATCTTACAAAAGCAAACTAAAACTAAAATCCTTCAAGTACATAACTCTACTAACAAGATCACTAGAATAATAATGCAAAGTGTCTTTATTCAAAATAATATGATCTTTGTAAAGAGAGATAATGATCCTAACTATATTCAATTTATGGATAATGTACTCTCATTTAGTAAGGAAGGAAAGAATAAAAATGATGATGCACCCGATTGTCTGGCAGGTCTTTCTCTATTTTCTCAATCAATGTTTAAAAAAGTTTTTTAGCTATAACACTATAAATCAAGTAGTTACAAATTATATTAAAAAAAGTTTAATTTTTTTCTCTTATATAGTTGTATATATAAATTTAATTTGTATATTTGAAGTGTTGAACAAATAAACATTATAAAAAAAACAAGTTATGAAAAAAGAAAAACAAATTATTAAAGAGAATTACAAGAAGTTTTTAATTAACACCGATAAAAGTAGTGAAGGAGTAAAAATGTGGTGGGCGTTTATTGATACTCAAGATAAAAATCTAGTAAAAGAAGTTGTAGAGAGTATGACAAAAATAGAGAGAAGATTGAGAGATTTTAAAGATGGTTTTTATTATAAAACTAAAATTAGAAAATTTGCTAATCTTAAGTATTGGACTGATGTAGAGCCTTATGAAGTAGTTAGAGTAATAAGTGATAAGACTGTAGAAGTTAGATTAATGGATACTATTCAAACTAAAAGACCTGAGGCATTTGTAGTAGGTGGATTTGCAGCTCATTGTATTGATAACCATAACCAAGATTATAAATATATCTCAAATGAGAAAAATCCTATTAAAAGAATAAGAAAAGGTAAAAAAGGTTGGGGTAATGGTAAATATCAGATGAGTGATTACCCATTTAATTTTTATGATTATAATTTTTAATAATAATAGGAGTTGGCAGTAATCTCAGCGTAACAAAACTGCCATTTTTTTTTAACTTTATAAACTATGATCTCAATAATGAAATGAAATTAATACTAGATATAGAGGCTTTTACTAGCTTATATAACACTAAATCTATTAGTGATATTACACCACCAATATTAAAATATAAATCATTTTCTATAGTAAAGTGTAAAATAAAAACTAATAAAAAAGGTGTAACAAAACTAAAAAAATGCACCATACAAGTTAATGGATTAGATAGTTATGATTGCATAAAAACACTTACTAACCTTTATGATTACTAATGATTCTAGCAATACTAAGCAATACTAAGTAATACTAAAACTTGTTAAGCAAAAGATAGCAAACTCTAGCAATTCAGCCTGTAATAGTAAATGTAAATGTAAATGTAAGTGTAAGTGTAGTATTATAGTCCTAATATTTCTTTTTTCTCCTCTTCATTTAACTCTACTCCACTTTCTATGATCTTCTTTAATGCAGCTGCTCTAGTATCTAGTGCTTTAGCGTTTTCATTTTCATCATCTTGTAGTACAGGTAAATGACTAAAATCAGCCTCTAGATAATAACCTTCATCACTTAAGCCTATTTGCTCTATGATATTATTATACATCATTTGAGTTTCAGGAATTATAGTATCAGTATAAGCCATTCTAATACCATCTCTTACATTACTAAAGGTTGCTCCTCTCTCTTGAGAAAATACATAAATATTTAAACCATAAGCATCTACTATGGCTAATTTATCAGCGTTTAACTCTTCAAATAACATTAGATCTTTAGTGGGAAAACTCATAGGTTGCCATTGTACATCTGCCTCAGTTATAATTAATTCATCTTTAGATCTACTATACCAGTCTCTTTGGATCTCTTTTCTCTCTTCTGGTGTCATTGGTATTGATCCACCTATATCATTATTCTTAGCTGATAATATACCTATAGATCCTATATTTTCTAATAGTACATTTCTTTTGTGGTAAGATGCTCTAATATTAGATAAAGGAAATCTTAAACAATCTATTCTACTCACAGGATTGATAAGATTAGTACCATCACTAGTCATTAAATACAAGATCTCATCTATATCAAAAGTTTCTATTTTACCATCATCATATCTAAATTCAAAGTTTTTTATAAGTTGCTCAGCATCCATTTGTTTTAGTTTCTTACCTGTGGTATTAATTGTGATTCTATCACTAGGTAGAGGTACTAAAAGATTCACAATATCAAAAGATCTTTTAGGAGCATAAGCAAAAGAATTAGAGTATAGTGCATCATTTATACTCATACTAAATACAAAATCCTTCCAATTTTGTCTAGGATTTGGTTTGTTAATTAAATCTAAAAACCAATGATTCTCTACTTTCTCACCATTTTTATCATATAAACACGGAATATTACTAGCCATCATAGAGGCACGTTTATTGACTACTGCTCTAAGTTCAGGTATCTCTATATAATGTTTAAAACTCTCTTCAGTATCTATCCATATAGCTGTCTTTTGTCCAAAGATTCTATTATATGGAGTATGAAAATTATCAATGTATCTAGGTAGTTTTATATTTGGAGATCCAAAAAAAGCGTTCCAAAAATTTAAAGGATTTTGATTAGTCATTATTTTTTATATGAATTTTAAACAAATTTACTTAATTTTGTTTTAATTATTCTAATTTATGCAAAAATCAATAAATAAATATACACTAAAATCTAGTGGTCTAAATATAAAAGATCTTGATGATGATAAAAAAATAGTATCAATGTATCTTAACTCTTTTGATAATATTGATAGTGATAAAGATGTTATTAGAAAAGGTGCTTTTAAAAAATCAATTAAAGAGAGAGGGCCTGATAGTGCAAGTAATAGAAAGATAGCTTTTCTTAGATATCATAATTGGGAAATGCCTATAGGTAAATTCTTAGAACTAAGTGAAGATAATAATGGTCTTTATGCAGTTGCTCAATTAGGTAACTCTACACTAGGTAAAGATGCTTATGAAGATTATAAAGATGGAATAATTAGAGAGCATTCTATAGGTTTTCAATATGTTAAAGATAAAATAGATTATATTGAAGATGAAGATGATGAAACTAAATCTTTTTACGAAATTAAAGAGGTTATTTTATGGGAAGGTAGTGCTGTTACTTTTGGATCAAATGAGTACACTAATGTATTAGATGTATCTAAAGGATTACTACAAGAAGATAAAATAGAACAAGAGGCTAAAAAAATTAGTGATGAGTTAGATCTTTGTATTAAATCTCTAGCTAATGGCAAAGGAACAGATGATAGATTATATCAATTAGAAATGAAAGTTAAACTTTTAAACTCACAATTATTTACTTTAGCTACTTCTAATCCGTTTACTAAACAATTAGAGATAGAAAAGCCAAAAATTTATGATGGGTTTGATTGGCAAAAAGTTAATGATCTACTTTTAGAAAGTAAAGAAACTTATAGTGGTTATCCTCAAAAAGCTATATCTAATGCTAAAAAAGGTATAAAATTAAATGAAGAGGTAAATAACAAGTGTGCTACAGACGTGGGAAAACAAAGGGCCAGAGATATAGTTGCAAAAAGAGGTTTTAGCTTAGATACTCTTAAAAGAGTTTATAGCTATTTATCTAGAGCAAAAGAGTATTATAATCCTAATGATGAAAAAGCGTGTGGTACTATTTCTTATTTACTTTGGGGTGGTGAGGCTATGAGAGTTTGGTCTGAAAAAAAGTTAGATCAATTAGAAAATTAATGTTTAATTATTAAAATTTAAAAACGTGGAAAACACAAATTTAACTCCTGAGCAAGTGGTAGAAAAAATCACTAACTCTATTGAGGAGAAAACTCAAGGATTTGTATCTAAAAAAGATATAAACTCTTTTAAAGAAGATCTTAATGCTGTTAAAGAATTAGCTGAGAAAGATCACACTAGTGAATTAAAAACTAGTATTGCAAAGTTAGAAGGTCAAATAGAATCATTAAAAGAATCTTCTATTACTTCTAGTACTCCTAAATCTTTAGGTGGTGCTATTTGCGAATCTTATAGAAAAAACTTTGATAAGATTCAAGATGTAGTAGGTAAAGGTGGTGGATTAGTAGATCTACAAGTTAAAGCAGCTGGTACAATGACTATTACAGGTAACTATAGTGGTGGTACAGTTGGATTATCTAACTTAGAGACTGGTCTATCTAGAGTTGTAAGACGGAGACCATTTTTAAGAGAGATTATTAATGTAGCTGGTACTACTTCTAAGTATGTAGTATGGATTGAACAAGCTAATCCAGACCCAGGTGCTGCTGGTATGACTGCTGAAGGTGCTTTAAAAACTCAAAATGATTTTGATCTAGTTGAGAAATCATCTGAAGTTAAAAAGATCTCTGCTTGGATCAAAGTATCTAAAGAAATGATCGCTGATATTCCATTTATGGAAGGAGAAATCAATAACGAACTAATGGAATTGGTAGAGTTAAAACTAGATGAGCAAATTCTTTCTGGTAGTGGTGTAGGTGCTAACTTAACAGGTTTACAAGCTAATTCAACTGCTTGGACTGGTGGTACTTTTGCTAATACTATAGTAGGTGCTAATAATAGTGATGTTATTAGAGTAGGTATGGCCCAAATGGCAAATGCTAACTTTAATCCTTCTCATATTCTTATGAATCCTGCTGATGTAGCTGCTATGGAACTTACTAAAACTACTACAGGAGAATACACTTATCCAATGTTTGTACCTCAAGCTGATGGTATTACTAGAGTTAAAGGTGTTCCAGTTATTGAGAATAGTGGAGTAACTGCTAATCAATTTTATATTCTAGATGCATCTAAATCTAATTTAAGAGTTAGAGAAGATATGAATATTCAAGTAGGTTTTGTAAATGATGATTTTACTAAAAACTTAGTAACTATTCTTTGTGAATGTCGTGCTACTCATTTTGTTAAAACAAATGATTATGGTGCTGTAATTTCTGGAGAGTTTGATGTAGCAAAAGCTGAACTAGAGGCTTAATAAATAGATTTTTAATTTAAAAATATATCAAATGTCTAAAGAGAAAGTAACTAAAAAAAAGCAAGAGCCTAAGAAATTAGATCCTAAAAAAATGTATGTTTGTGTAGGAACTGGAAATAGTCCACACATTAAAAAAGATAAAGAGGTGAAAATTATTGGAGCAACTGCTACTATATTATTAAAAAAAGGTGCTATAAAAATTAAATAATGAGTATAATACAAACATCTAACTTTACTGGGAAATATGCTTTACCTCAAGGTATGTATGTATCTAATAATATTAGTAATTATATAACTATATATGAAGGTAAATATCTTAGAGAGTTGCTTGGTGTAGATTTGTATAACTTGTTTGAGGCTGATCTAATCTTAGGAGTAACTCAGCCAACAGAACCAAGATTTTTAGTTATATGGGATCAATTAAACTTTGATTACTCTAATATGGTGTATAGAAGTGAAGGATTCCATCAAATGCTAAAAGGATTTATTTATTTTGAATACTTAAAAGATAGTATAAATGAGATAACTCCTATAGGTAACGTAAAGCCTATAGGAGAAAACTCTCAAACAGTTAACACACTTGGATCTACAATGTATGGACGTTATAATGATGCTATAAAAAGCTATAATACTATACAAAAGTACATACAGGTTAATCCTTTAGATTATGATTATAGTGATTTTAATGGTGTGCATAAAAGTTATAATTATTGGTTATAATGTTTGAAAACGAATTAACACAAGTTTTTAATGAGATAGTAGATGGTATTGATTCTACTATAGTAGGTACTTATGATGTAGCTACTAATAAAACTTATTTTTGTGATACAAAATGGTTAAGAGTTGGTAAAGATGTTACAATGATCTCTAATGGTAATGAGTATCGTATTATAGAAATAGAGTATGATAATTGGGTAGAATGGCAGCAAATAAGTGGTACAAGTATTGTACCTTTGTCTGGTGAGATTTCTATCCCTACACCCATTAAATTATCAGGTACCAAAATAGCAGCAAATAACGAATGGAGAGTAAGTAATCTTAATGTAGGTGCTAAAACTCCTTTAGTTTGGTTGTTAAAAATACTCTCTAAAAATGAATATGGTAGAGAAGATACTAGGTTATTTTCTAGTGATCTCAAAGTATTTTTTTTAGATGAAACAGATGTAACAAGTTTTGGTAGTGCTGAACACACTAAACAAGTAGTCTATCCTATGGAGAGATTATGCGAATATTTTTTAAAATCTATTAAATCTAATAGAAAATATAAAACTATAGATGAGTATCAAAAATTTTATTTTGATAGATTTGGTGTAGAAAGTGAGAATGGTGTAGTACAAAATATAATAGATGCTAATCTTTCGGGAGTTCAATTACAGTTATCCCTTACTAAGTATAAACCTAACTGTAAATGTTAATTTGAAGTTAAATTTTTTAAAAAAATAAAAAAATGATCGGATGTGATTGTAATGCTGGTTTGAGTAATACGGGTAGACCTAATTGTGTACCTATTCAATCAGTAGTATCAAGTTTAATAGTAGTGCCTTTATATGCTAATGATGGTACTCAAAATGGTATAACTCTAAATAGTTTACCTACTTGGAATGATTTAGTAAATGAGGCAGATGCTTCTAAAAGATGGTTTCCATTACCAGCTTTTGAAAATGTAGAACTACCTAAAGCGGATTCTCAATTTGAAGAGGCAAATAGTGGTAGAATGGCTTACTTAAGACAAGGAAAGAGAAGTTTTTCTGGTGAATTATGGGCTGAAGATTCTACTCCTACTTTCTTAGGAAAGTTAGCAGCTTCAAGGTGTGTAGATTTTGGAATCTTTATTGTAGATGTTAATGGTGCTTTAATTGGTAGTAAAAGTAGTGATGATCTTTATTTATATCCTATTCCTGTAGATAATGCTAGTTGGGATCCTAAATTTATGTTTGCAACTGATTCTACAGTTCAAAAAATAATGCTAGGTTTTGATTTTGATAGATTATTCCAAGAGCAAACTATGTATATGATTAATGCTGATGAGGCTATTGATTTCACTACATTGAAAGGTTTAGTAGATGTAACTATCTTTGGTCAAACTGCTGCCTCTACAAGTGCTATAGATCTAAAAACTAAGTTTGATTATGGTACCGCTGTAAATCCTTTAGTGTTCTCTGGTGCTACTTCTACTAGTGATTGGGATCTTTACAATGTTTCAGCTGGTGCTGCTGTTCCTGTTTTAACAGTTACAGAAAGTGTTTCTGTTCCTGGACAATATGCTTTAACTTTTGCAGCTCAAACTGCTGCTGATGTTATTAAAATAAGTGTAGCTAGAGATGGCTTTATAGGTGATGCTGAAGTAACTCTACCATAATGAAGATTGATGTAGTTGTAAGAGGTATTACTTTTAATAGAGCATTTTTAAAAGCTAATTCACTAAGCGAATGTAAAGAGGTGTTAAAATCTATAGATACAGATATAGTTAAAGAGGCTTATTATTTGGTTAATCCAAAAAAAAGAAAACTCTCTAAAAAATAAAAACTCTTACATATATAATTATAAAAAGGATCTTCTTAATGTTGATCCTTTTTTTATATACGTTTATTAATTAACTTTGTGATATGATTGATCTAATGGATACTAAAATAGGTGAAGTATTAAATAAAACATTAATTTTAAGTGATGCTGATGCGTGGATAAGATCTATTGATCTAAATTTAAAGAAAAATATAGTAATAGATTGGATTCAAAGAGATCAATTATTTAATAAAGGAGTAAACTCATTGAACGCTGTTATAGGTTATTACTCACCATTAACTGAGATCTTAAGTGGTGGTAGAAAAAAAGCAGGAGAGAAATATAATCTTTTTGATACTGGTGCTTTTTATAGATCAATGTTTATAAGTGTACTAGCTAATGAGATATTAATAAGTGCTGATGATACTAAAATGCTAGATCAAAAGTGGTACACTAAACATATATTAGGATTGAATGATGAGAATTTACAAAAACTTATTTACAAAGTTAAACAAAACTACATTAAATACGTCAGAAAAGTATTGGGAATCAATAGATGAGATGCCTCTATTTAATTGGATTAAATGTAATAAAGGTGATGTAATTTACATAAGAAAAAAAGTTAATAAGAAAGATAAAAAAGATGAAGGAGATGAGATAATGTTTAAAAAATTATATGATAATTATATAGATGAGTTTGGATTAGGTAAACTTTATTTAAGATTATTAAAAGTAATGAAACAAAAAGCATTATTGGAGTTAGATTTTGTTATAAGTGGAGATAGATTTAAATTAACTGAGATAGCATTAGAAGAGCAAAGAGTAAAAGATATGATAGAGAATAATAAGCAAGGTATGAGTACTGAGCAAAGTTTAATCTATTTAAGTAAGTGGTTAGGTTATCACTTAGATAGTAAAAAAATTAGTGTTAGAGAATATTTTAATATATTAACAGAATATGGCAAACAAAATAAAACGGAGTGAAATAGCTGAAGAGGATTTATTTAAATCTATTAGAGATAGTGCAAAAAAGACTATACAGACTTTAGATAATATGAATAAATCACTTAAAAAAACAGCATCTACCATAAAATCAGATTTAAAGGGTACTACTTTTGGCAATAGTGAACAAATTAACAAAGTTAATAGTGCCTTAAAAGAAGCCAATAAAATAAAAAATGAAAGTGTAAAAATTTCAAAAGCTAAACAACAAGCAGAGCAAAATTTAGCAAAAAGTGAGAGTGAATTATTGAGAATAGAAAGAGAGAGAATTAAAAATGAAAGAGAGCAATTAAAAACCTCTATAATGCTCAAAAAAGAGAAAGAGAGAGAGTTAAAAGTAAAAGAAAGATTAGTAAAAGCTAACAAAAGAGAGAATAGTGAGTATGGTAAACTAGTTAAAAATACTAGAATACTAAAAAATCAATCTAAAGAATTAGCTGCTCAATTATTAAAACTAGAGCAAAATGGTAAAAAAAATAGTGCTGAATGGATAAAGCTATCTAGATCTTATAAAGAGGCTACTAATGCTGCTAGACAAGGTGATCAAGCATTAAAAAAGATTGATAGTACTGTAGGTGATAACTTTAGAAATGTAGGTAATTATAGTGGTGCATTGAATACTCTTAAGAGTGGTTTTATGCAATTAATAGGAGTTGCTGGTGGTATACAAGTTTTAAGAAATGCTTTTGGAACTGTAATGGATTTAGATCAATCTATAGCAGACTTAACAGCTGTTAGTGGTAAATCTAAAGAGGATTTAGTAGATCTAACTAATCAAGCTAAAGAGTTAGGCGGTACATCTAAATTTACAGCATCAGAAATAACTAATATGCAAATAGAACTAGCAAAATTAGGTTTTTCTAGTGATCAAATTTTACAATCTACTAAAGGCGTTTCAACATTTGCTGCGGCTACAGGTGCTGAAATACCAGAAGCTGCTGCCTTAGCTGGTAGTGCTTTAAGAGGTTTTGGTATGGAGGCTATAGAGATGGAGAGAGTAGTAAGTGTTCTAGGTGTAGCTACTACAAAAAGTGGTTTAGATTTTAGTAAACTTCAAACATCATTAAGTAAAGTTGCTCCTGTGGCTGCATCAGTAGGATTTAGTATAGAAGATACTACTGCTCTACTTGGTCAATTAGCTAATTCTGGTTTTGATGCATCTATGATGGGTACATCTTTGAAAAATATACTATTAAAATTAGCAGACTCTAATGGAGATTTAGCTAAAAAAATAGGTAAACCTGTATCAAGTGCAGAAGATTTAGTAGATGCTTTAAATGATCTTAACAATGAAGGAGTAAACTTAGCAGAAGTTCTAGAGTTAACTGATCAAAGAAGTGTTACAGCTTTTCAAACTTTCTTAAAAGGTAAAGATAAACTTATTACATTGAGAGATAGTATTACAGATGTTAATGATGAACTTCAAGATATGGCTGATAAAAAGCTAGATTCTGTAAGAGGTCAATTAACATTATTAGGGTCTGCTTGGGATAATTATATACAAGGCTTAAATGAGTCTATTTTTGCATCTGAGGGAGTGAAAGAGTTTTTAACTTGGCTAACAGATAATCTACCTAGTATATTAAACTTTGTATTTAAATTAGGTAGAGCATTTGTGGGATATAAAATAGCTGTAGCTGCTGCTACATTAATTACAAAAGCATATAATTTAGGATTAAAAGGAAGTATAACTAGCTTAGTGGGTATGGCTAGAGGCACTAATGCTGCTGCTGGTGCTACTACTAGATTAGGTCGTGCTATGAAGGCTGTTCCGTGGATGTTAATCATAGGTTTTGCTTTTGAATTGGCTCAAAGATTATTTGATGCTGGAGATGCTGCAGATAGATTAGCAGAAAAACAAAGAAAACTAAAAGAACAGCAAAGAGAATTTAATGCTCAACAGCAATTAAAAAACCAAAAGTTGAAAAATGCATTACAAAAAGAAGAGATAGAGATAGAGAAACAATTAGCAAGTGGTACTATTACTACTGAACAAGCATTAAAAAAGAAAGATGCAGCTGTTAAAGAACTAATTAAAA
>TARA_R100001443_G_scaffold36327_1_pt1 | contig 15660 bp, 7 predicted proteins | sample TARA_R100001443 | Tara Oceans TARA_R100001443 (sample SAMEA2622142) | marine metagenome | biome: marine biome (ENVO:00000447); feature: deep chlorophyll maximum layer (ENVO:xxxxxxxx); material: "saline water (ENVO:00002010), including plankton (ENVO:xxxxxxxx)" | depth 50 m
GCACCAACCGTTACGGTGATACCAGAATTTATAGTTATAGGTCCAAAGGAACCTGCGTTGTAATTGTTTTGTATAGTGTAGTCATGGGTAACTGTTTGTTGGTTTTCCCAGAAGACACCATTACTATTACTATTACCACCTGTTGCTCCAGCTGCAGCTAGTTCCCATGTCATCCCACCTGTATTACCAGATTGAGCTGTTAGGACGTAACCGTTAGTTGGTGCATTAGATATTTGTAGTCTAGCTTCATCAACAGAAGCATCAGCTATTTTAGCTTGTGTTACTGCATCATCAACCATAGAAGCTGTTACAACAGCATTTGAGGCTAGATGTTCTGCAGCTACTGCATCGTCAGCTATCTTTGTACCATCTATAGCATCAGCTGCAATCTTAGCAGTTGTAACTGCAAGGTTCTGCAGTTTAGCTGTAGCTACAGTATTATCACCTGGAGTAGTAATAGTTAAAGCAGATCCAAACTGTACAATAAATACACTGTCACCACTAGCTAGGTTAGATCCAAATATAATAGTATTAGCGTCAACAAGTGCGAATCCCTCACTAGGAGCAGATGTACCTGTATTAGCTTTCTGTACTACACCGTTAATACTAACAAGTAGTTGAGCTGCACTAGTTACACTAGCTGCTGAACCTGAGTTACTAGATTCTCTAAGGTCATATGTAGCAATACTACCATTTAAAGTAGGTGCTCCTGATCCTCCAGCTGGACAAAGGAATAGATATTTAAAATCTCCAGTAGATGTAACTTCTTTAAATGCTGAAGTAGCTGAGTCATAGACTTTCATCTTATCAGCATTTGTGTCGTATATTAGATCACCTTCATCATTATTAGATCCAGGTTCTCCAGCTACTACACGGTATCTAGCTGCAAAATCGTTTATATCATTACTTAAGCTAAGTAGATCAGCTTCTTTAAGTGTTGCTTTGTGGTAGTTATATATCTGACCAGAGCCAGTAGAACTAACCATAAATGCTACTCCATTATCAACAGTAGAACTGTTAAAGTTAGAAGCTATGTTATTAATAGTTACTGTTGAACCACCTACAGTTCTACCTGTAGTACTAGTACCAGATCCATTAACAACAAGACCACCAGCATCAGCTATAGAGATAACTACACCAGCTGCAGGTTGAGTATTAGGGAATGCTGCATCTGTTGCTATAACTTCTAATCCCCCTATTGGAGCAAGTTGAGCAGCAACATAATCGACAACAGCTCCACTAGTAGGGTATGCGGCATCAGTATCTGATATAGTAGTTTCAACAGACTTACCATCGACCACCGTATTAATTTCGGCAAGAGTCGCAGTAAGAGTAGTACCAGCTGCCAAAATACTTGCAGTACCTGTTTGCATACCAGCAAGCGTTGTGAGTTCAGCATCGGCTATCTCTGAGGTTGTAACGGAGTTAGCTGCTAAATGTTCAGCACCAATAGCATTGTCTGCTATCTTAGCTCCAGTTACAGCATCAGCTCCTAGTTTAGCTGTAGTTACAGCACCATCAACTAGTTCACTGGTACCTACAGAACTATCAGCCATCTTAGCTAATGTGACTGCATTATCTACTATAGAAGCAGTTACAACAGCACTAGAAGCTAGTTCATCAGGTCCAATAGCATCATCTGCTACTTTAGCTTGAGTAACTGAGTTAGAAGCTAGAGCTGTAGCATCTACGGACCCTGCTGCATAATGTTCAGAATCTATAGAATCTGCTACTAAATGTTCTGAATCAATAGAATCATCAGCAATCTTAGCACCAGTTATAGCATCTGCTGCTATCTTAGCTGTAGTAACCTGTAAGTTTGCTATATGAGCTGTATCAATAGACCCGTCTACATATTGTTCTGAGTCTATTGCATTATCTGCTATCTTTGCATTAGTAATTGCGTCTGCTGCTATCTTAGCTGTAGTAACTTGAGAATCAGCAATGTGTGAAGTATCTATACTACCATCTACTAATTCCGAAGAATCAACAGAGTTAGCAGCAAGCATTGTCGCAGTAACTGTACCAGTATCTCCAGTCGTTACCACCGTACCTGTTACGTTAGGTAAGGTGATTGTACGATCTGCAGTAGGGTCAGCTACTTTAAGAGTAGTCTCATATGCATCATCTGTAGCACCTTCAAATATAAGGTCTACGTCTTCTGCTAATGTGAGGTCTCCAGTCATAGTTCCTCCAGTATTCTGGAAGAATCTACCACCTACCTCTTGGGTCTTATATAAGTTCTGAGTAAAGTTATCATTCAGATCTTCAGATTTAATAGCTGAACCTGGATAGAAGGTAGCTGTTAAATTGTCAACATTCGTTTGTCTAAGTATTTTGATTTTAGCTCCACTTGCAGGAGCACTATTAAATTGTACCGTGGTAGCATTGGCGAATGACCATGCAGTAGTCACGGCTGCGTCAACCTGAACTTCTACGTCAGTTGACTTAAGATATGGAAATGTGAATGAGTAATTGGTGGTGGAGCCATTACCTGTATACGATTGTTCTGTAACAGCCATAATGTTTGTTTATCTGTTTCCTCCAAAGTTTAGGAGTTGTTGTGTTTCTAAGTCTCGTTTTTGTATCTGTGCAGCACCTTTTACATTACCTTTCTTCATACTATCATTTATAAGTATTTGTTTATTTATAGTCTCAACCATTTCTGGATGCTCTTGGAGTAACTTAAATTCTGCTTTTTTCTGAGCATCTCTTACGATAGCATTAATCTCTACATAAACTGGAAGTAGTTGTTTTTTAAGTTTTAAACTATCATTCTTTAAATCTGCATTTGTAGTTCTGTGTGCTCTTAGTTCAGCAATAGAATTGTTAAATTTAGGATTCTTCATTATTCTCTCTATTTGTTTAGAGAGATTCATTTCACCTATATACTTATAAATCTGTTCTCTTTCAGTAGGTGTGTATTCATAAGATCCAGTTGAATCTTTTGTTAATCTACTTAATCCATCATACTGAATTTCTTGTAACCATACTCTCCATGGTTCTCTAGTACCACTTATCTTAAGTGGGTTTATAGAATTTAATATTCTTAGGAATGGGTTATCAATATCATTAACAGGCTGACCTGTCCAAATATCTATTTGATCTGGTAAGGTATTCTTGAATCCAGGTAGTCTATTCTTTATGTAATCCTTGACTTCCCCATCAATATCTTTCTGAGCACTATCTATAGCATTAGCTAAGACACCAGCTCCTCCAGATAGAGGTAAGAATGATCTTGAAGTATTAGCAATTAGTCTATTCCAACCACTCATATCACCGTTAGTAGCAGCGATTAGTGGTTCAAAACCTTGCAGTGGAGTTTCGTTAAGGAAACTGGAAGCTAATGTCCAAGCTAGTTTACCTTCCCAATTAGCCATTGCTGGTTCATTTAAGTCTTTAGAGTAATATGCTATATCTCCCATGATACTTAATACCTGTTCAATACCCCATATACCTTTATAACTAACCCACTTACCACCTATATTAATGGTCTTAGGTTCATAACCAAATTGGTCACGTTCTTTCTTTCTACGTGAAGCATTGTAGTTCCCATTACCTCTGATATTACCTCCCATAGCATATTGATGTAAGGTACCTACCATAAGAGTACTGAAAGCTAATCTTCCTGTATACTCAGCTCTAAGGTTTTCAAAGATAACTTGAGCATTAGGTGTAGTAGCCATGTCTATACCATGCTCTGCTAAAGCTTGTGCTATATCATCTTGAGTTCTAGCATAGATAGTTTTACTATACTTATTGAATCCAGGTATTAGACTTAATGGAGTCCAAGACGCAGATGCTTTAATGTAGTTACTAGATGTTCTAGGGAACATAGCTAAGAACTTAGTTACAGGATAAGCGTTTGTACCTTTATTAATCCAGTTAGCTAAACCATCATCTAAGTTAAGTTGAATTTCTCCAGCTACTGATCTTAAGACATCATCTTTAATTAGACCATTAGCGTCAAAAAAGTTCTTATAGTGTTTAGCTTCTGCTGCATGGATCTTAGTCCAATCAGCAAATCCAAATTCACTAAATACATCATCGTAAGCTCTAACTCTTGAGAGATAATGAGCTAACATAGTAGAAGTATAAGCATCAGGGAATACTAGACCAGTCATGCCATAACGCATAGCTGGATGTCTTCCTAGATCCTTCAGTAAATTAGCTAAATCATATTGCATGATTTTACCATAGTTACCTTCTACTTCCCAACCTTTCCTCATTTCCTCCATAATATCCCACTTCTTATCAGCTTGGAAAGTAAAGTCCTTACGATAAGCTTTGATCATCATGTCTGGATCTTTATGAGCTTTCTTCATCATCTCAAATCCATCACTCAAAGCTCTACGATTAGTTTCGTAGATAGATCCATAATGATAGACAGTTCTTTTCAAACCTTCAAAGTCGTCAGCTACACCCCATATACCATGACCTAATACAGCTGTAATAGGTTTCATGACTAGAGCATATGTGTTACCAACTCCAGCTCTGAATGCTGATAGGCCACTTAAGACGTTGTTCATGACAACACTCCAAGCACCTTTAGCGAATAGATTCAGTTCTTTAGGATCTGGACTCTTAATCATACCCATAGGTGTGACTTGAGAAGCAGCCCATTTATTTAACTTAGCTAAAGTATCTACATCTCCGTTAGTATGAGCATAAGCATCAACTAAAGGACGTAAGAAATGAGGTTTTAGTTTCTTTGTTTCTTTTAGAGTCTCAGTAAATCTTAAGTTTCTAGCATGGATAGCATTTTCTGCATCAGTGAACTCTTTAGTCAACTGTTCTATAACAGTATCTAATTCTTTAGGAGGAACTTGGTCAAACCAGTTCTTGTTTCTTAAACTCCAACCAGATAGATATTTGTTAAGAGCATACTCATCTAATAGGTATTGCATCTTATCAATAATAAGATCCATTACTCTATTTTCATCTACATAATCTCCACCTTGTCTGACAGCATCTGCTAGTGTGGAGGATTCTCTCCCCAAGGTGTCCATAACCCTCGCAGATGCCTCTGAAACCTCTCTTCCGAGGAATCTATCAGTCAAGTCTCTTAGAGCGAATGCAGCGGCTCTCGCTTGCTCTTCGTTCATAACATCAACTTTAAACCTTCCCATCAAGAAGTTCTTGACATCTCTGTTCTCATAGAATAATGCTCTAACATCATCCATGTTTTCAGCAGCAATGATACTTGTGTATATATCCCAAGCAGCAGCATTCATCTGTTTAGAGCTGTACCTAATACCATCTACGACAGCATTAAATCGCCCAGCATCTCTAGTCTCTTCAGCAACACCCATAACAGCACTACGAGAAGTATTGCCTACCATAAGTCCTTTCTCTCTCATAGCTTCCGTCATGATAGGAGCTGGATCACCTTGAGATGTACCATTCTTAATAGCAGTAGTATCTGCCATATTCCTAGCTACATTAGCTGGAGGTACACTTTGTCTTACTTCTGAAGCTGGATCTAATAAACCAGGAGATATATCACCATCTAATTCTAGTTCTAATTGATCTGGATTAGATAACTTACGTCTAGCTGCAGCATCCTGTTCAGCTTGGAACTTAATCTCTTGTCTCTGTAGTCTAGCTTCTAAACCTCTATCCATACCCAGTTTATTTTCAAGATTCATGATCTCGTCCATAATCTGACGTTCTGTTTGTCTGTTGAGTTTACCAGAACTAACTAAAGTATTAAGTCTTTGTAGTTCAATAAGATCATCAGCATCAGATTCTTTGAATAGTTCTAGTTGTTTATAAGCTGCAGCCTTCTCATCTAATGGTTCGATGAAATCTACTGCAGTTTTCATACCATTTCTACCATCTACAAAGGCACCTATTACTGTACCTATTGTACTTAATGCGGTACTTTCATAGAAGTTCTTCTGCTTTCTAACAGCTGGACTATCAGATTCTAAAGTCACAAGTCCACTAGGTAGTGGTACTCTTCCTTTAGGTCCAAATACTCCAGGTAACATATCAGCTACAAATTTAGATGCGTTATGATCCTCACTTGTATCACTCAGTATAGCAACAGTTCCATCAGCTAATCCAAAAGCACCTAATCTAGTTAGATGCTTCATTAACCATGGATACTGATTTACTCCTCTAGCTGCTAATAATTGGTTTGTTGCACTTCCAGTATGTATAGCTGGTAAGACAACAGAAAGAACTTTCCTCATGTTTTGATATAGAGGATTATCTAACTTAGTTTTCTCATCCCATCTATCATCTAACTTATTATACCCTGGAACTATTGTTCCTAAAGCATCATTAGTAAAGTCAGCATAAGCTAATCCTGGTACTGATAAAGCTTGGAAGTTCTGATCTAATTGATCAGTCATTCCTTTTAAACCAGGAGAATGTCCATAAATAGTTTTAGCATTATCTTGTCTAGCTTCTTCGTATTCTGCTAGACCCATACCATGATATTTCTGGTACCAAGCTTCTTTTAGTTTATTTCTTTCATCTTTGAATTCAGGTCTATTATAAGGAAAGATACCAAATTTTCTATCTCTACCGAGATGATACCATTCCTTATACTCCTTCATCATGGTTTCTTCATTATTACCTTGAGCAAGATCAACAGTACTATTACCTATTTCACTACGGAATGGAGCAGCAAATGAACCTTGTACAACTTCTGGTGTAACAACTTGAGTTTCTTCAGATGGTTGATTATCATACTGATCTAACAAAGACCAATCTTCTTCTTTAGTGTTTAATTCCTCTTCCATTATCCTCCTTTAGGTAATCTGTATGGTAATTCTACTTTATTCTTTATTTTCTTTAAATCTTGTTTCAGACGTTCTTGATATATTATACTCATTAAACCTGAACTTTTTATCAATTCAAAAGGAGTAACCCCTAGTGGCATATCTAAACCACCATTTCTTAAATAACCTGCAGAATCACTATAAACAAATCCATTTTCAGTATGCTCTATTTGTACACCAGTGATTTCTGAGAAGATCTGTTCCGTGGTTTTACCTTCTTTTAGTGATGCACGGACTTGTCTTCTCATAGGTCTTTCTCCTGTGTTAGCAAACGCTGCATTGAAATAATTAGTACCATTTTCATTTTGAGGAAGGATATTATTATTTGGTTTATTGTATGTATCGTTGTTCAGAAGAGTAGCTTCAGAACTACCTGATAATAGTTTAGGTGTATCTTTCAAGAAAGTCCATTTATCCTTTTTAGCTTCAATAACAGCATTAACAATCTGTGTAACTGAATACTTACTGTTTGCAGCTGCTACTAATATTGCTTGAGGTACATCAATATCAATGTTCTCGTAATCATCTAATTGACTCAATCGCTTTAGTTGATCTGATAATCTTTTAGCTTGTACTGTATTGATAAATCTAGGATGTTTAATTATATCATTTATACTATCATAATTAGATACTAAAGATGGATCACCTGTAGATATTGAGTCAATAGTATCTTTAGTTAAAGTATCCCAATTACCTTCATTAGCTTCTTCTTCAGTTATAGTTCTTTTACTATAATCAGCCATAACTGTTGTATCGTGATCTTCAAAGGCAGTGTATATCCATTTATTTTTGAATGTTCCGTCACCCCTTGTTCTCGCTAATGGTCCTTTACCAGGAGTACCATCAGCAGCTTCAGCTCCTTCATCAAAGACTCTTTTCAGTTCTGTGTTTGCAGCTGCTATAGAATCTCCTACTGATTGCTTTCCACCTACTCTTGCTTTTTTATAAGCAGCGAGCCATATACTATCTGCTACAAGTGTAGCTTTTTCTGCTGATCTAGATAGTTTTCCTGAAGCTCCAGTTAAAGGATTAGTAGCTTCTATTTCAGTAAATAGAACTTTATTACCTTTAGACACTCCAAAGATACCAGATTGTCCTGTACCTTCTATCTCTCCATAAGCATTTAATTCATCAAGAAGTTTTATTTCTTCTTGTATGTTTGTTTTTTGATCACTACCTTCAATACCACGTAGAAGCCTCATAGCTTCTTTTGTATCACCATCAATTAAAGCTCTTTTAATGTCTACATAAACTTCTGCTATGTTATGATTAGTAGGATCAAAATCAATAAGGAATAAAGCTTGGTTTCTAGTCTCAGCAGTGTGAGATGAATCTTCCATTATCTCATTAATCCATTCTAATCTTTGCTCATTCCAAGGTTTAGTTCCTTTCTCTTGACCTTTTTTAGCTTCGTATGCTTTTACTTTTTCTTTAAAGGTATTTAGTGCTGTGAGACCTTTTTGTTTTTGTACATTTTGAAGGTTACTATGCTGTTTAGCTTTTGCTTCATCAAAATCATTTAAGATTGATTCTGCTCTAACAGGATGTTTCTTATCGAATGGTACTATTTTTTCTCCTTTACCAGTATCAGGTATATCTATAGCTAATATATACTGAACATCTTCTCTACTTAAAGTTTTAATGTTATGATCAATGTATCCTCTTTTAGCTTTATCTAAAGAATCAGCTACAGTCATAGGATGATCATAAGGGTTTGTTATAGTATTTCCAGATTTATGATAACCATTTTTATACTGTTGAGCTAATGCATGGATACCTGATTTAAACTGAGCAGCGTCACTAGGTCTATCGTTTAGAGATAATTTATTTCTAATTTCCAAAGAAGATAGAGTAGAAATTTGCTTTTCTATTCTTTCATCAGTTAATTTATATTGATGAGAATCCCAAAACTTTTTCTTATCTTCTCTACCCATAGCAGAAGCCATGTCAAGTATTTCTCTACCACCTTCAGATTTAGGACTCATTCCTAATCTTTCTAATAATAGACGAGCACTTAACTCTTGTACTTCAAGAGCATTATCATACCCATACTTAACATCACCTCTAGCTTCCCATGCAGCTATAGCATCAGATCTAACTAAACTTTTATTCTCTTTATACCATTGAGCTACTCTCTTTGCAGCCCAATGTGTACTAATTTTAAATGTCTTATCGTGTAATACATTAGCTTGATCTGGATCTAACTCATAGGTATCTTGTTTAACATGTTCCCCTAATTGGAAATTAGCTAGTGTAGCTTGATCAGTAATCTTATTTAATACACCAGACTTTCTTACTTTATCTAGTTCAGCTTCACCTCTTAGCCTATCCTGACCTGCATATACACCTTGAGCTAATTTACTTAAATTCTTTGCAAACTTAGGTGCAAAATCTTTCCAGTAATCAGCCTTCTCTTTCAAAGCTTTAGCTTCGCCTTCCATTCTAGCGACATCAGTTTCAGCAAACTTTTGGAATGCTTCGTATTTACGTGTTCTAGCTTTGTTTTCTAGTTCTTGCTTTTCACGTAGTACGCCTTCTTCAAAGCGATGCTTATTTGATAAACCAGAGATAAACTGATTGTCTATTTCTTTTTGTCTAAGAGCAGCTAATCTCAAAGAATCTATTTGAATCTTTTGCTGCTCTTGTATTCTACTTTCAGAGGCTCGTAAGCCTTCGCCTAGACGTTTGAACCCTCTTCGTTCACCGCCAGGCTTGTATCTGCTTTTTGCCATTGTTTAATTAACCGTATACTTTAAGGCATAGAAGTATCCCAATAATTAGGATTAGAGCTATTCTAAACTGTTTCACCGCCACCACCACCTAAACCTGTACCTCCCGTGCTTGCCGTACCATACGACATCATAGCACCACCTATAGAACCAGCTACATTAGATATAGTCTGACCCCATACCATATCAGCTGCTGTTCCTGGGCTTGCCATGAAACCTCTAACTGGTTGTGGTCCAAAGTCTGATTCAACTAATACTCTAGGCAGTGTATATTCTGCTACAGGTATAGGACGTTGTTTGAGTGGTTCTGGTAATACACCAGGATCTAACATCTTACTTGCAAACGCTGTTAAATCAGCGGATGATTTGTCTCTTATAATTTCTTGTAAAGCTGAATAAGCATTCCGTTCGTTACTATCTAAAGATGCATTCAACATTTCCATTTGCCTACCGTAGTCTGCCATGGTTGCTTGCATACCTTTAACAGCACTTCGACCAGAAGCTGATCTAGCTCTTAATGCACCTTCAGCTTGAAGCATTTCAAGATAAGTTTCATTACGATCAAATCTTGCTTCAGTTTTTGATTCTTCTAATTTAACTATCTCACTATCCATAGCAGATTTAGCTGCCATATTGTTGAGAGTTACTTGGTCTTGGAATATATCATCTGATCTCTTGAATGCCATCTCATTAGATGTTTGTTGTGCATTCCTTATTTTTAATGCATAGTCATATTGATCTTGAGCTGCTGCATCTTTATATGCTCGTACCTTTCCTTCGTTACGAGCCTCTACCATAATACGATCTACAGCTTCTTGCCGTTGAGCTTGAAGCTGTTTCTTCTTCATGTCCCATGCATCTAGATCATATTGCCATCTAGCATGGGTTGCGTGTGCCTGTTGTTCTGCTTGGTCGGCAGCTGCAGAAGCTGCTTTACTACCTCCTATTACATTACCAGCAACTGATACAGCTGCTCCTACAGCAAATGGTACCCATGCTGCCATTAGAATTTCCTCCTATAGAATCTTGGTGAGTAATGACCTTCCCACATCATAGAGTTTAAAGACACTGGAAATGGTGAGTCATTAAATATTCTAAGTTGGAAGTTATCTGTTCTTTGATGTATTGGTATAGAGAATATATTGCTGCTAGATAGAGCTACATCATTAGCTAGATATGTATCAGCTATAGTTGTTGATTCTATGTTATACCATTCATCTAGATATATTACAATCTCAGCACCGTTAATTGGAGCTGTATTGAATGTTATTTGTGTATCTCCTGATACCGTGAATGCTGTTACTTCAGCACCGTCTACTTTAACTTTTATCTGATCGCTATCTGTATAAGATATATCATCTTCTATCCATGAAAATACAGTAGTACTACCGTCACCAGTGTAGGTTTTAGAACCTTGTCTAACACCTGTAGACTTGAGTTTAAACCCTAGACCACCTGATAGACCAACAGCAAACTTCATTCTATTGATAGTTAAGTTAGCAGTATAGTCAGTTATCTTCTGCTCGTCATCTGATCTAAAGTATGTCTTAGGTAAGATTACATCTAGATCATATCTCCAACCTACAATTACATCACTAGCTACACTAGTTAAGTTCTTCTTAGGTACTTTAAAGTATGTACCATTACCATCTGTAGCTACTGTTGGGTTAGTAGAGAATCCAGATTCAACTAGTGCTCCAGATGCAGCTGTACCTTTAATAACTAATACAGGTTTTAAACCAGTTACATTATTCCAAGGTATATAGCATTTAGAGAATTCATTAGTAGAATCCCATACTACTGAAGTTGCTGTAGCATATAGATCCATACATGGGTTAATTGAAGTACCATCATTATTAACTATAATAGCGTCTGATGGACTCTGACTCATACTAGCTTGAGATAAAGTAAACTGACTACCTTGTTTAGTAACAGTGTATAATTCATCTGAATCACTAGCTATAGCTTGTACAGTACCACATGTTTTCCAGTTAAACCAAGACTCAACTAATAATTCTTTACCATCATGGTATGTTCTAAAGAAATAGATATACCTAGATGATTGACTAGACATAGCTAAGAATTGGTTCTGTGGACTAGCTATTAAAGTATCTATTGTAGCTGGTACCCACTCATTAACTACTCTACCTATGTCTAATACAGTTGGTGATTCATCTTGTCCTTTAGTTAACATGTAGAATGTTCTAGTATAACTTGGTGTCTTAGCTATAAAGTGTATGTTTGTACCTATATCAACTGGGTCTACATCTGTAGACATTTCATAGTTAGAAATAGTTCTTACGTTAGCTGTGCTAGGTGTAAGCACACCATCAGCAGCTGACAGTAGGAACTGTTGATTCTTACTGAATAGGATTAAACCCTGAACAGTAGGTAATACAGCATGTAAAGCTGCAGGTCTAATAGTAGAACAACTTACATCTACTGGATCAGCATCAGTTACTATCTGTGCTGATGTATGATAAAAGTTATAGAAGTCTTGAGATTGACTCATAGACACATTATCTTGAGATAAGAATCCTAACCTATTGTTATAAAAGAAAGATTGTTCTATCTTAGATCCTACAAAACTAGGATGTGAATTAGTTTTATCATCTCCTACTATACGATCAATCCATGTAGCTTGTCTAAATGTAAAGTTATTGAGGGATGTATTGACTAACTCATGAGGCATTGTGGCTGAATCTAATCCTGCAGATACAGTAGGGTCTCTTGTTTCACCCCAGTAACCTGGACCAGATGTACCATTATCAGCTTCAAACTTAGCAAAGTATGTATCATTAGTAGATGATGTATTCTGTACTTTAACTGTATGACCATCAAAAGATTCTAATGGTAATTGAGATACATTATCTACTTGATCTTGAAAGACTCTCATAGATGAACCAGAATCACCACCACTAGCTTCAATAGTTATAGTAGAGTTACTGTCTGTTAAATGTAGAGATTCAAGATATTGTGTTGTTGTTAAACCAGATACACCTAAGTTATCTATAGCAGTTTTAAACGCAGCTAATATACTAACGTAACTTGATCCTGTATTAGATGTATGAGTTATAGTAGTACCATTAAGTATAACTTTATACTCATTACTTAAAGGACTACCACTTAATACTATAGTAGCTTTTCTGTTAGCATTGAATGTAGGAGCAGCTTGAGCAGCTACAGTATGTAAATTATTAGTTATAATAGATGTATCCTGTACAGTTAGTACCTCATAATTAACTCTTGCTCCTGTTAAATAATTAACTGCATTAGTAGATGTAGATGTATCCATATTAACAGTACATGCAGTACCATCAATATTCCATATATCTATATCACCGAAACCACTATTAGGTTTAGGTTTAATACATCCTATATACTTCTCATCTGCAGTTCTAGCTATGTAGAACCATTTAGCATTATCATATGTGGTACCAGTACCTAAGTTAGCAATCCATTTTAAGCCTGGTCTTTTAGTTAAACCAAAGGTAGGGTCAGGATACCCATTTAGGCACTCTGTAACCTGCCCTGGAAGCTTCTTATCATCTGATTGTCTAGATACCCCACCTAGATAATTATCTATTCGTTGGGTTATTGCTGGCATTATCTTCTAAGTGCATGAAATGGTTGATAAGCTGGGTAGTAATTTGTCTGTTCATTTGGATGACCAAATATAGTGAACTGACCTTGTTGTGTTTCGTACTCTAAAGCAGTCGCTCTAGCAAATGCTTCTTGTTGTTGTAGCATTTCATATTGATCTGCATCTCCTATTATTCTTTGAGATGTAATAGATGCAGCTCTAGCTACTATAAATTGTTGTATTGGTTCTGGTATATCTACCCAATCAAATTCCCATACGACATCACACTCTACTTTATCATGGTTAGGCCATGTGTATCTGTGGTTAAACCTATCGTATAGTTTTCCTTGTCTTCTTATACCATCATAATCCATGTTAGAAGTATTCTTAGTCAACTTCAATTGGAGTACATTATTAGGTATAGGAATCTCATCATTAACATCAGGTATAAAATCGTAATGGTTCTCTCTATTGAAAGTCCATCCTTCAGATTGTACTTCCCTTGTTATTTGTAACAACGTATCGTATGCAATCGCAACGTCAGGGTTGGTAGTGTCCAACGTAGTTACAGGTGCCTGACCACATGACGACAGGATTTGATTTATAGCGGGTAATTCTTGAGCAGCGTTAGTGGTTGGAAAAGGCATAATATTAATATAAGAAAAAAGGAGGACTCCTAAGAATCCTCCATATAAACATGTGCTTAGAATGCAGCGTTGCCAGAAGATCCGACAGCAGCACCAGCAACAAGTTCCACAGCAGCAGCTGGGTTTAGATAGTCGGCTCCCATTGCGAGTCTACCGAGTATCACGTCACCTTGGTAAACCACGGAAACGTCACCAGATGTTACTTGAACTTGTGGTCCGATTGCTTCAACTACACCAGCAGCTTCTTTCTGGAAGATAAGTCCACAAGAGTTAGCGAATTCTGTCTCTTCACCATACTCGTTGTTGATTCCAGTTACGTCAGCAGCAGCGTCTTCGACAGCTTCACCAACGAATGAACCTACGTTACCAGGAGATGTTACTCCAGGGTTTGTAGCAGATGCAGAACCGTACTTAGTACCATATGTTGAGAAGAAAGGTATGTTCATAGACTTGTAGATCTTGATACCAGCAATCTCAATGATTCCGTTACCAGACTGCAAGGCTGTACCTTGTGCATCTCTGTTTACAAGACCGTTAGATCCTACAGCTTGGATAAGCTCATAGTACTGTCTTGGGTTAAGTACACCTACACGACCTTCAGAGCTAACGCCCTTCTCGTCTAGTGCAGCTGCAGCATCGTAGAATGCATTGATTAGTGAAGCAGCAACATAAGCATCGGATGCTTGGTTGTTGGTACCTACACGAATCTGTGTTCCACCTGGCTCTACGAAACCAGACTTAGTGATAGGTGATGCAGCTCTAGCTCCACGAGCAATAGAACGGAAGATCAATCTATCATACTTTTGAGCAAGAGCGTATCCAATCTTCTTAGATATTTCTCCCCTCAATTCATAATGAGCCAATGTTTCGTCTAGCTCGTATACGAATGCTGAACTAATAAGTAGGTCATCTACTGTAATAGTCTTCTCAGCTACAGGAGGTGAACCATCACTGTTACCGAGTATGGACTGGCCTGGTACATGGTACTCGGCTTTTGTGTGTCCTGTGTAGATGAACTGTAAACTCTTACCATTTTTAAGAGTTCTCTTCATCACAAGATCCCTAGCTATTGCATTGTGCTGGAATCCTTTAAACATCTCACCTGAAAACAGCTTGAGATATAGTGCTCTTGCGTCACCCGTTGCGTTTGATTGACCTTGACGGGTTAACGAGGCATTACTATGGGTTGCCTGTTGGGCCATTGTTAAATGTTAAATGATATGTACTTTCTTCAGCTGAAATTTTTTTGATCAGTTTTGTTGTGGTCTATCCCACCGTCTAGACGGCATGAGGGTATCCCCGTGGGGGCCAGATGCCAATTAGTTAGAGGTCCGACATTGAGGTGTCTCTAACCTATGATAATTTAAGTGTGCTGTTTCTACAGCAATAAAAAAGGCTAGTAATCCGAAGACCACTAGCCATAATTCATTGATTTTCAAAGCGTTGAAAGAGCCTCCTCTAGGGAGATGTCCTCATCGAACTTTTCTTCTTTCTTTACTTCCTCTTTCACTTCTGGTTCAGGAGAAATCCTTGTTACAAAAGCAGGGGAATGTGTAGCTTGTTGTGCCATTAGCAATAAGTTTTCTTGGTGTATGATACGCCACGATACTTGAGTTTAGTTAGTCTCTTAAAAGCTTCTTGCTCTTTGATGCGAGCTTGGAGTTCTAGTGCTGACATAGTTAATACCTCTAGTACCTAAGCCCCGTTCCATGCTCAGGTTTCATGCGTCCTATAACAGGATGAACGGACGTGACGTTTATTTCTTAGGGGGTCTCCCTTTCTTGGTACCGTATGTACCTTTTCCTTTAGGCATTTTGAATCACCTCCGATGATGTTGATGCGAGATCAAGTGGAAAATTATGAGCGTTTCTTTCATGCATTACTTCCATACCTAGATTAGCACGGTTCAA
>TARA_R100001443_G_scaffold642_4_pt1 | contig 15658 bp, 27 predicted proteins | sample TARA_R100001443 | Tara Oceans TARA_R100001443 (sample SAMEA2622142) | marine metagenome | biome: marine biome (ENVO:00000447); feature: deep chlorophyll maximum layer (ENVO:xxxxxxxx); material: "saline water (ENVO:00002010), including plankton (ENVO:xxxxxxxx)" | depth 50 m
GTAATATTTCTTCTGTCGTGCCACTTGCTCTTGTCAATAGCCATCTAAAATCTATATCTCCTGCACTATTTACATTTTCTAATCTCCAAGTATAATTGATTGTATAATGTGTATTGTCATATGTAGCTGTAAATTCTCCTGATGTTATTGCATCATTATATCCATTATCTTCTAATTCTTGTGCAGGGGTGTTTAAAAGTAAAGGAGTCCAAGTTCCATTCCCTGCATACCAAGCCCCACCTGAGCCAGTAAAATTACAGCCCAATGTATTATCTAAATTGGCAGGACCATCACCTGTACCCCAATTAAAATCCATATAAAGTTTCTTAAAGTCATCAGTATTTAAAAATGTACTTGTGTATTGGAAATCATTAACAGATTGAAAAATCCTATCTATTAAATACTTTATCTGAATCCAAGGTCTAAATACAGACTCAAGACTTGGTAATATTGGATTCCCACTTATATCAGTAGTGTATTGATGTGCCCAATCTACAAACGGGTATTTTAAAGTATCAAAATCTCTAAACCCTGATGTTCCAGGATAATCCCAAGTAATACCTGTTCCTGAATCATTCCAACTATTTTTAATTTGTGTCTTATTGTATTCGTGTGTTAATTCTACCAAATCCAAATCCTTGAATGTTCTTTCTTTTAATATATCAGCAATAGTTATTACTTCAGAATAAACATTCACACTATAACTTATTTCACCATTATTATCTTTAACATCTAACATTCTCAAATATCCTTCAAATATTAAAAATCCATCTTCTTTAATTTCACATCTTGTTTTCATATGTGTATTAAAGGTAATAAAATCCCATTGTCTAGTTATTTCATATAAGCTGTTAAATATTAAATTATTCTTTTTTGTTCCTGGTAAGTCAAATGCTTTTGAATAAGATTGTGTCTGTTCTGCTGCATTAGTAAAATTGTCAATGCTTAATGTTAGAGGGATGCTTTCTTCTTCATATAAATCAGCAATTATTTTTTCTTGGAATTGTATCCTTGTTCCTTGTGTTGTGCTACCTTTAACAGAAATAGAACCTATTTTTGAATTTGCTGTTGTACAATTTACAAATATAACAATTGATGTTCCTTCAGTAAAGTTTGTTTCTTCTGCTGTAAAAGTAAATATATTTGTTCCTATTTCTGATGTTGTATATCCATCAGGAAATGGTGTAACTAAACTTGGTGTTCCTTCTCCTGTATATCTCATAAGATGTACCCCCCAACTACCCTGTATCACATCTATTTCTATATCATAACTTGAACCAATACTAAGCTGTGTAATAGTTTGTGTAATACCATTATCAACTGTTGAACATTCTAAATTTCCATCCGACATCGTAACATTTGGAGTTGCTCCAGATGAATATCTAGCCCAAGTATTAATTGGTATATCATAAGTTGGATATAATGAGAGCATTGAAATTAAAGAAGTTGATGGAATATTGGTTGAACCATTAACTGTTGTAAATGTTTGTCCATCTACTGCTAGTTCATAGTTAGGGTTAAAATCTATATTTCTTTGTTTCCCTGATGTTTGTGGATATATTACTAACTGAACTGACATTAAATAGTTTGTGTTTTTAAGGTTCTTGATTTTTCTATTTCAAAACTATATTGAATTAGCTTGTCATTTGCTCTAGTTTTTTTAACAAATGTATTATTTAACAATATTACAGGTTGTACAATATAATTTGTTTTAGTTTTGATAAAAGTTGAAGGATTTTTAGGTGTTAATTCATAAACCTCTGGACTATTTAACATTTCTTCAAACATTACATTATATTCTTCACCAATAAAATCTGTATTTACTTGTATTTTTTCTTTGGTGTTCATTGTTAAATTTCTTTTCCCTCCTTTATAAAAAGGTGAATAATAACTATGATTCCAACTACCTTGCAAAGAAGTCCAAGTTGTAGGGGTTTGACTGTATGATGTAACAGATTTTTTTGTGAATGTCCAATAATCCCATCCACCCCATTGGTTTAACCAACATAACCTTATTGGTTCATATCCTTTTGGTTCATCACAATTTATATGAATTGTATATGTCTTACTTCTAACTGCCACACCATTCATTACTGTTATTTCTATTGAACCTCCTTTTACTTTACCTGCCGTTATTTTAGATGTAAGAACACCTGACCAAGATTGTATGTTAGCAGGAAATGCTCCAAAATATAATATATGATTAGAAGCATCTAACCCCCAAGAAGAATATGCTCCATTTCCATAGTTTCTATCTAAATCTTCTGATGATGTAGTACCATCATTCCAATTATATTTAAATTCTACGTGTGTAAAGCCCCCTGCTGTTCCACTAGGTGTATATAAAGCAAAAACCCCCCAATCATATAAATTTGAATATAATGTTGTAGGCATATTTGATAAAAAAGATGAACTTGAAGTTGCTAATCCAAATTGATTTACAAGATTATATCCAAATGACGTATTATCTTCATCTAATTTATCATCAGGTTTCAAATATCCATTTATAATTTTAAAATTACTAGAATTTACTAACGTTGTTACATCTTCTTGCACAAATGGTGGAGTTTGTGATGTATCTAAATATTCTACTCCAAACTGTACTTTTAAAAAACGACAAGAATCAACCGATTTAGAATATTCATCTATAATATGTATTGGCCACTTATCTAATAAATTTGTTGAAGTAGGTAATGCTCCCTGAACTTTTGCATTATCACTAGAATAATTATCTGCACTAACATAATTTTCAACCACACTTCTAAAATCAAAAATTCCAACACCTGCATCATTTGGAGTTGTTTTAAATGTTCCTATTAATTTATTTATATTTGAAAATGATGGGGGTCCTGCTGCTGATATAAACACCTTAGCTGTAAATTTTACATTACTTTGATTTGTTACAGCATCATTGTTTGATATTACAAATACTATTGGTTGTCCTACTGGTAAATTATTAAATTTTGGTTCTTGTTCTATTTGTGATACTGCCATTATTTTACTATTGTTTTATTTAAACTTTCACTTATATCTCCTTTCAAAGCATTTAATAAATCACTCCCAAATCTTTTTAATCCTAATTCCATTGGTCTTTGAAAAAAGCTAATACCTTTAATTCCTTTTGCTTTAATGCTTCTTGCTATTAAAGCAAAAGGAATTAAAGGTATTAGCTTTAATTCCTTTTGCTTTAATGCTTCTTGCTATTAAAAATGCAAATGATTTGTTTGTAATATATCTTCCTCTGGCATCTCTACCTTTTAAACCTCTTGCACTTATCCATTTTTCTAAAATTCCTGAAGGTGGTTGTCTTGTTGTATATTTATAAGGACTAGGCACTTTTTTTCCCATATAATCCTTATATTGTCTTTTGTTTTGATTTCCTGAAACACCTTTGTCTACAAATGTTCCATATTCAGCCATAGAAAATTCAATAGTAAATCCTTTGTTATCAGTAATTATTTTGAAATTTAAAGAATCATACAAATCTTTAGTTACATTTTTTTTACCTTTAGTTAGATTTGTTCTTGATTGCTTGATAATATACTTACCAAAACTTTTTAAAAATCTTTCTATGTTATCTGTTTTCATTACACTAATCCAACAAACAATTCTACTTGAATATCTTCTGTTCCTCTAGGTCTTATTTGTAAACTTGTAACATCTTCTAAAGTTCCAAAAGCTGGAGTTGTATCTTCTTCCCCTATTGCTGCTGTATCTGCTTGGCATAATATATGCGAGTTTCCTGCTGTTATTACTACTTGATAATTTGTATTTTCTGTTACAACTGCTAAGTCCATAACTTCTGAATCATCTAAATTTGTTACACGAATATATTTAGCATTTTCTAAGTCTAATGCACCTGCTGCTCCGTGTGGTGTTGAATTAAAAATTGCTATTGTTGTTGTGTTTGAGTGTGCACAAGTGACAATACGTTCCATTACATCTACAATGCCTGTTGTGGTTACTGAATTACTTGTACCTCTTACTGCACCATTTAATGTTACGCTTTCACTTATTGTTGTTACTAAATCTGCCATATTTATAATTTTATTGTTATTTTAAAAAATCCTATTTCTATTATATATTTTCCTATTTTAAATTTTATCATCTTCCTATTCCTCTCGTATCAGCAGGAATGTCACAAGTCTGAAAGTCATTCAATACTTCTACATTTAAATTAAATACCCACCCACAACAAAGATTGTCAAATCTTTCTGCAAATGGTTCTAATGTATATTGTCCTTCTGTATGATATATTGGGGCATTAATATCAGTTGTTCCATATGCTGACATTTTAGAACTGTGCCTTAAAATTCCTATTATATCAATTCCAATATGTAAAGTTTGATTGTAAACATCTTGCTCATTGCTTTTGGATTGAATGAGTTTTGATACATCTCTTTGTTGTTTTGTTTGCCAATTATCTTTTTCTGTTACCATATCCATAATGAATATTTGAAAATTGTAAGTTAAAGTTGCATCTCCTGTTTCTACATTTACAGGATTAATATGCATTAATGGAAATTTTTCTAGTTTTTCTAAGTTAATATCATAAATATCTCCAACTGATACTGAAGAAATTTGATGATAATCTTCTGCAATTTCACATAATGTATTAATTACATTTCTATATGTTTTGTTACTAACTGCCATATTTTACTTTATTTTGTAAGTTTAAATCTGTTTCATAACTTAACCAAGTCAAACACTCTAAAAGATTTAGTCTTGTTATTGTTTCTAAATTTATTATTTCCCCTCCTGCTAATCTATACATTACTCCAAACCATCCCCATTTTTCTGCAAACCCTTTGGTTGCAATTGCATCTTCATTTCCTTTAGCTTCTGCATCAAAAATGATGGCAAAGTCTTGGACAATTCTTTCCCGAAATTCCAAAAAAAAACCAGTGCACTTTGCACTTGCTCTGATGACATTTTCTTCATTATTTCTGTCCTAATTCTAATATTACCATCATATGCTTCAATGGTATAAACTCCATTTTCTCCTTTTTCTTTTATTGGTCTATATAATACTGCCATTACTTCTGGTAAATGTTTTTCAATATCATCTTTTACAAATGTTTCAATATCTGCATACTCACCTAATGTAATGCTATCCAAATCAGGATGGAATCCATATTCTTTTCCATCTATTTCAATTATCCTTTTTAAAGAACTATTTTTTTCTTGTTGTAATTTAGCAATTTGATTCATTATAACTGCTATATCTTTTAATTCCAATTGATTTACTAATTGTTTTGGAATGTCAGACAATAAAGCTATTGTATCTAATGCCTCTTTACTTTTATTTTTATTTTTAAATTGAATTAATTTCAGCCATTTTTCTAAAGTTACATCTGACCATTTCTCAATTAATTTAAAATTTTTTACTTTTTTTCCCTTCTTAATTTTTATTTTCATATATTATATAATAGAAAAAGTTGTTTTTTAGTTTATTATTGTATATTTGCTGCTTCATTTTATTAGTTTAGTCAGTAAATCCCCTTTTTTAGTCTTCTCTTTGTCGTTTTTATTATTCTCTTGGGGGGTTTACTGTACATAATATTTTCCTGCATTTGGATTATCTAAATGATATGTTACATTATATCTTATTGCATCAATAGCGTGATTATAAGAATCAACATATAACTTACTTCCTTTATCTGCATAAACATAATTGTTTAATTCTTTAGCTATATTATTTGATTCAGGTTCTACAATTAATTCATAATCTTGCATCCTGGTTATTCCACTTTCAATAGTACCTTTTTTTACAGGTTTAATGTTTACCCCTAAATGTCTTAAATCTTCTATTAGTCTTGGTTCTGCACTATCTGCTATTATTAATTTATTATCTACTTTATCTAAAACTATTTTTGCTAATTCGTGTGATTTTAAACCATTTTGATAGATATATTCTTTTACATATATTTTTTTATGCTTTTTATCTATTGCTACTTCTATCAAGCTATCAGGGTCAATACTGAAACCGAAGTCCATTCCACAAGATGTTTGTAAATCATCAGGATTAAATTCTCCAAACTTCCAATTCTCAAATACAACTCCCTCTGCTTTATCTAACCAACCACCTAATATTTTGTGTTGGTACTTTTTAAAGTTAATATGTTTTAACCCCTCTACACGTTCTAGGAAGCTTTTAGAGAGATTATCTTTATTATCTAGGTATGTACTATGGATGTAACATATATTGTCTTTAACGCCATTAAAACCTGCTTCTACGCCTTTGTCTTGAAAAAATCTATTATATATCCAATGTTCTTTTGTTGTTGGATTAAGAATTAAAATAACTCTGTTTTGTACTCCCTTCTCCCTTATACTTAAATCAATAGTGTCAAATATATCTTCATCAATAAGTTCTTCAGCTTCATCCAATACCCAGCAGCTTATTCCTTGTAAAGACTTTAATCTTGCTGTTTGATTACCTGATGATGTTTTTATTCCTCTAAATAATATATCGGATTGATTGCTTGTATTTAATACTTCTGCTTTGTTAACATCAAAAATATCTTCAAATCCTAATAATGTTATTTTTTCTAAAAATTCTGGAATAATAGATAAGTGTGCAGACACCATTGTAAATCTTGTAAATAATATTCTAATTCCTGCTGACATTGTAAGTAGTGTTAAAAATACAGTAACAGCAAAAGATTTTCCTGAACCTCTACCTCCTGTGATTATAAAGTACCTAGCATCGGAATTAAATAAAGCATTATATTTCTTATTCAGTATCAGTTTCTACAAATTTTATTACAGGCATATTAATTGGTTTATTACCTGATGTTATATCTATATTATTAGTTTCGTTCCATCCTAATTTTGTTTTTGCAGCGTGTATTACTACTGATGGTACTTTATCTTTTACGCATTCGTAATATTTAGACTTAACAAAGTCTTTTGATATGTTTTCTATTTCTTGAACTTTAGCTGCAAATTCTTCATCTTCTTTGAGCCATTTATAATAGTTTGTTCTCGACAATTCTGTTGCCTTCAATGCTGTTGTTACAACTCCTAGACTTTTTTCTAGTGCTTCTAACATTCTTTTTTTTGCTATTTGTGTTCTATTTTGTTCCATTTTGTATATATCTAAATGCTGCTGTTATTCTATTTTTTGTACTTGTTTTGTTAAATTCTACCATTTTTTGTTTTCCTGTATTTCTACCAAAAAAATAACATTTCCAGTTTTTATTTCTTTTTAATGAAAAAATTAAACTTGGTGCTGAAGTAGTTATTCCAAAAATATAATTTTCTTTTGTATATTTTTTAGCTATAAAATCTAATAATCTTCCTCCTATTCCTATTCCTTGAAAGTCTGGTAATATTACTAATCTATGAACTTTTTTTAAATTAGGTTTTTTATTTGGTAAATGTAATATACTTATAAAACCTGCTATTTGTTCATTAATATATGCAACATATGTATGTGCTGCATTATTATGAGTATGACTTAAATAGTGGTGTTTAGCAAATATTCTCCATACTGACTTGTCTCTTGTTTTGAATATTTCAAATTTAACTTTTGGTCTATTTTTTTTTTGCCCTTCAAGTATTTGAAAGGTCATACTATCAGTATTGAATATCCAATCTGGCAACAACCAATCTTGTACATCGTGATGACAAGTTACTGCTATAAATTGTTTGTCTGATTTTCTTATTGCTTTTTGCATAGCATATGAACCTATTTTAGCAACATTACGGTCAACTACTGACGTAAATTCATCAAATACTATAAGTTTGTCATCTTTTAAAAGAGCATTGGCCAAATCAACTCTCATCTTTTGTCCATTAGAAAGTACAGAATAAGGTTTTAACCAACTTGGTGGTGAACTAAACCCAACACTATTAAATATTTTAGTTATATCATCTACTGATGCATTTTCTGGCATATCATCTAAAATAGTTTCTGCTTTGTAATTAAAATTAGTCACATATGCATCTTTAAATAATTCTTTTGCTATTGTTGTTTTTCCAGTACCACTATTTCCTACTATTAATCCAATTTTCCAATGAGTTGGTAAATCTATATTTCCTTTAAAATGTTCTTTTATGTGTTCTGTTTGTAAATCAAATTTACCCATTACTGCAGAAACACGAAATGATTTTTTTGGTTTACTCTCTCTTAAAATGTCAAAATTCGGCATTTGTATCCTTTTTTAGTTAGTTCATTATATAATTGTTCTTGTTCTCTTTCTGAATTTAATTCTATTTCAACTCTAAATTCTTCAGATATATTATCAGATATATCTTTAACATCATTATTTTGTTCATCATCTTCATTTTGCCATACATCTAACCCCCATTCAGCAAGCTGTACACTATCCCATTCATTAGCTAATATATCCCATTCCCATTCTCCAAAATTAACATTATCTTTCACTACAAATTCATCTTTTTGTTCTTGAGTCCATCCTTCTGCTATATCAATCCACACTTCTTTAAGTCCTGCATCTTTACTTGCTCTTAATCTCATATTACCACCCAACACCATTAAATTTTCATCAACTACAATAGGTCTTTTTTCTAACATTTCTGGAAATTCTTTAATTGACTTAACTAATTTTTTAAATTTATCATCTTTAATAATTCTAGGGTTTTTTGGATTGCCCTTTATTTTATAAAGTTTAATTTTTTGTTTCATTTTGCATATGTTTTTTTGCTATACTATTTTTAAATCGTTGTTCTAATTTTTCGCTTATATCTTTGCTTAATTTATCTTGATTTACTCTAAATTTTTCTGCTAAACATTTTAGAGTAGTATCAGGATTTAAGAAATAATATTTTATTGCTTTATTTCTTTGACTTTTCAAGTATGTTCTTGACCTTCTTTTCATTTTTTTAAAATTCATCATTTATTCCTCTTTCCCCTACTAATCTTTCTTTTGTTCTATCCCACACATAATCTCTTGTTTTTTTTTTACTTAGTGATGCTTCAGTTCTTTTTAATTGTGGTATTCCATCTTCAGGTTCGCTATCCATATATTTTCCACAACTACATTCAGCTTCTTTACATACCCATTTACCATCTCTCAATACAATAGTAGCTTTTCCTATTTCTTTTTCTTCTTTACCACATTCACATTTGTATATTGTCATTTTGCTAATCCTCCTGTTAATGTTTTACTTTTTTTATATAATCTATCTAATTCAAAATGCAATACATTTATTGCTTTTCGTATATCTTGCTCAGGTGCATTACCTTCTTTTTTTCCTGCTCTTAATATATATTGTACAGCTTGTGATGTCCAAGCATTAAGTTGAAAATCATCAACTATATCTTTTACTGAATAACCATAAAGTTTTCCAGAATAATAACTTGGTTGAGGTTCTTTTTTGTAATCTATTTTTTTACTCATTAGGTTTGTATTTATTATATAATTTATACATTGATTTGAATATTGTGCTTAAACAACTACTGCAGCTGACATTTCTTTCGTGATGTGTTCGGTGAATTGTATTGTACAAATCTATCATTTTAAATTTAACTTCGTGGTTTTTTGCTCTATTACCTTTAATATCAGGATAAAGATTTATAATTTCATCTATGATTTCTTGTGGTAAGTTTTCTGGTGTTTTGATTTTATCTGATGTTTTTCCCCATTTACCTTTAGGACAAGACATTGAACCAATTCGTGATTTAATTTTCATAAAACATCCACAAACTTTGCAATTACCTGTTAATTTAAAGTAATAATTGCATTCTTTGCATATTTGCATTCTTTCATTATATACTTCAGATGTTGCAAACCATTTAGTCATTTAATTCTTTTTTTAAAATATCTCTCACCTTATCTATTGTACTAAATATACTATTTCTACTAATTCTAGTTTTTGCTGCTAAACCATCTAATGTGTTTCCTTCATAATAATATAGTTTAAACAATTCTCTATCATACCAATTGAGTTCATCTAATACCAAATCAATTTGTTCTAATTTTTCCCATTGATTTGTTTCAGTTTTATTAGGCATATTTGATAAAGTTTTATAGTAATTGCTATCACAACTATAATCAAGTTGAGTAACAGAATTCCTACTACCAGTATTGATGTCAACAATATTTGTATAATATTTTTCATACTTATAATAAAATGGACTTCTTGGACTTGTTAATGCTCTTTTAAGAACTACTGCTCCATATTTTAATATTCCTTGTTTTCCATCTTTTTGATATATTCTTTTTAATGTATCAGGATTCATTTGTAAAAAATACAACATTAATTCTTGTACAGCTTCATTTATCCTGTTTTCATCATTACTAATTCCATAACACATTTCCCTAAATTTATCAGTCAATTCAGAAATTTTTATGTAAATGTCAGTCATTTTTTATTTCAAAATCATCTATCTTAGTTACGACATCCACCAACATTTGTTCTAATATAACTTTATAACTTCTTATTACTGATGCATTTCTCTTTGTTTCTAATGCAGCAAAATAACCATTAGTAGCAACTGATAAATTTATTGGAATAATCATCAACCAATCATAATAGTTATTTTCTTTTACCCCTGAGCCATAGTTATTATGATATTCTATTATGGTTTCTATAACATCTAAATAATTGTTGTATCTACTCTTAGAACTTACATCTTTACAAAAATCTTTACAAGTATTAATATATACTTCAATTAATGTTTGATGTTCTTGACTTGCATAAATTGGAGTGTGCATATTCCAAAAATAAAAGAATATTTTATTTGATGCCTTTTTCTATTTTTAAGTTATTAACAATGTTCTTGTAATAACTAATATCATCTTCATATTCCCATCTAGCTTTCTTATGTATAGTATTTGCTAATACTTGTAGTTCTTCTGAAGTTCCTTCTCCATATTTATAATCTATCCTCAATCCAAACTTCCATTGCTCCCCTTGTTTAAACATATTGCAACCAACACATTGTACTTGACAATTCTGTTCATTCCATCTAGTTGACATATGTCTTCTGCTTTGAAAATGACCACATTGCATTTTTTTGTAATTAGATATTTTATCACAAGTAAAGCATTGACATACTCCTTCATCAGTTGATTCTCTAAGTCTTATGTAAAGACTAAACCATTTGTCTAATTCTTTTTTTAGTTTAGTTATCGACTTCACAATACATATTTAAATGCTTATTTAAACCTCTAGTAGGAGTGTATAAATATTTAGCTATTGTAGTTGTTCTTCCGAATCTTGTTTTTTTAACTAATGGCTTGCTATCTATATAATATCCTTTTTTTCTATGATTGAAAATAATAGCTGACAATCTTGTTGCTCCATATTCTTTTATTGCTTCATAACTTGTTATGCTTCCATATTTTTTTAGATGCCATAAAACTGCATCAGCTTGTGATTTTACTTCGTGTGACTTAATTGTAATTTTTTTCATTTTAATAATTTTTTTGATTGGTAAAATGGTACTTCTTGTGGGTTTTTCCCTAGTGTCGTTACTTGATAGGTTGCATCATTTATTACTTTTTTATGTTCAATTATCCATCTGTAAAATGTTCTAATATTTAAAAATGGTTCAAAATTTCCAAAACGAACCCCTTGTCTGAATGCATCACTTATTTGGTCAAAAGTAAGATTTTTGAATCTTTTTTCTTGTTGTAAGTCTTCTGCTAATATTTTAGCTAAAGATGCCATTGTTTTTCCATCTGTTTTTAATCCTAGTTCAATAGAAGTTTTAGCAATTAAATCATAACATTTTTCTTTCATTTTTTAATATTTATTAATATAACCTGTTTTTGTAATTATTTTTAAATTTACAATTTTTACATTATCTATAAAATAAGCATTTTTTTTATCTATTTTATTTATTAACATTTTATATTTATTAATATCTAAATTTGGAAAATTTTCACAATCATAAGGTCTAGAAAATATAAATTCATTAAAAAATTTATAAAATATTTTATTAAATTTTGAATTTTTTCTTTTATATTGTATTCCAATATTACAAAAAACTAATTCTCCTTTTTTTATTTTATCTATCATAAATATTGTTTTCCTTTAATATATTCATTTAATTGATTTTCAACTTTAGATGAATTATTCTTTTGCCACCAATTATTATAATTTCTTATCCAAGTTTTTAATCTTCTATTTGTACTCCAAGTTTTTTGCATTTGAAATTTTGTTTTACCTCTTGTATTTGTTTCTAACCAATATTCTAAAAAATCTTCTTTATGTTTATCAGTTGTGTCAAATGCTGCAACTTCTAATTTTAAAATACTTATATCTCTTTTATTACTATATGTAATATTAGTATTATTATTTATAGTATTATCTTTAAACTTTTCTTTTATAGACCTATTTATATTTTCTTTAATACCCCCTTTAACAATACTTAAATACCTCTTATCTATTTCTTTACTATCTATTTTATAAGTATAAGAAGATATAATATATCCTTTAGAAATTAATTCACTTATCCATTTAGAAATACTTACTTTACTTTTACCATATAAATTAGCAAAATATTTATTAGTAGCAAAACATTGACCATTCATATTACATAATGCTGTAATTTCGGCATATAATAATTTTGCATTTGCTGTTAAATTTTTATCATATCTAACTTCAGCTGTTAATGTTGCATAATAACTAGGTTTTTCCATTATTTTATTTTTATTGTATGATGATAATTTTTAAGTGCTAAAGTAATGATTTCCACTTGGTTAGAAAAATCAAAGTAGTCTGTTTTAATAAAACATTTTACATTACCACTTCTAATTTCTAATTTTACTTCGGCATTTAATTTTTCTTTAACTCCTCTTTTTAATAGAAATGATTTCATATAATCTTTATCAATAAATACTTTTTTTGATTCATCAATATCTTTATATGCTTTATATATTTTATTAAATGTATTTCTATAAAGTCTTGATGTAAAATAATCATTTTTGTGTTTTTTTTCATAATGATATGTAGATGCTCTATCTCTGTTTAATATTTTAGCAATAACATTTCTTGATATTTTTTCTTCTGTTGTTGCGATATATGAAATAGCTGCTCTGATAGATTGTATGTTACGCTTTCTAGTTTTTGAAAACAAATCGTCTTCTGATACATTACAAATATTAATTGCCATATCACAAATTGCTTTAAAGTTTAATTCTTCTGTCATAATTAAAATGGTAAATCTTTATCATCATCAGATGTAACCAAATCAACTGATTCTTCATTATGTGAATTTTTATTTGCCCACCAATGTCCATTAAGATTAGTGTAGAATTTACCATTAAATTCTCTGCTCTCTGCATTAACTTTTATATCAACAGTATCACCTTCATTAAACCTACTAAGTGATTCTAATGCTTTATCTCCAAAAGCAGTAACACATACATCTTTAACATATTTTGGGTCTGGATGAAATTGTGTAATAACTACATCTCTTTTTTTCCATTCATAACCTGCTTCACTTGTTCCACTTTTTAGTGGTAAAATTTTTTTAATTGTTCCTGAAATTTCCATATCTATTTATTTATTTAATTATTAAAAAAAGATAGAGTAGCTAATTTACCGTAGGTTTTATCCAATTTGTTAAGCCACCCTATCCATATTGTTATTAAAAAAGAATTGAAAGAGGAGTTGTAATAGTTCACAAAGTATAACTGCTCAGTTATTAAAATTAAATTACTAACCTCTTTCAATCCCATACTATTTATTGATTCAAATCGTGATATTCTCTAATTGTAGCTGCAAGGCCTTCATTTATTTCTGTTATTGAATTAAATCTTGCTTCTTCTTTTTTTTCTTGCTTACCTGTTTTATTAATTTCTTCTATTTGTTCTTTAATTAATTTATCAAGGGTTGTCTTTTGCTTTTTAGTAAGTTTATAGTTTTTCATTCTTTCTTGAACAATCTCTATTTTACCATCACCAATAGCAACTATCATAGCTTGGTACTTGTCATTATTTAGCTTTTCTTTTGTTTTAGGTTTTGTTTCTTGTTGTTTTATAGCATTATTAACTTCAAATGCACTTGCTATTGAAGTATCAATACCAATACCTAAATTACCCAATGCCCTACCCCAAGCAGAAGTTTGACAATTTTCAATAAAAGATGTTTTGTTAATATAACTACTTCCTTTTATTTCTTCTGCAATTCCATCAGCAATAACTCGACCATCTTTGTTTTTAACTTCTGCTTTTATTACACATTTATTTTCAGATAATTCAACAAAGTCAGATATCAAACTCCAATCTTTGTAGTGTTTTCTAAAGTAAATTATCCTTTCATTTACTTCTACATATTCTTTACCGTGTATGTTTATCGTTTTCATATTCATTTAATTTAGTTAATAATTATGTTAAAAATAATAAATTTTTACCAATCTTTTGTTGCTTCTGCATAATTTTTTTGATAAACATTCGATATGTCATCTTCTGAAAATGGATAATCTTCTAGTTTATGTATAGTATCTTTTATTGAACCAACATAAAATGCTTCGTGATTGTATAATTCTCTTAATATGATTTTTTCTTTTCCATTTTCTTTAATATCTTGTTTTATAGAATCCTTATATATATTTTCTAATTCATCCATTACTTCTTTGTAATGTTCATCAGGACTTAACATTCCCTGCCCCATATTTACATATTTGACACCTTCTTTTCTTTTTTCTTCAAATTGTTCTTGACTAAAGGCAAAAAATGTTCCTGTTTTTTTAAATAAAGCTGTTTGTTTAGCTTCCATATAATCGCTTAAATATTTCATTTTGTATTTATGTGTTTAATTAATTGTTCTTTTATATATTCTATTTGCTCTTTATCTATCCAATTTAAAAAATCGTAGCTATCAATCCAAAGTGTTAAATCTTTTCCATCTTCATCTGTTCCTCTTAAACATATTTCATTTTTATATGCGTGGAAAGTATTGATATTATGAAGCCACTTATGTTTTTCTATATTTTTTATTTTTTTTATTTTCATATTATGATTAATGCTTTATCAGTTTTTATCTTATTGTATCTCTCTTTATATTCTTTTAGCTTTTCTTCATTTTCATAATCAAACACTTCATCTACATTTAAATCTGTCATTTCCGAATATTCATCAATTGCTTTGTCTATTTGTTCTCTTGTACCAAATACTCTAATCTTTGGTTCAACTTTAGATATATCAGTACACCAACCTGATGATGATAATGTTCTTATTGTCTTGTAAAACATTCCATTATTATAAAAATAGTAGTCCTCGCAAATTAGTAATTCCATTGTGTATTATCTTTAAAGTTATAGTATTCTTGTTTCATTTTTACAAATAAATCTATTACCTGCTCATCTATTGATTTTTCTAACAAGAATCTTTTGTGTTTTGGTTCAATAGTTTTAACTAATATAAATAAGCTATTTGTTATTTTATTAAGCCATACAGGGTTTTCTTCTATAACATCTAATATAGATATAATTGCTTCTTCTTTGTTTGTTGCTTCTTTCATTTTATAAGTTGTTTTCATTTTAATTGTTTTATGGGGGGTTTTTATACCCCCCTGATTAATTTATTTATTAAATATTTTTTCTATTTGATTTAATTTTTCTAACTCTCTATCTATTTTAAATTTTAATCTTGTTCTATGTCTTGGGTTTCCCCAATCAAATTTAACATTTAATCTTTCTTCTACTTTTTTTATTAAGTTTTCAGTTGTTTTCATTTTA
>TARA_R100001443_G_scaffold3258_1_pt1 | contig 15632 bp, 24 predicted proteins | sample TARA_R100001443 | Tara Oceans TARA_R100001443 (sample SAMEA2622142) | marine metagenome | biome: marine biome (ENVO:00000447); feature: deep chlorophyll maximum layer (ENVO:xxxxxxxx); material: "saline water (ENVO:00002010), including plankton (ENVO:xxxxxxxx)" | depth 50 m
TCTTTTTAGATGACACAGATGACCCCGAATCATGGCAAAGCACTTTGAAGGTGGGAGATACAGTGGCATTTGTTGATGCAGTTCCTGCTTCTTCACCCTCATTGACTGTCGGTACTAGTTATTTTGTAACCCAAATTACATCCTTAGACGGAATAGGTTCAACGAGTGGGGCTGATACTTATAGAAGATACATAAGATTAGGAACCTCCGCAGGCAATAGTGATATTAACATCACTGCAAGTAGCGGAACTTTTTCAATGGTAAAAACCAGTTCTCTTGATAATGGATATGTAACGGGCGCTCAAGGTACTTTTCACGAGGAGTATATGGGAACATCAGGTACAAAAACCTGCACTGTTTACTACGATGCCGTGAAGTTAAATACAAAAGTTACTGAGGTGTTAGGAACAGTCGTTCTAAATGATGAAAGCGTATTAACGCCATTAATGAATAATGATCAGTCTTCAAGAATGCACCGTGACAGACTCGATCAAAGTGAAAGGTTTGGGGAATACGGTTCAGGATGGGAATTGCCTAGCGAGTTACAGGATAAAAAAGGAACTCCCAGTTATTACTACATAGACGCTGAGCACAATGAAGTTACAAACGGGCAAAATTACTATTTAAGAGTGCGACCGTTCCCAGAAAAGAAAGCTAGGTTAAGATTTACAGCTTCTATACTACCAGAAAAATGGGTCATTCAAGATACATATTCCAATACTGGTCAAGCAAAAGACACTGGATGTCCTGCTGATTATGATGAAACTATTTTACTGCCATTTGTTTATAAAAACTTTGTTAAGTTTATAGGCTTTGATGTTCTTCCCTCAGAAGGATCACTTCAAAGTGGTAACATTCTATTACAAATTGACGAGGACTATAAGCAGGCAAAAGAAATTTTAAAAGAACTTCAGCCACAATCTGAGAGCCAACCTGTTTACGGAGTGGCTTGGTAAGCCATGGACAATTACGATGTAAATAACTCCAACAGTTCTGGATCTGATGGAGATGCTAATATGGGGGGAGGTATACCTTCCATTGTTGACGGCTCTGGGGATTCGATAATTAATGATGGTAACACCAATACTAATAACCAGTCGGTTCTTGGTGGGTCTATAACTGGTGGAAATACAACTGGAACAGTAGTTGATACCAGTGCTGAACTGGCAGACTTGATTTTGGAAAAAGTTCAAGATTTAGCTAATTTAACTACGAAAACTGCATACATTCCTTATGCTCCCTCGTATGCTCGTGATACCTATGGCCCAACTTATTATGATCAAAGAACGGATGGCGGTGCTGATGCAAATATCATTAACTCAAAAACACTCACTAGCAAATTTCCAGTTTATAGAATATTCTTTAAAGGTTCAACTGAGCCTACTGATATAATGACTCAAAGTGTCTGGTCAATTTGTAGGCACAAAGGAATTTTTGCTGGAGTTGGTAATGAGGCTGGATATTATCAAAAGGGATCTAAGATGACGAGCCTTCACTTTGCAGGCAACAAGCACCCGTGGAACCCGTTAATACTTCCATCTAATCCAATCAGAGGTTCAGGTAGTTCTCAAATATCAAATGGAAGCGCTAACATGGGCGACAATTATATGCCTTTGGAGCACGTTGAAGCGGTCTTTCACAGGAATGTTATTCAAGGAGCGGCAAACATTAGCCACTCAGGTAACGCTTATGGCCCTGAAGTCATTAAGAGCAATGCTTATAGAGTTCATTTAAAAAGTGGAGCCACCTTTGATTTGAATGCTGGAGGCTACACCGTCACAAGCCAGCCAACTTTAAGAATGATTAAACCTGAAGGCAACTTTGATACTGTTGATAAGATAGAAAGATCAACAAAGCCCTTAGTATACTTCTACTCCTACGGCGGCCAGTATTACACTGGAGACTTTCATAACGCTTCTACCTTTTCAGGGAGCTACCCTGCTAATACACAATCTCATTCATATATGCTAAGAACTGGATTGGCAGGAGCTAAGGTGGGTCACTTTGCCTATGGTAGCTCAAGTTATTCTGGACTTACAGTTGATGGCAATGAAGGCAACTACACAACCAATGTTTCCGACCCAGTAAAAGGTGATCCATTAAGCCTTGATACAGGAGCCACTTACCTTCCTTTAGAAAACATTAAAGCCATCACTAAACTAAACAGTGGAGATACAGGATATTCATTAAATAGCACTACAGATTTAAACAATTCTAATGTTCTTCCTTATCAAACTCACGTTCGTGACAGTCAAAACAACTCGTCTCCACTGTTAAACATGGCATTAGGTAACAATGATCGAGGCTATACTAATGTATACCAACCAGCTGACGCTGGAGCCTCAACACTGATGACAGAATAATTAATCCCCTGTCCTAATACCTCTGTATCCTTTATTGTTGTTAAGGTTCTGAAGTTTAACGATAGCTTTTTCTAACAGCTCTATACTTGCGGCGGCATTTTCAGCTATAGCTCTATCTTTTGTAGTTTCAGCCCAGAATTTTTTACCCTTACCTTTATTAAGAACACTGTAAGCCATTGGCTCTAAATAGCTTTGCCAAGTCTCGCCTTGCTTGGCTAACATATTTTCTATTTTGATCTTGTCTGATTCAGGTAGTCTAAATGTAGTGGTTACTCTTCTCTCTTGTTTTGGTGGCATTTCTTAGTGTGGGTGTTAAATGTGAACATATTTTGTTTCTATTTTTAAAGGTAGACTCAAAGTTGTTCAAGTAAAAAGTGTTCTACTATGTGTCATGTATTCATGTCTAATTAATGGGTTTAAAAAAAAGACATAAAAAAGACATAAGGATTTTGGTTGGTTTTGTAACCACCTTATGGTCATCAAGTTACAATGGCGACCCGTACGGGACTCGAACCCCAGTCTACCTTTTATTAATGACTCACTTTTGTTCTATTATACTAGTATATCTGCATATTAGATAAGTTTTAACGCAGTCTGCATTTGCAAAAGTGTTCCATTATGTGTCATTATAAAGACATAAAAAGACATAAAAAGACATAAACTTAAAAGCTATGACTAAAAAATTAGACAACGAGCCTTTTGTTATAGATAGGCTCAAGATTGGCTCAACCAAATTTTCAATCTACAGTAATAACAAATCGTACACATTGGTTTGGTATGAAAACGGCAGGAGAATACGCAAGACTTTTAAGACGATAGACGAGGCCAAGAGGCAAGCTAGGACAGCCAAGGCTACAAAAAGCAATAACACTTTGAGTTTGTCTGGAAAGGAATTAAACGAATATAGGGCTACTTTAGACATACTTAATTCATACGCCAATATGTGTGATTTACCTGAAAGGCCACGCATCGACACTCTTATTCAAGAAGCTATTACTATCCGAAAACAAAAACCTGATAACTACACAGTTAAAACGACCTCTGAAGTATTCGAGGAGCTGAAAGCTCAGAAGATTACTAATGGATGCACACGGCAAACCATACTAGACATGGGGTGTTTAAAAAGTTTTATCAATATGTATCCATCCTATATCCACGAAATATCCAATCAAGACGTTATTGAGTGGAACAATTTAATAGCAAAAGGAAAAGCCGAAAGGACACGGGCTAATTATCAGAACGCCCTAATAAATCTTTTTAACTACGCACAAAACATGGAATACTTGCCTGACGGTAAACATTCGGCTCACGTTTTAAAAAAAGCAGGATTGAAAGCGAAAAAAGGTGTAGCTGAAGTAAAGCTCTGGGGTATCAACGAATGGGAAAGGATAATTAATAAATCACTGGAACTAAAAAGCGTTGGAGAAAACAAAAGAGTTACTATAATGGTAGCGCTGGCAGGGTTAGCTGGTTTGCGAACGAGCGAGATAGCACGGATGGTGTGGAGCGATGTTTTATGGGATACTAAATATATTCGTGTTCCTGCACACAAATCTAAAAACAACAAAGCTCATCGGCGAATACCCTTATCCCCTTCTCTTGAAGCTTGGCTTAGATTAGCGGGAGGAGCGGAAGAATCAACAGGCTCTATGACTAAAGTTAAAGACAGAAGCTATGTAACTGAGAGGATAGTTCAAACAACTAAAAGGGCTGGCCTAGAGCATATAAACAACGGCCTTCGCCATAGCTGTATATCAGCTTGGATTGCTCAAGGAAATGAAATAGGAACAGTTAGCAACTGGGCTGACAACTCGCCTGCTATAATTAGGTCTAACTATCTAGGTGAAATTACCCAAGAAGACGGCGAGCGATGGCATTCAATTATGCCACCTCGTAGATCGGATTGATGGGCAAATAAGGAACCTTTGGAGCGACCTTCCCTGTAAACTTTAGCTTGTCGACACACTCAGCTTCAGCTATCGGCCACTGCCATGATCCGCCGGGAGGTGGACACGCTATTTCTGGATCCGTTTCAGCCAACTCAACAATGTTGTCGGCGCTCAGTGTTTGACCTTTGGTTAGCTGGCTAATGAAGTGGAAAGCATTTTCTTTCCAAACTTCAACGTGAAAAAAACTTTCAGGTTCTTCGTTTTGCATAAGTTATTATATGTTAGTAATTTGTGGCTATTGTTAGTTCTAACACAGTCTGAATTGTGTTAAATTGTTTTGACATTATTAAGTCATGTTTAATATTGGGTCAACAATTATAATGAAGACTCAACTTAATATTACGAACAGTATTGATTGGTTAAACGAGAACACTCAAAGCTCGTGGAGCCGATCAAAATTTTACAGAATGCGCAAATTAGATTTTTTCTCAGGATCATGGAGAGCTGATAAATCTACGGAATATTTCACAATAAACGCCTTAAAAAGAGGCTGTGAAGACATTGGAGTTCCTTTACGGAAGGGGTTGAAACGTGCCAGATAGTATCTCCAGTGAACAAATGAGAGCTTGGCGAAGCGAGCTTCACAAGTCGTTAGATCAGTCTACCTTCTATTATAGACTCGTAATTGTTTGCTTGGCCGCCTGTATTGGAACCGTGGCATTTGGTTTAGTTTTCCCAACTATCTTTTTCGTGTTCATGGGACTGGTTTTTATGATTTTTCAAATGAAGCATTCTTGTCGAGCGCAAGAGATTGACTTGTTGCGAACGAAAGCAGTTAACAATTTTTTGATGAATAAAATTGATGGATGAAGCGCTGAGGAAAGTTCTTAAAAAAGTTCCCAAGAAAAAAAACAAGTATGGTGCTAAAAAAGCAGGATCCCTTTTGTTCGAGGGACGGATGTTTGACTCTAAGGCTGAAAGAGATAGAGCTGAACAGCTTAAGGTTATGGAGAGGGATGGCGATATACAGGAGCTAGAACTCCAGCCACAAACCTCACTTTCGAAAGCAGAGATTGGGTACAAGCCAGACTTCGCTTACACGGAAAATGGGGTGCGCATTTATGAAGACGTAAAGGGGGTTGAAACTGAAGGCTTTAGAATAAAGGCGAGACTCTGGAAGAAGTATGGATATGGGCCATTAAGAATAACAAAAAGAAAGGGAATAAAATCTCCCTTCACTATCTCAAAAACTATTTATGTGGATTAAAGTAGAAACGAAATTACGCAACAGTCCGAAAGTGTTCACGATTGCCATGAGAATGGGAGTGCCAAGGATTACAGCCCTCGGAGCAGTGATTGAGGCGTGGATGATCGCTGATTCTCACGCTGAGGAAAATGGGTTCCTCAAACACCTCACTTTTGAGGCTCTTGATGAGATGGTTGGGGTAAAATATCTTGGCACAGCAATGAATGAGGTTGGCTGGCTGGTTGAGGTTGAGGGAGGATTAAGTTTTGTGGATTACACAAAACATAACGGCTCGACTGCTAAAACAAGGGCTGAAGATGCAGAAAGACAAAGGAAGTGCCGGGAAAATAAGAAGGCAAAACAGGATGAGGAAAACAAGAATAAGGAAAGTGTGACACCTGTCACGGTTGTGTCACAAAATTCCGTGACCAGAGAAGAGAAAAGAAGAATAGATAATATATATAATGCCTATCCGAGAAAGGTCGGGAAGGCAGATGCTTTGAAGGCGATTGGTAAATCGCTGAAGAAAGAAGAGTATGAGTTTCTTTTAAAGAAAACTAAAGACTTTGCTCTGAGCAGACAGGCCGAGGATCCTCAATTCACCCCCTACCCCTCAACTTGGTTCAACAGAGAGCATTACCACGATGAAATTGAGAAGGTTAAACCTAAACCCACTGGTGAAAACTTTATGGCAAAACTATAATGATTGAAGAACAAGTAGATACAAAAGATGAAGCTCTAAAACAGGCGGAGCTTAAGGTGATTGGATGTTTTGCGGCAGACTCCACCTACGGTAAAAGGACAGGGGAAGAAGCCGTTGCCAAGGCAATGAACTACATCCCGAACGGCAGTTATTTCTCAAACACTTTCAGGTCATTGCTCTGGGATTTAATTATTGAGTTAGTAGAGGATGGCTCCCCTCTTAGCTTATCTTCTCTGGCAATTAAGTTAGCAGAAAAGGAAGACAAAATTCCTTCACACATTTGGTCTGAAGTTATGGACGCTACGGATGACTGTGAGGAATCAGCAGACCACATTGAGTTCTATGCTAAACAGGTGGCTGATAAGTATTTTCACAGGATAACTCACCAACAACTCCACCAGCTAACGGAAGGGGTTAGTAAGGGATCGGTTGATATTGATCAGCTAGAGGAAGGGATATTATCACTTAAAGAACTAAAGAATCACCATTCTGATAAATCAAAAAACATAGGAACCGTTTTAAATGAACTGCTCCATCAGCAAATGGAGAACCACAAGAACCCAGGCATTCGAGGAGCAAGAACTGGATTTGATAAACTGGATTCGAATCTTGGAGGTTTACAAAAGCAAGCGTTCATCGTGGTTGGCGCTCGGCCGTCAGCAGGAAAAACAGCCTTAGCTTGTAATTTGATGTCTGGTCTTGCCAAGCGAGGACACCGTTCCCTTTTCATCTCCCTTGAAATGACAAGCATTCAAGTCAGTACACGACTCGTAGCCGAAGCCTCAAAAACAAGCTATCAGATATCCAGTTTTGAAAAACAGCCGAATGCGACTGAACACGCCAGAATCAACAACGCCATGAAAAATCTTAAAGAATGGCCGTTAGAAATTTATGATCCCCCCACCCAAACTATTTCACAAGTTTGCTCAAAGATTAGAGAAGCTGGGAGGCAAGGTGTTGAGGTTGTTATGATTGACTACGTTGGTTTGATTCGACCTGAATCAAAAGAGCAAAGACAATCTCGTTATCTACTTATCACCGAATGTTCAGCAAAATTAAAAGCGGCGGCTAGAGCAGCAAATGTAGCCGTTATCTGCTTGTGCCAACTTAGACGAGAAGCCGAAAAGAATGACAAGCCAAAGATGAGTGATCTGAGAGAGTCAGGACAGCTTGAACAGGATGCCGATGCTATCATTTTGATTCATAGACCTGAAAGAGAACAAGACATTGTGATGGAGGATGGGTTTTTACTCGTATCAAAAAACAGAAACGGCCCGACAGGAGACGTAGATATCGTCTTCAATCGCCGCACCATGACATTTTCAGAAGGGATAATTTAATGACACTTGATGAGTTTGCAGAAATAAACCCCGAAGCGATCCAAGCTGACGGTTGGGATGAAGCTTTTATTGGATATGTCGAAAGGGCAGATCAGTTACCAACTGCTTGCTACAGCAAGGAAAAGATTATTGAGTTATCCAAGCGTGATGGCATAAGCGAAGAGCAAGCGCTCGAATACTTTGAATATAATATTGTCAGCGCCTATGTCGGCGAGTTCACCCCTTTTTATTTAACGGTATGAGTGAAATAATTATCAGACTTAACCAAGCCGAAAAAGAAATTTGTGCAAAGATTGGAATGCGCAGGCAGTTAACCAACAGGGCTATCGGAACAGTAAACCAAAAGGTACATACTAAAGATTCTTTTGAAGTAGATCGAGACGGTTTTGCAGGAGAGATGGCCTTTTGTAAAATCTTCCGAATCTATCCAGACTTTGAAAACAACCGAGCCGATGCCGATGCTTATCATCCAGAACTCAAATGGGTAGATGTGAAGACGGCTCCTGAGAGCCACCACAACCTATTGGTACGCCAACCCAAAGCTGATCACCCAGCCGACACATACGCTCTCGTTATCGGAAAATGGGAGACAGGAGTGTTCAGCTACGTTGGCTATGCTACAAAAGAGATGGTCTTTAGGGATGATAATCTCGTAGATCCCGGTTTTGGGGTTTGCCACATGATTAAAAGAAAGGATTTAATTTTGCCATGACCAATACACACATCATGCTCGACATTGAAACTTTAGGAACTAGTCCTAAGTCAGTTATCTTTGCAGTAGGGGCTGTAAAAATAAAAGACAATAAGATAGCTGGAAGTTTTTTGGGATACCCATCGATTGAGTCATGCTTAGATTTAGGACTCACTATTGAAGCAGACACGCTCAAGTGGTGGATGACTCAAAGTGACGATGCTCGCAAGCAATTCAGTGAAAAGACAGGCAAATTAAAAGAGATACTGAGCGATTTTAACTACTGGTGCGGCACTTCAAACGATCTATACCTCTGGGGAAACGGTGCTGACTTTGATAATGTTCACCTCGCTGAGGCTTACAAGGCGTGTAAGATGAATCAACCGTGGAAGTTCTGGAATAGTAGGTGTTTCAGAACAATCAAAGGGCTGTACCCAGACACTATCTCACCTTTAAAGGTCGGAACTAAACACAATGCTCTGAATGATGCTTTAGCTCAAGCGCACCACCTTATCCAAATATTTAAAGACAATGGACTACCCTACTGATCCTATTCCTATCTGGATGCTGTTCCTTCTAATAGGAATTATCTTATTTCTAATTTTCTTTTAGTTAGTCTACCTTTATTGGTTGACTCATGTTCTACAATGTGTCATTAGTTATTTATTAACTCAAAAAACTAACATGACACTATATACATTATCTTACACACTCCACGGAAACGAAGACGAGCTTTACTACTTGCCTACAAAAAAAGCAGCGTTGGAATACTTAAAAGAAGAAAAAGAGCGCCACGGCAAAACCAATATTACTGATGCAAGTATCAGCTCTTTTGATTTTAAACTTACAAAAAAAGACATTGCCAGTCTTTTGAACAGCGAAGTAGGCACAGGCTTTTAATTCGAAACTCCCTTAAGGGGAGTCATCAGCCTTTAGCAAGTTGATCTGACGAGATAGCTAATAACTCAAAAAAACTAACATGGTAACATTAAAAACATTAAACAAAGCATTTGCCAGCTTAGGCATAGAACTTGTATGGGGTAACTCATGCGGAAGCGGAAGGTACTTTTACTTCATTATCTCAGACATCAAGCAGTGTCCTCTGCAATTCTGTAAGGGTGAGATTTTTGGTAACGACCATCAACTCGAAGAGTCATGGGGCTATGGATTCCCATTAAATCACATCACTCCTACAGGGTGGATGGAAGAGGCCGTAAGCCAACTGATTAGCGTTGCAGAGCACTGGGACAGAGGTAATCACAAGTTCACCAACTGGGAAAAAACAGCCATGAGAATGGTACTCCACGACAAGTTGTCTAAGAACTACAAAGTTGCTGAGACTTACAAGCACCCTAAGCCAGAATCAGTCAACTGGAACCATCACGTTGTAAAGGAGGAGGCATAAGATGGATATTTGCAGAAGAGACAAAATAGAAAAAATCAGTAGCGACAAACTTCAAGCGCAACTCAAAATACAATATGAAAATTTTGAGGATACACCTAATCAATCACGCATTGAGTTTTTGGAAACGCTCATCAATAACTACAACAAAGAACTTAGAGCATTGAGGCAGGATATAAGAGGCTGGGTTTTAGATACACAAATCGACAGCCTTTTTAAAAACAAGAAGGTTTTAGACGAGCCTTCTTTTTCAGGACCAGAGGACTACTGGTATCTTGAGAATTACGAGGACTATCTCATAAGCAGAGCAACGTGGCACATCAATAACGGAGGACCAATGAATAATAATTTCAAGTATGATGCTTTTGTCATAGGCATAGATAGAATTCACGATGATGGAAGCCGAGAACATCTTTCAACTTTAACAGTTGGAGATATGTGGGATGAACCTAACTGGGAAAGGGGCGCATAAGATGAAGATCGACAAACTAGGATTTATCAGAGACGAAAAGGGGTGCTATGTGTTTCAGGACATTGGAGTGTTTCACTCTCCAGTGAATACAGTCAGCGATCCCCAAACCCTCTTTACAGAACTCCCTACGAGCAGGGAAATTATGGCACGGGTCAAGGAGGTTAACCCTACAAACCCTAAGAAATTTTGTAGGCGTGATTTATGCAACCTAACAAGCAGGAAGGTTCTCAACACCACCAAAGGGACTATCGACTTAGGCAGTATGCCTCTCGAATTTGCCGACTGGACATGGGATGAGGATGTTAAGCCGTACCTTCAAAAAGGTAGCCAGATCGAAGAGAAATGGATGAGCTTTAAAGTTCACGCTCGTTGGACAGTAAGGGAGGGCGCATAAGATGGGAAAAATAACATATACAAAAAGGGATCTTTGGTTGGCTTATAAAACCTATCTTCAGGCAAGTCCTAGATCAAAAACGATCCACGTAACAATCGAGATGGAGGTAGATAGAAACGAATTTGTTGCATCACGATTAGTTGGAGAAAGCTTTAATCAAGAAGACTTTGAAAAAGCAGAGCCGCTTTTTGAGCCAGAATACACTGAACACGTAAGTTCATTAGTGTGGACTGAAGTGGTAGAGAAACTATCTGACCTGCACGGGTCAATAACAATAAAGGAGGAGGCATAAGATGGATACACCAGAAGAGTTTCTAGAAGTAGTTAAAAAAAGTTATCCGAAAGCTGAGAGAATCTATCTATCAGCTTTTAGGTGGGGTGCTCCAACCGACAAACATAACCCTACTGCTGGCAAAGATATAATTACCAAAAGTACCCTGATGGATGTAGATGGTAATATAAAAAAGTTTACATGGCTAAACACTTGTTTCACATGGTTCCCTTATGAAAAAAGCACAGAGCAAACCCTACAGGAAATGTTTGGAGAGGACATGGAAATTTCTATGCCTTTACTGTCCTACCTATACAAGCATGGGGTAACCAGAATCCGTATTTTGGTAGAGGGTGACGGTCAAGAGTTGGCAAGAATGGCAAGCTACGGTCTTAGTGAGTTTGGCTTCTATTTCAAAGGCTGTACTCCACAACAACGTAGCGGGCTGATGGCTCTTTAAAAAAACTTAGTGGGTCTACCTTTTAATTGTTGACTCATGTGTCAGTTTGTTTCATATTAATACCAACTTAAATAACTCAAAAAAACTAACATGGCTAAAACAACTTCTTTTCCTTCCTTATTTCCAACCTTTATGTTCGGCTTCGGTCAGAAGCTAAAGCTCGATTATCAGTACGATATTGAGATGGACGAATGGATTGGTTTTCCTATCTTCGATTCACTTGATGATGACGAGGCATGGATGGACGACCCTCGCTGGGATATTCCTAGGAAAGAGCTTCGTCTTATCACACAGACATACAACGAAGCAGGCAAATGGGATTCAGAAGTGTTAAACCCAGACAGAGCATTGGCTGACCTTAAAACCAATCTCCAGCACTTCCATAATTTTGGATGGGGGTCAGAAGGCAAAGATAAGTGGAGCGCATAATTTAAATAACTCAAAAAAACTAACATGAAAAAAACCACACCTTCCCAATACGCTATAGATAGACAATATCAGATCGCAGATGCTTGGCGCTTCAGAAATGGCAAGTTTAAAGACTACACACTCGAAGAGTGGAGACAGAAGAAAAAAAACAAGAATCCTGCTGTTGCCTCTTCCCACCTTGCTTGGGTTATTACACAATGGAACGATGAATTTTTCGACAGAGAATTTGGATTCGATAGAGTCTACGGCAAAGATCTGTTGCTCAAAAAAATTGCCCTCGTTATGAAATATGAAGGCAAGTGGCATCACATGACAAAATTTAAGGAGCCGTGGGATCTTATTGAGGCTCTTGAGGACTTTGCTTCAGGTATGCAGACAATGGCTAATTTTATGATTAATAACCCAAGGAGGGTCGCATAACATGGATACAGCACAAAATCTTCACCCTTTCGAGAAGTCAGGCATGGGCATAGGCCCATTTGAGTTCGTTGGCAGTATACTTTTACCGTCATCTACATTTGCAGAGCATAACCCCAGTGCTTACCAAGCAAGCCTAAAGGAAGCGCACGGCGAAGCCAGCAGGCACGGAGTCAGGTTAGGCAGTTGCAATCACTGCGGTACTGGTCTTATGCACCACTGCATTATTAAAGATTCTAATGATGTTAGATTTGTAGTCGGTAATATCTGCGTCCAAAAGACTGGTGACGGTTACCTTGGAGATAAAACTAAGGTAGCCGCTAGAAAAATGGCGGCTGAGGTCAAAGAGCTTAATAAACAGATCAAGCATGAGCAGTGGCTCGCATCTCCCTCTAAGGAAAATCCTGAGTTGAGCAATGAGCAGTTGGCTGAAGTCAAAAGACAGGAACGTGAAGCTCGTTACAGGCGTGAGGCAATACTTTCTCGTGAGAGGTTTGTAGCTACTTACTCAAAAGCCTGTGAAACTTGGGGATTTTACTTTGATAAAGTTTGGGGTACTACAGACCTTAAAAAGCTAGAGAAAATTTTAGATGACGCTTATCAGGGCTTTACCGTTAGCGTCACTCAACAGATGATGAGAGGTGAAAGTCTCTCTTGGAAACAGTGGGACATCTGCGCTGACATCTATGCTAAAACAGCAGGTCGCAGTAACAGCAGAGCCTATGGCGATGCATACGATGAATTTTCTAACCAAGTTATCCACCTTCGTGACTAGGTGAGCCAACATTTAAAGATTGATATGACATTTGAAGAATACGCAGAAATGAACGAATACACTCACAAGGGTGGAGGATTTTACGAGGACGCTGGCGGAGGCATCGTTTACGAGGACAGCATCATTGAGGAGATGGAAGCAGAGTACCCCGAATCAAAAGATAATTAATATGGAAACACCAAAAACATTATACGTTAAAGCCAAGGCTGGCAGACTCCACGCAGAGGAGATACTTAAAGCTCTTGAGAGAACCAGAGAAAAGCTGGAGGACAGCATGAATGAAGTTGATGATCGAATCAAAGACGTTGTCAATGAGCGTAAAGACTTTGAAGCAATGGAAGAAAGGCTTTTAAAGAAGGTTATACCACAGCCTTGGCACGGATAAAATGATAGCCAATTCAAAGATCATGTTAGGTGATTGCAGGACTGAGCTAGACCTATTGGAGGAAGGGTCGGTTCAGTCTTGCATAACTTCCCCACCCTATTGGGGACTTCGAGACTATGGTACAGCCACTTGGATTGGAGGTGATTCTAATTGCTCTCATCAGAGAGACTCAAAACTTAAACCAGAGAACACATTAACAGGTCATAAAAATTTAGAAAAAATGAATGGCGTTGGTGATTCCATTTATAAAACAGAATGCCCTAAGTGCGGTGCCATCCGTAAAGATGATCAGCTTGGGCTGGAATCCACCCCAGAAGAATATGTTGCCAGCATGGTGGATGTATTCAGAGCCGTTAAAAGGGTCTTAAAGGACGATGGAACGCTTTGGCTTAATCTTGGCGACACTTACTGCGGAGCAGGACACAAAGACGATGGCAAGGATCCTAAGCACAAAGAAGGTAGAAACTGGGACGGACACAAAGCCCCTAACAACAAGGTTGAAGGACTAAAGCCAAAAGACCTTATCGGTATTCCTTGGAGGGTTGCCTTTGCGTTGCAGGCAGATGGCTGGTATTTGAGGCAGGACATCATCTGGCACAAACCGAATCCGATGCCAGAACCAGTCAAGGATCGCTGTACTAAATCACACGAGTATATATTTCTGATGAGCAAGTCTGCGAAGTATTATTATAATAATGACGCTATTAAGGAGAGGTGCGAGGAGTCAAACATTGAAGATTACAAGCGCCGCAATACTTTTGACAATAAAGGCACAGGGAAAGGAAGTTACGAGGAGGCTCGTCCCGATCTTTGCAGGGGGCGGGAAGCTTATATGCCTGACGACTTTATGCGTAACAAGCGTGATGTATGGACGGTTAACACACAGCCCTACAAAGATGCTCACTTTGCTACCTTCCCAACTAAACTCATTGAACCTTGCGTATTAGCTGGATCACAGGTAGGAGACACCGTACTTGACCCATTTGCAGGCTCAGGAACTACAGGTCTAGTCTCAGTAGAAAACGGCAGGAATTTTGTAGGAGTAGAACTTAACTCAGACTACAAAAAGCTGGCAGAGCAGAGAATAAATACAGCGCAACCATCGCTTTTTAATTATACATCAACCACAAAAACACTAACATTATAAATCTAATAACCATGGAACTTAAAATACTCAAAACTAAAGAAGAAAAGCCTAGCCTTAAAGAGGCTCAAGAATTTGTAGGTGGACTCGTAGAGCTAGTAACTTTACCAGAAGGTGACCAGTTACTAGTCAATGAAGAAGGAATTATGCACAATTTGCCAATCAATTATCCAGCTTCGTTTCAAGCCAGCACAATCATTTTAGGCAATGCAATTCTTTTAGAAGAAGAAGCACGGTGGGATTGAAAGGATTTACTCTATCTTAAACGGCTTTGGGATAGAGTGAAATTGCTGTAATAACAGCATTATTGTTATATTGCACACATAACTACCAACCCCTTCCTAGGTAACTGGGAGGGGGTTTTTTGTGTATTAACCCCATGCAATCCAAGGGACGCAATCGTAACCTGCCCTTTTTCATCCCCCTAAAAGGGCATATTAACTAATTGATTAACTTTAGTTGACCTTTTGAGTCTATAAACGACATTTAGACTCACGCCACTGGGGGCTTAAGATATGGCGTTAAAATCTATATACAAAAGATCGAGGAATCCTATGGAAGGAATGGGAGCATTGCCTGCTGGCAATCCATCAATGGCACAAGGGCAAAGATCACGTTTTCCTAAACAAAGGTGGAGGCCGTTATCACGACAACCTCAAGCTCATACTCCCTACAAACTTGCAGTCAAAGGTAGGAAACTAAAGCAGAGAGGTCGTGCTATCATTGATGCCAACCCGTACAAGACATCACTACAAGCCTTGCAAAGAGGCACAAATATCCCAATTAGATTAATTGGAGGAGAGGTACGAGGACACGGAGCATCAAAGTATTCACGCCAACGCAAACGCCAGCTAGAGCAGGATGAAATGAAACAGCAAGTTTTAGAGAATGCTGATAAGGGTGCTGGAGAAGTAAAAAATAAACAGGAGAGAGATGATGATAACTGGCGTGAGTTCTTTCCTATGGTAGCCGACAAGAGGAGTGGGCTGGAGCGGTTGCGTTTAGAGGATCAGCTGAAAGGTATGAGTTCTTGGGAAAGGCGTAAATTCCTAAAAAAATGGAAAGAAGATAACAGCCAAGACCCTCTCGCAATGAACACAAAAAATATGCAAGAGGGTAATGCCTAAAAAAATTTAATTAAAACAAAGCAAATAAATGTATAAATTTAGCAGAACTATTGATGGAAAAACCATTGAACCCTTAAACGATGGAGTAACACAAGTAGCGCCATTACCTGACTTCACTTCAGAA
>TARA_R100001443_G_scaffold58970_1_pt1 | contig 15533 bp, 9 predicted proteins | sample TARA_R100001443 | Tara Oceans TARA_R100001443 (sample SAMEA2622142) | marine metagenome | biome: marine biome (ENVO:00000447); feature: deep chlorophyll maximum layer (ENVO:xxxxxxxx); material: "saline water (ENVO:00002010), including plankton (ENVO:xxxxxxxx)" | depth 50 m
CCCCTAATAATATTTCGACTTCGTGTAACCTACAAAAGTATATACCCGAGGGGTTTATCCCCCAGAGGTGTATCAACACCGAACCCCCTCTATATAATTCAAAGAATGAAACAAAACCTATATGAAAATTTCTGCCAGTAAAATTATGCCCCAGAAGGTTTTTCACATATACGCAAAGGGGGAATGTTTATATAATAACTTAACAGAAGAACAGTTTAAAGATACTTGGAATGTCCTCAATGGAATGGTTGGTCTAATGAAGACTGATTATGACGTTGAGGATTTGTCATATGAGGAGGTCGAACAAACCGCCCCTTCCGCAGAGGAGTCGTCATATTGACAAGGACTATATAACACGTTATAATTGAATTGAGTTACTCAGACTTATGGCAAAAGGATTTACAGTGAAAGCAAAGACGCCCGTAAAGGCATCTGCGTCTGGCGAAGCAAAAGCAGAATGGGATTACGAGGCAATTAAAGCAAGGATGAAAGGGAAGGCGATTGTCTTCTGTTTGCCTGGGAGAGGATGTTCATATGTTTTCATGAAGAATTTCGTTCAACTTTGTTTTGACTTGGTTCAGAATGGAATGAGTATTCAGATCTCACAGGACTATAGTTCTATGGTGAACTTCGCACGTTGTAAGTGTTTGGGTGCGAATGTACTGCGTGGACCTGATCAGTTGCCATGGGACGGAAAGTTGAAGTATGATTATCAGTTGTGGATTGATAGTGATATTATCTTCAATACAGAGAAGTTCTGGCAATTGTGCGATATGGCAATTACTGCGGACGGCACAGAACGCGAGATTGTCGGTGGGTGGTATTCTACAGAGGATGGTCGCACGACATCAGTAGCACACTGGTTGGAAGAGGATGACTTCCGTAATAATGGTGGTGTCATGAATCATGAGATGGTTGATGGTATCAGTAAGCGTAAGAAACCATTCACTGTTGACTACACGGGTTTTGGATGGGTGATGATTCAGAATGGTGTGTTTGAACATCCCAAGATGAAGTACCCATGGTTCGCTCCAAAAATGCAGGTCTTTGAATCTGGTGCGGTACAGGACATGTGTGGTGAGGATGTCTCATTCTGTTTAGATGCTATTGAGGCGGGTTATGAGATCTGGTGTGATCCAAGGATTCGTGTGGGTCACGAGAAAACCCGGGTTATCTGATAATTAAGAGGAACAAAAAATGGCAAAAATCAAGACTGGTAAGTTTGGACAGCAGTTGATTGATAGTCAACCCAAGAACACTCGACAGGGTAGTGGACGCAATACCAAATATTCCGCGTCCAGTGGTAATAACGCCAAGAAGCGTTATAGGGGTCAGGGTAGGGGATGATATACGATAGGATGCTTTACACCTATCTCGCACCGAGTAAAATCTGTGACGGGGTGGGTGTTTTCTCTTTGGTGGATATCCCCAAGGATACAATTATCTTCCCGGAATCTAAAGGACCAATTGATAGAAAGGTCTTATGGACGGAAGTTGATTCATCTGCTCATAAGCAGTTAAGATCCCTTTGTCAACATGATGATGAGGGGTTTTACATTGATTGTGATATTAATCGTATTGATATCGCGTACTATGTGAATCATTCTCGTACACCTAATGTATACTTTGATAAGTCAACATATGATCTATTCGCTATGGATGATATTAGGGCAAAGGAAGAACTGACTCAATTCTATCCTCCTTATGAGAGGGATTGGTAATGCTTAATGAGATGGAGTGTGATTGTAGGATTCGTCTTAAAGATACGAACTACAAGGAGACAAATTATGTTTTATTAGAACCTGATGCATATGAGGAGTGTGTTCAGATCTATATCAAGTATTGTCAATACAAACAATTTGGTGATATGATTCCCCTCTTCAAGGAGGAGTTTTCACTTGATATTGCTGAAAGAATAGGTTATACTGATAAGGACAATCGTCTCTGTGCATTCTCTGTTATCTGGAAACTACCAAGTGTAAATTCACTGTATACCAGTTATTTCGCTTGGGACTATCTTAATCCTGAATTAAGGATAGGTAATAAATCTGTCAGAAGTGAAATCGCACGTTACAAAAGACTGGGATATGATTATTATTATCTCGGTCCTGCGATGCCCTATAAGAAACAACTTCAAGGGTATGAGGTTGCAGATGTAACCAAAACTTTTAAATTTAAAAACAATCACGTTATTTGGCACTAATGGCTTACTTAAATCATAGTTTACCTGATTGGTCTTGTTATATTCGTAATGAGTTTCTGTTTAATCATAAGAAGGGTCATGGCGAGGTAACTCGTTGTGATGTCCATTCGGTTGCGAGTATTGAAAAAAGAACTCCCCTGTTTGAAGCATTCCTGGAGAATGGGGTGAATTGGACACGGAGACCATTACATGCGTTCTGTTGGCGTCCTGATGCGGAAATAGAACCGTTAGAAGACACAATGTACTGGGACTGCTTTTCGCCTTATGTGGACGTTCAGAGACGCCATAGGTTAGCAGGATTGAAGGCAGAGTTAATTCGTCCTGATGGTAAGAAAGCAATTGGTAATTATATGTTCACCATGGACTGGTCATGGGAGAATAAGGGTATGCCTGACCTGAACTATTCGGAGACACCGGAGCATAAGTGTGCCCACCTTTTTAAGATGGAGAATGGTAACTACTATGCCTATCCGAACAATCGTATTATCTGGTATGATGATGCCTGGACATTTGAACGAATTACAAAGAACCCTGGTTATGAGATTGATCTGACCGTCTATGCTGTAGAAGGACGCCGGACGATTGAAACCAGTGATGATTACATGTATGAGGTAACTCAACTAGATAATGAACCGCTCACTCGCATTCCAGGATTATGAATGACTTTCTAGATAATTTGGCAAACGATCAGCATCAGAAGATGCTTCGTGAGATTAATAACGATAATCAAACGCCAAGAAATAAGAGAAAGGTTAACACTGATGGTCTTTTTGAAACAAGCGATTGTTCTGATCCTGATCATATCTGTACTTGTGGTTCTCAACAGGTAACACTTACTGAAGATTAGTGTTCTAAATAAGGTAGAATTCTTGTATCAGTTTGTCAGTTCAAGAAAGGAGATCGAAGGGTTTCAAGGACATTAGTGCTACATTCAAGATCAATCCTATCAATAAGGATTTGATTGGTCTTGTGAACTATAATGCCATTGCAAGATCAGTTCGTAATCTTATCTTGACTATTCCTGGCGAAAGACCTTTCAATCCTATTCTTGGTTCAAATGTAACAGCACTATTGTTCAATCCACTTGATAATATTACTGCTAGTAGTATTAAAAGTGAAATTGAAACTACGCTTGATAATTTTGAACCTAGGATAGAACTGAATGAGGTGATTGTGAAACCAAATGCTGAAGGGCATAGGTTCGATGTTTTGATTAAATATTATATCGTTGGACTTCCTCTGGACGTACAAGAAATCAAGATAGCATTAGTTCCTACTAGGTAAGATGCCACTAGTCAATTTCAGCAACCTAGACTTCGATCAGATTAAAACGTCCATCAAGGACTATATTCGTGCGAACTCTAATTTCACCGATTATGATTTTGAAGGGTCAAACCTTTCGACAATCATTGATACATTAGCATATAACACATATATCAACTCATACAACGCCAATATGGTGACGAATGAGGTGTTCATTGATAGTGCGACGTTACGAGAGAATGTCGTATCACTAGCGAGAAATATTGGATACCTACCACGTTCTAGAAGAGCAGCAAGACTGTCTGCATCGTTTACGGTATCAAACCTTACTAATGTTGCCTCTGTAACGCTCAAGAAGGGTTTAGCAGCTGTTACATCCCAGCGTTTCGGCAATACTGATTTTGTGTTCTCAATTCCACAGGATATTACAGTTCCTGTTGGTGCTAACGGTGTCGCAGAGTTCTTTGACATTATCCTATATGAAGGTTCATATCTTGAGCAGTCATATACTGTAAGTTCAAGAAATCCTGATCAAAAATATATTTTACCTAATACAGGCGTTGATACGACAACTATCAATGTCACAGTAAACGAGTCCGCTACGTCCACTGTAAAGTCCTCATACAAGCAGTATAACAGTCTGATAGGTGTTGGACCGGAAACCCGTATATTCTTCATCCAGGAGATTGATGGAGAGCGTTATGAACTACTCTTTGGTGATGGTATCATTGCGAAGAAATTAGAAGAACCTAATCAAGTAGATATTGGATATATTGTTACAAGTGGGTCGTCTGGTAATAACATCGATAACGTAACGTTTGCTGGTTCAGTTGTTACTAACAATGGCACACCAGTTACGAAGGGTTTCTCATTCATGACTGTTGGTGGACCATCAGCAGGTGGTTCTGTAATTGAATCTGTTGATTCTGTTAAAAAGTATGGACCTCAAGTCTATGCCTCACAGAACAGGGCAGTCACTGCTGCCGACTATGAGGCACTGATTCCTAAAATCTATTCTGAAGCAGAGTCTGTATCGGCATATGGTGGTGAGGAATTGAATCCTCCACAATATGGTAAGGTATTCATCAGCATTAAACCTATCAATGGTGTATTCCTTTCAAACTGTTTGAAGGATAATCTTCGCTCTGAACTTGCCAAGTATAAGGTGGCAGGCATCATGACTGATATAATTGACCTTTCATTCCTTTATGTTGAAGCAGAATCGAATGTATACTATGACAGTAATCTGACGCCAATGCAGTTAGGGGGTGATGGAAGCATCTCTAACCCCGTCAAGGATGATGCCCTAGCAGCGATTGGTAGATACTCTGATTCAACTGAATTAAACAAGTTTGGTGGACGTTTTAAGTATAGTAAGTATCAGGGTGTTATTGATAAGTCTAATCCTGCGATTACATCAAACATTACCAATGTTCAGGTTAGAAGAGATTTAGAACCAAAATTAAACCAGTTTGGCGAATATGAGTTGTGTTTTGGAAACAGATTCCGCCTCAAGAATCATTGCCGTTCTGTCGCAGAAGGTGGGATGGTTGGATTCAACGTTAGATCCTCGGGATTCAAAATCAGTGGTGTTGCTGATACTGTATACATTGGCGATATTCCAAACGCAGATATGGAAACAGGAAGCTTGTTCTTCTTCAAATTAAATTCTCCACGTCAACCAGTGATTGTAAAGAGAAATATTGGAGTCATAAATTATAAGATTGGTGAGATTATGTTGAACCCAGTTAAGATTGTTTCAACAGTTCTCACAAAGGGAACTACTCCCATCATTGAAATTTCTGCTATTCCTTACTCAAACGACGTTATTGGTCTTCAAGATCTTTATCTTCAATTAGACCTTAATTATACAAGTGTAAATACTGTTATAGATCAGATTGATTCCAAAACTGATGTATCTGGAACGAACTATATTGTGTCTCCAAGTTTTGATGGAAATGCTTTAGTTCGTGGTGTGCCTGTTCTTGTAGGAGGTGAGAATGGAGGAGCATCGACCGCTCAAACCACTCCTTCACCGACCGTTGCTGCCTCAACCACAGTAAGCACGACTACAACAACTTCCACACCGTCCGTACCACGCACATCATATACCCCACCATCTTCGTCATCTTCTAGTTCAGGATCCTCCTCCGGTTATTAATATCAAATGGCACAAGATAGAGTAAAATTCCAAAATGTCCTTGCGTCTCAAGTTCCTGAGTATGTTAAGGATGATTTTCCTCTGCTCGTTACTTTTCTAGAGGAGTATTATAAATCACAAGAAATACCAGGTGGTACATTTGATTTAATTCAAAATCTTGATCAATATGTCAAGACTGATGAATTGTTCAAACTAGAAACAGGAACAATCTTACAAGAGGATATTGACTTTGCCTCTACAACCATTAAGACAAGTGTTGATAGTAACTTCACATATGGATTCCCCGATGAAAATGGACTGATCAAAATTGATGATGAGATCATCTCTTATGAGACTAAGACAGATATTACATTTGAGAACTGTAAAAGGGGTTTCAGTGGCATCACATCATACATTGGTCCTGAACCTGACAAATTAGTATTTGAGACATCTCTATCTACAAATCACACAAAAGGTGCGAAGATTCAGAACTTGAACGTTCTGTTCTTACAACAGTTTTTCAAGAAATTAAAGAGACAAGTTGTACCTGGATTTCAAAATAGAAAACTGTTTGATGGACTGGATGAAAGAAACTTTATCTTTGGATCAGATAGTTTTTACAGTTCAAAGGGAACAGATGCTTCGGTTGAGATTCTGTTTAGGGCATTGTATGGCAAGGAAGCAGAGGTTATCCTTCCAAGCAAATTCCTGATTAGACCATCTGACGCTGATTATAGAATTTCCAAATCTTTTATTGTTGAATCCTATGTGGGAGATCCCCTGGGATTACATGGCAAGACATTATATCAACCAATTATCAACTTTGGCAATAAAGGTGGTGTTGGAAGGCAGGGTCTTGGACGTGGAAGAGGTGCTATGGGCACCTTGTCTGGAATTAACTCTATCAATGGTAGTCCAGAGTTGGAGAAGGTTGTCAGAGGATCTGTATGTAATATTGAAAGACTTAATTATGACAAAGGACAGTATTATCAAATAAGTGTTGACTTTGGATACGATAGGGATAGTAACGTAGAGGGTAGCATCTATGGTTCATTCCAACCCAACCCGAAAACACAATTAGTTAATTCTGTTGGTGTTGGCGCTACAATTATTGATGTTGATTCAACCGTTGGATTCCCAGATAGCGGTAGTCTCACTGTTTTTTCTAGAAACAATGATGAATTAAAGGTAAGTTATACATCAAAAAATGACAATCAATTTATTGGAATCAGTTCATCCAATATTATTTCTGAAATCGCGGATCAGACCCCTGTAAGATACTTCAATAATGCCTTTGCTTTTGTTGGTATTGGCACAGAGGATCAAATCAAAGTTAGAATAACTTCTACTTTGAAAAACTTGGTGTTAAAAGATCAAACCAAATCTCTTCGAGTAGGCGATACTATCAATGTTAAATCGCTTGGTCTTCCTTTAACTAAAATTAAATCAACCAATTGGTTTTACAATAATAAAACAGAATATGATGTCAGCGGTATTAAAGTTGTTGACCTCTCCGAAGCAATCTATCAAATTGATTTAGAACTTGCTCACTTCTTCAAAAAGGGTTACGCAATCAGACTGATAAGTTCTGATGGGGTTCAAAGGCAGGGTAATATTACGAAAGTTAATAGTAAGAAAAGTTTCTCTGTAAAACTGTCCTCTTTTATACCAACAAACAAACTTACAGTTCCATATACTGTAACAAATCTTATTTTGAAGGGTAGTTCTTCAAAATTCCCACAACTTAATAATAGTTACGCCAATATACAGGCAGTTTATAATAACTTCAATGAAGACGTTATAGTTGCTTCCAACTCTCTGCCTAATTATTCAGACACTCAACTTAATCCATATAATAAAACTGTAAAGTTCTCTGGTCAAGCAGATGCTAATGGAGTAATTCAAGTTACCTCCACCACTGATCATGGATTCTTTACAGGAGACTCTGTATTCTACAAAGGCAGTGTAGTTCAAAATGTTATTACTACACCTGATGGTTTTCAAACTATCACCGAATCAGAGAACAGGTTCAGCAACATGGAAGAACTTGTTTACTTTGTAAAAAGATTATCGTCAACTAGGATTCAACTTGCCAAGAGTAAATCTGACCTGTTTAGTGGAAAATATATTCTTCCTTCTGGAGCAGTTCAAGACAATCAACTAATCTTCTTTGATTTTTACAATAAAGAACTAAAGAATCAATATCTTTATAGACAATTCATTAATCCAGATAATCAGTCTGGTGTGTTTGATACTGAACCAGGTTATACTGGTATGTTGATTAATGGTGCGGAGATTCTTAACTTCAAATCATCCAAGTCAGTTTTCTATGGAAAGATTAATTCCATCAGCATTCAAAATAAAGGTGAGGGATATGATGTAATTAATCCACCCGCTCTTAATATTACAGATAACTTGGGTGTTGGTGTTACAGGAACGATTTCCGTATCCGGTTCATTGGAAAGAGTTGATATTGTTGATACTGGGTATGATTATGTTGATACCCCAGTTGTAAAAATTACTGGTGGATTCCCAACCAGAGACGCACTTGCTGAAGTTAATGTATCTTCTGTAAAACACAGTGTTCCATTCAATGCTGGCGCAGGAAGCACCAACTTAAGACTTAATCCAAATAATACTATTGGTTTTTCAACATTCCATAAGTTTAGAGATAATGAGAAGGTAATCTACAAAACAGAGGGAACTGCTCCTGTTACAGGACTTTCTACGAACTCTTATTACTATGTTAATGTGGTGGACGCCTTTACAGTTCAACTTCACCCAAGTGAGTTGGATGCCATATCTGGTATCAATACCATCACAATGACTGGGTTTAGTAATAACATTCACTCTATTGATTCTTTTGAGAGAAAAAGAACTGTTACTAATATTGTTATTACAGATCCAGGGGAGGGTTATAAGAATAACAGAAGGAATATCAATCCTGCTGGTATCATCACAGCACTTAATTGTTTCTCAATTGATAGTCATGGATACTCCACCAAAGATATTATTAGGTATACTCCTGGTGATGCATCGATTAGTGGATTGAGTTCTTCTACTGATTACATTGTCAAATCCTTAAACAGAGACACAATCAAACTGTATGAGGTTGGCACTGGCAACACCAATAGGAACTATTTCTTTAATAATGATATCCCCGTAAGCATTGGATCAACTGGAACTGGTTCTCTTAACTATGAACCGATTCATATGTTAGTTGAGGGTACGGTTGGTGTCAATAGTCTGACGAATCAAGATTTTACATGCAGAGTAACACCTGTGTTTAGAGGGTCCATTACTTCTGCTGACGTTATTTCAAAAGGTGTAGGATATGGTTCATCAACCATCCTCAATTTCAACAGACAACCAAATATTGCTTTTGAAAGTGGAACATCTGCTCAACTATTCCCAGTTGTATCAGATGGTAAGATTATTGATGTTATCATTCAAAATCCCGGAACTGGATACAATTCACCACCAGATTTGAATATTGTTGGTGTAGGAAGTTTCTGTAAATTAACTCCAGTTATCGATAATGGTTCATTTGTATCAGTAAATGTTATCAGTGGTGGTATTGGATACAATCAGGGTAATATCAGAATTAATGTAGTCCCTTCTGGAGGAGGAGCGACTGCCGAAGCAAACATTAATGAGTGGAACATTGATGTCTTTGCCAATGATTTCAATAACATTGGCGATGATGATGGATTTATCGAAGATAACATCGATTCAACTTGTCTTCAATATTCACATGTTTATGCTCCTCGCAAATTAAGAGAGGCGGTAGAATCAATTGATCCTAATGGTAGTTCAATTCACGGATCTCCTGACTTGGTTAAGGAGAATGGAATTGAGGTAAGTGCTGATGAACATTCTCCTATTATTGGTTGGGCGTATGATGGAAACCCAATCTATGGTCCATTTGGATATAGCAATGGAACAGGTGGCGCAGTCAAGCAAATGATTTCTGGTTACGAACTCGTAACTAGTCAGGCACAGAGACCACCTGTTGCTGTTTTCGGAGCAGGATTCTTTGTAGAGGACTATGTTTATAGAGGAACAGGAGATCTCGATGAGCATAATGGTAGAACTTGTGTAACACCGGATTTCCCAAATGGGGTCTATGCTTACTTCGCCACATTTGACTCAAGGGTAGATACCAGTGGTCCTTTTGATAAGTTTAAGAGACCAGTATTCCCATATCTTGTAGGTCCGTCTTTCAAGTCAAAACCAAATAACTTTAACTTCAGAAAGTCATCTAATCAATTAGAGTATTCTATTGGGAATGAAGATTATTTGAGAAATACTAGATTCTATAATCTTGATGGACTTAAAGGAGATTATAAGTATATCTTCAATCCTAATAAAGTTGCTCCTCCTACATTAGAAATCAATGCTGCCTCTTCTGGTAGTATTGATAATATTGGTATTGTAACCGGAGGAACCAATTATAAGGTCGGTGACAAGATTTTCTTCGACAGTGATGGAGGTGGTGGATTCTCCGCAAGAGCATCGGTTAAGGAAGTTACTGGTAAACCTGTTCATAGCGTGAGCATTGCCACAACTACGGTAAGTAATATTGAGTTCATCCCGTATCTGTCAAGACAACAATATATTGGTATGTCATCTGCCCCTCATGGGTTTAGCAATGATGATGTCTTGACATTTAACTCACAGTCTGAATACTTTAATCAATTAGAAGGCAAGTATAGAATCGGTGTCACTACAAGCAACTTTGTTCTGACAGAAGCAATTGGTAATATATCTGTCACTGGTATTAATACTTTTATTCCAGTATCTGGTCCTACACGATATCCTTCCCTAGTTATTAATGATATTCTTCAAATTGGTGAAGAGAAGGTAAAGGTACTTAACATTGAACCAAACCGCTTGAGAGTCGCCAGAGGGCAGGATGGGACGACATCTGCGGCACATACCGCTACGACCGCTATTAGTAATGATCCTAGAAGATTTTCTATTAGTGTTGGTTCCGCCAGTACAACCAAGATCCTCAACTTCAATAAGGAGTTGTATTTTACTCCAAGCGAATGCGTTGGTATTGGAAGTACAACTGGAACAGGAATTGGTGTAACACTTACTATTTCAAATCCAGGAGCGGGTGTCACTCAAGTCTTCGTTCAACCAAGATCTATCTTCCTTCCAAATCATGGATTAAGACTTAATGACAAATTAAGATATAACATCAATGGTGGATCATCCATTACTTATTGGAATGGTATTGCCGGATCAGCAACAACAAGTCTGACAGGCATCTCAACTCTTTTCGCAGTGCCACTTACATTAGACACGGTTGGTATTAGTTCCAATTTAGTCGGTCTTAACACTATTGGTAAGTATGTTGGCATTAGCACCACAGCAAGTCTTCTTTACCTCGTAGGTATTGGAACAGGTGATAATCACAGTTTTAAAACTGATCTTACCAACGTTCTTACATCATCCGCCTCTAGAAACAGCGTAATTGTTTCAACGGCAGGAACTCATGGACTTTCTTATCTTGATAAAGTCAATTTTGATCTAAAACCCACCAACACGGTGAATGTTAAGGTTCTCTATAATGATTATAATAGAAGAATTGTTTTTGATCCAGTAGATTTTGTTGCCGGAGATGTTGATCTGGTTCAAAATACGATTGCGTTCTCAAATAATCCATTCAAGACGGGTGATAGAGTAATTCACACCGCAACTTCTCCATCGGGTGGTTTAGTTGATCAAGGAGTATATTTTGTATATCTCTATTCGGAGACTAGAATTAAGTTTGTTCACAACAAGAGTGATCTTAAACTGGTTTCCCCTCCTTTTGTCAATTTAACAAGCACTTCATCTGGTACTCTCTCCAGAATTAACCCCTTTATTAACACAAACAAAAAGAATATACTACATTTTGATCTTTCTGATCCATCACTTTCATTTGTATCAAATGGTGTTAGATATCCTGCCTTTGAAATGGAGATATTCAGGGATCCTCAATTTAATAACAGATTCCTAACGACTGGATTAGATGATACCTTTGAAGTTCTATCTTCAGGTCAACCAGGAATCACGACCACTGCTAATTTGAGAATCAGAGTCACTGAAAACATCCCGACTTCTCTTTGGTATAGATTTAACACCATCAATAACTCTATTATCCCCTCCGTTAAGAGTGGATTGATCATTGATAATGATGTCAAAGCATATAATCAGATTGATGTTGTAAAAACTGAAATTGATGGACTTGTCACACTCTCTGGTATCGGTTTAACGACATTCACATACGTTGTTACTGATACTCCTAATATTGTATCATATGGTTCAACGAATTGCGAAGCTTCTTATAGCACACCTTCTACAAATGCTTTTGGACCTATCAATTCTGTCAAGATTATTGATAATGGTTATGGATACAAGTCAGTTCCTTCAATTTCATCTATTAGAAGTGGACTGGGCACAGGTGGATTAGTTGAAGCAACTAGTGATCAAATCGGAAAACTTCTTGATGCTAGATTTGTATCAAATAACATTGGATTTGACTATGCTAGTGATCCTACTATCAGCGCAATTGCTGGAATTCCAGAAGTTCTGAAATTAGAACCTCTTTCGTCGTTCAAATCAATTGGTATTACCTCTTCGGGCATCAATTATCTTACATCTCCTGAAATCCTTGTTTTTGATGGTATCACAGATAAGCAACTTGATGTTATATTAGAATATTCTCTTGGTGACACCGAAGTTAAAGTTCTTAAGAACGCATCTAATGTTTATTTTGTACCACCCAAGTTTATTCCTACGAATAACTCAAATGGTTACTCAGTTTCTACACTCAATTACAATTCGACAAGTAATATTGTAAGACTTTCCTTATCTCATCAGTTCTCGTCAAATTCAGAGTTCCCATTTGAGGTAGGAAAGAACATTCTGGTTGAGAACATCAGTGTGGGTGTTGGATCGACTGGTTCTGGGTTCAATTCCAAAAATTACAACTATACATTGTTCCCTGTTACCGGAGTAAACACAAATGCTGGTGGTAGTGGTGCTTATGTTGAGTATGACCTGTCTACACAACTAGGAAGCAATGGTTTCCCTGGTAATTTCAACAATGATTCACTTGGTAAGGTTATACCAGAGTCTCATTTCCCAATATTTGAACCAACCCTGTCTAAAAACCTATTTTTAAAAGGTGAAAGAATTGTTGGTGATAATTTTAGTGGAAGAGCTATGAGTTATGATTCAAATAATGAATTATTAAAAACATCTGTTAATGGTGTTGCCTCTAGGAATGATTTTGTAAGAGGATTAACATCTGGTTCTATTGGAATTGTTCAAGAGGTGACTGTATTTGATGGAGAAATTAGTATTGGTGCTGGAGCAACAATTTATGAGGGTTGGCAAAAGGATACTGGATTCCTGAATAATAATCTTCAAAGAATTCCTGATAATGAATACTATCAAGACCTGTCATACTCTATCTCATCTGAAATTGACCTTGATAAGTGGAATGATCCTGTAAGTGCCTTAACTCACACTGCTGGATATAGAAAGTTTGCTGATTTACAAATTTATAGCACCGCTAATACCAGCGAATCTGCTATTGTTTCCACAGAAGATAGTGATATTGAGAATCTTATTGATATTATCAGTGAAGGGGATTTAAACTGCTATCAGGACTTCGATATAGCATCGGAGAGAGGAGAATTCATCGGTGATGTTTACATCTCTAATGAAGTCGTTTTTACGAACAGAATTCTATCAGATTTCCTTCAATCAATTGGAAATAGGGTTCTTGAAATTGATGATATTAGTGATCAATTTAACAGCAATGCTAGAACAACTCCTTTTGAAGTCGTTGCTAGTTATGGCTCAAATTATTGCTATAATAAAATCTTTACATATGTTAGAGACAGAACATTCACCGATGAAAGACAATTTGCTGTTGTAAGTGTTCTTCAGGATAATAGTATTGGGTATATTTCTCAATATGCGTCAATTGAGTCTTATCCATATCTTGGATACTTTGATTATATCACTACGGGCACTGGATGGAATTTGTTGTTCTTCCCAGTTAAGTTTGAGAACAATGTATATGATGTATCATCATCTGCTATCAGTATCCTCTCTGATCTTTCAGATACTGGGTTAGATGCTTATGGTGATGTGGCATACACGGTTGGTGGTTATCAAGCGATCCCCGCTAGCACCAAAACAACGATTGTATCGTTTGGAACAACATATAGAGCAGCAAAAATTATTGCTCTATTTGATGGTGTCAATGATCAGAAGTATGGTACTGAACTGAATATCGTTCATGATGGAACCGACTGCTATCAGATGGAAACAAATGCGATTAGTGAAAATCAAGGTCTGACAGGAGTAGGATTCGGTACATTCGATTCTACAATTTCTGGCAGTAACGTAATAGTTGAATTTACACCAGATGCCTCGATAGGTTTCGCAATGACCTGTACGACTGGTACAATTCTTATCTCGGATTCTAATACAACCACAGGTAATGAATTCCTTAACGTTTCAAAAGTTGGTTCATCTTATAGCACAATCGCTGCTTCGGGATCGCCGTCTGCTAATATTGTCGCATCTTACGATTCCCCGATTGAATCTGCTTATTACCTGTTTAGTGTTGAGGATACCACGAATAACAGATATGAGTTGTTTGAATTTGCTGCTCTCAACTCCTCATCAAATGAGTGTTATGTAGAGTGGGCAAATCTTGAAACTGGTGGACATATTGGAACAGTTGGTGTCACAACTAATGCCACAGGTGGTGTAAATGTTGTATACACGCCAGAACCAAGCATCAATGTAGACGTTAGATCATACTTTACTGAATTGATGGTCTTTGATGAAAATCTCAGATCTGATGTAATTGATATTGAAAATGTTCAAATTACTGCTGATGCTGAATCATATCAAGGCACACTTCTTGATGTTAGGACTGGATTTGAACTTAAGCATGATGGTCTGGATATTTTCAGAAGAGTATTTGATGGATCTAATACCACTGTTTGTAATACCACTACAAATCAAATTATCATACCCAATCACTTCTTTAATTCTGGCGAAGCAGTTGAATACGGTCATCCGGGCGCTGGTACAACTATGGCAATTCAAATTGCCAGCACTACGTTCCCAGGAATTGGTGCCACCAGTAGATTACCACAAAATGTCTTTGTGATTAAGGATAGTGAGTCTGCCATTAGATTCGCAGCAACTGCTGAAGATGCTCTTAGAGAATCTCCAGCAGCGATTGATATTACCAGTGTTGGTGCTGGAAGTTCTCACACAATTAATACTACCAAGCAAAATACCAAAGCGATTCTGGCGATTGATAACATTATTCAGTCACCCATTGCTGAAACTGATATTACTACACAACTTGATCAAGATGTAATTTTCGATACTGTATTCAACACCACTGGACTTACCTCATTCACCGCAGGTGACATCATCAAGGTTGGAGATGAGTTTATGAAGGTTGACGGCATTGGTGTTGGTAACACTATTGCTGTAGTGGTTGAAAGAGCACAATTGGGTTCTGTTATTGCTTCTCACACAGCAGGTGACACTGTAACCAAGTTTACTGGTAACTACAATATTACAAATAACTCTCTTAACTTTGTTGAGGCACCATTTGGTAATAATCCCTTAAGCACGACAACTGGTAACCCGAATGAGAGAGATTGGACTGGAATTACAACCAGTTCAATGTTCCAGGGCAGAACCTTTATGAAACGTGCTGCTGTTGGTTCAACCAATGAGACATATCATTTGAACAATGTCTTCGATGATATAACCGATAGATTCACAGGTGTTGGTAAGACTTATACTCTGACCAGCGGTGGCGCTAATGTATCTGGAATTGATACTAGCGCAGTTGTTCTGATTAATGGCATCTATCAGTTAAATCAAGGT
>TARA_R100001443_G_scaffold58514_1_pt1 | contig 15530 bp, 20 predicted proteins | sample TARA_R100001443 | Tara Oceans TARA_R100001443 (sample SAMEA2622142) | marine metagenome | biome: marine biome (ENVO:00000447); feature: deep chlorophyll maximum layer (ENVO:xxxxxxxx); material: "saline water (ENVO:00002010), including plankton (ENVO:xxxxxxxx)" | depth 50 m
CAAAAAGTAATGGTAAATCATCTTAATGATATACAGAACAAGCAAAGGACAAATCAATTTGTTGCTGAACAATTATCAGTTGGACATAACGCATTTGTTAATATGCTTAAAGAGTCTTTATCTAAAGAAGAGGAATCAGAGGATAAATAAATGCTGATAAGGAAAAGTTCTAAGGGTCACGATCTAAAGTTATATAGAAATACAACTCCTAGTTCTACTCGTACAAAGAAATACCCAGATGGTACAACAGAGACCCTGACTTATCCTTCTAGATATAAATACTTTTTAACCTTTAATGGTGAAGTTATACAGCGAAGTGATAGTTGGGATACGATTGAACAGGCTTATGTTGACAAATGTGAAGATGAACACGGTGGAGGCACAGGAAGAATGTTAGTAGGTAAACATGAATTAGTAAATAATATGATACAATCCAAATGAAGAATCCTTTAGCAACGTTAGTATCTTGGCAATACAACACAGGCCAATTAGACGGTTGGACTGCTTATCACTTAGCCGTTGGAGCTTTCTTATGCAAGATATTTCAATGGTTAAGTTGGACAGACTTTTGGTGTGTGATGGGTGTATTCATTATAGGTGTATTATGGGAAGTTGTTGAGTGGCTTATTGAAGGTGATGAAGAAACCTATGGTACAAAAAAAGCATGGGCCTATAATACGATGGCTGATATTGTTGTTGAAACAGGAATCGCATGGTGGATGGTATTATGAACAAAGTAATAAAAAAATTAAAGAACGGAGATTTTAAAGTTGTACATACGAGTTATAACATTCCTGTTAGTTATGTCAGGAATACCAAGTTGCAGTCAAGGATGGATAGTAGGAAGCATTCCTCTCACACCTCAGGATACAGTTACAAATACAGTTTTTACCGAGATAGTAGATGCTGATTCTGTGGTTCATTGGTTTCATGGTCGTATCAGCGATTATAGCAATTGGTGTTATAAGCATCAACGACTGGAAGAAGTTGAGGTAAGGTGAGTGAAAAACCAGATACCGCTAGAAGTTATCGTGCTACTGTCCTTGATGACAATGCCATTGTTAGCATTAACCTTAAATGGTTGGCTCAAATTGGAGTTCTTATCGGGATGTTGGTATATGGCTACTGGCAAATTGAAACAAGGATTAGAAAACTTGAGGATAACGTTATTGTTGCTAATGAACAAATTGGGGATTTACTTAGTAAACACATCATGGAAGAAAGGGCTGAAAGGCAAGAGCTGGCAGAAAAGGTAGCCTTTTATGAAAAAGAATTTAACATCAACCCACTTAGTTGGGGAAAAAAGAAACGAGGTAAGTAGTGGATTTTATGGCGATATATGGCGAAGCTGGAATGATAGGAGTGGTTGGTGCAATGTTTGTTTACCTAGTTGTATCAATGTCTAATAAATCAGCAAGGCAACAGGAAACGCTAGAAAATTTAAAAGTAGAGAATAAAGGGCAATCTGAAACATTAGAGAATATGGAAGGCATGATTATAAAGCTTATTAATAGATGGAATCAATCTGATGACAAATTAGATAGAAAGTTTGATGCTCTTACCAAAGAAGTAAATGATTTAGATAATCAAGTTTCAGAAATCAAAGGTTCTCTTAGTAGAATAAATGGAAAGCATTAATGGATAGTTTAAAAGTTTCATCTTTATCTTTTGCCAACTACGGCATTCACTTAGCTAATATAAATTTAATATTACAATTAGTCATAGGCGTTATGACTATTGTTTACTTAATATACAAAATAAAAAACATAAGGAGTAAATAATTATGTTAATGAAAATGATTGCAGATGAGTTATTATCTGACGACACAAAAGATGAGATTATTGATGAGCTTAATAAGTCTATTGATATTCCAATAATTTCTGAGAAAACAGAAAGAGCTATTCTTGAAGCTTTATGGAAAGTTATCAAAGGTATCTTGATGAAGAAATTAGGGGCATAATGCCTAAGGCAAAAAGAAAACCTAAGTCTCCAGCTTGGACAAGAAAAGCAGGCAAGAACCCTAAGGGTGGATTGAATGCTAAGGGTAGAGCTAGTTACAAAGGTGGAACTTTAAAAGCACCTGTTAAATCTGGTGACAATCCTAGAAGGGCTAGCTTCCTTGCTAGGATGGGTGGTATGCCCGGCCCTGAAAAGAAAAATGGTAAGCCTACAAGGTTACTACTTTCATTAAGAGCATGGGGTGCTAGTTCAAAAGCAGATGCTAAAAGAAAAGCTAAGGCTATTAGTGCAAGAAATAAAGCTAAGAAAGCAAGGAGTAAAAAGAAATGAATAAAAAAGTAAAAGCACCTAAGGGTTATCATTGGATGAAGTCTGGTTCGAGTTACAAGCTTATGAAACATAGTGGTAAGTTCAAGTCTCATAAAGGAGCTAGCATTATGGCTGACTTTAAAGTTCAAATGAAACACTCTAAAGCAAAAAAGAAATAATGGCTAAGGCAGTTAAATGGAAATGGGGTGGCAAAACTTACTCTGGAACATTAATAAGAGAAACAAAAACTCATAAGTTTGCTAGAACTAAAAATGGAAAAGTTAAAAAGATTAAGAAATAATGGCTAGAAAATTTAAGAAAGTTCCTAAAACAAAAAGAGGTGTTCCTAAAAAATATGTTAAGGGTTCTAAAAACAAAAAGAAATCAGAGTCTGAGATACTTAGAACTAGAAAGCTCTATAAATCTGGTAGGTTGACACCTGCTATGATGGATAAAATATCAAAGCAAAGGAGTAAAAGTGGCAAGAAAACCAGCAAAAAGAAAAGCAAAGCCAAAAAGCGGAGGAAGTAAAGCTTCCGTTGTAAGTAAGTATTCTAAAAGTTCAGGTATATCAAAGTCCACATTAAACAAAGTTTACTCTAGAGGACTTGGTGCTTTTTATTCTAGTGGTTCTAGACCCGGAGTTAGTGCTCATCAATGGGCGGCAGGCAGGGTTAGAAGCTTTGCTACAGGTAAAGGTGGAGCTAGAAAAGCAGACTCAGATTTAATACGTGGTGGTAAGAAAAAAGTTACCAAAAGAAAAGCTACTAGAAGAAAAAAGAAGTAGGTATCTTATGTATAAGTTTGGAAGAAAAAGTAAGAAAAGATTGAAAGGTGTAGACCATAGGCTTATCAAAGTATTAGATGAGTTAATCAAAGTAATGGATGTTACTATCATAGAAGGTTTGCGAAGTGAAGAAAGACAAAAAGAGTTATTGGAAAAGGGAGCCACGAAAGTAAAGTATTCAAGGCACATGGAGGGTAAGGCGGTAGATTTAGCTCCCTATCCAATAGACTGGGAAAACAGAGACGGATTTCATTACATGGGTGGAATGATAAGAGGTATAGCTCATCAGCTAGGTTTAAAAATTCGTTGGGGCGGCGACTGGAATAGTGATGGGGATGTAAAAGATAATGGCTTTGACGACTTAGTTCACATAGAAATAAGAGATTAAATGCCAAAAACATATTTAAATATAAATGACTTTTCCAAAGGTATAAACAATGTCAAGAATCGCAGGGACTTATCATCTGGTGAAGCTGTTGAGATTGTAAATTTTGACTTATCTAATCGTGGGGAGTTAAAACCTAGAGGTAAGTTTGATGAATTAACAGATGGTGAAGCTTTAGACTTTGATGGTACAAGCACAGGAGTCTTTACTGCATCTGTAAATCCCGGATATGGACTGCATTACTTTGAGTATGACGATGAAACTGCAGTTGCTGGATTTAGTTTAACTGGTATATCTCCTAGTGGTAATGTAACAATAAATACACTTGGAAATGATGACGGAACATCTTCAAATTATTATATTGGTTTCTTATCAAGGTCTGATACTCAACCAAGCACTCAATTAACTTACCCTGCTTCTAGCTGGATTGCAATAAGTGCTAGCACAGGATTACTTACGCATGCTAATAATAATTTTTTAAATGATATTTTAAATTCAAGTTTTCCTATCAAAATATCAGTTAGTGGGACTTCAAGTAACAATGGAGTTTTTACTGTTTTAGGAGTTGACCAAACATTTGTTTCTTCTGGAACTGCAAATTTTATAGCAAACTACAATGGAGACGTTATAACAGTAAAAAGCACAGAGCATGCTTTGTTGATGAGGATAGATGAAAACTTAGCACATGAAGCTATAGAAGCTGGCACTACAGTTACATTTAAAAGAATTGGAGTACAAGACGACGTTGCTTTATTATTGGGAAACGCAGATGATAACAAGATAGATGTATTTAGAGCTTCCACAAGTCCCGTAAAAACAGTTGACGTTATAGATATGGAAACAATAGCAACAAGCTCTACTTTTCCTAATTGGGTTTTTTACTCTGCTAATGGAGCTACTAGAGTTGCTGATGGAAACAGGCTAAATGCCTCTAAACCTAAGTGGTATGGATATATTAAAAGAGATATGTTTTTTGCCGCTGAGTCTGGAGCATCTGGAGAAATAGACAACTTTATAAGCTACTCTGTAGAGTCTAACTTGTATGCAGAAAACAATGACTTAGCTAAGCCTACTGTAGGAGCCTACATAGCCTCTGGAAGTATAGATGGGTCTGTTGAGTTTGGGAAAACAGATGGTTTAGGTTGGAGTATATCTGTTGCAGAAAGTACTGACTCTGGACTTTGGGAAGCTAAGACTTATGAGTTTGCTTGTACTTTTATATATGACGGTAATCAAGAATCTTTATTGCATACTATATCTAATACATTTACAGCTACAGGTTTAAAGAAACTTCTTTTAAATGTATACGCAAATCATAACCCTTCTAGTGCATCTAGTAGATATGCAAATAGAATATCTGGAGGTAGAATATATATAAGAGAAAGTGGCTCTAGTGATGATTGGTCTTTATTAATAGACATAAGCATTAAAGATGGTGCTAGGTCTTCTCTTCTTGGTAACTATAATCAATGGGTTCAAGACAGCTCAACTGCTGGCCCTGCAGGAGACCATCACTTTAGAATAACAGACCCTACTAATACTACACTAGCAAACAGAGGCACTACCTATTGGCAACTAGAATTAGAAGCTCCAAACCTAGATACATACGCTAGCTTAAATGGGTTTTCACAATCAACAAAGCAAATATCTTTTGGTCAATTAGGAGCAGGTTACTCAACAGCTGTAATAGCTAACAGAAGAGCTTTTGTTGCTAACGTTAAATACGATGAAGGTGGCTCTGGGTCTAATGATGGCTTAACAGAATTTAGTAGTTTTGGTGACAGGATAATGTTTAGTGAAATAGGAAAGTATGATACATTTCCTAATTTAAATTTTATAGAAGCATCGAAGGGAGATGCAGAAAATTATGTAAAAATAGAATCTTTTGCAGATAGAATCCTAGCCTATAAGCAAAGAACTATGCAAGTTATAAACGTTTCCTCATCTTCTCCTGCTAGTTGGTACATAGAAGATACAGTATACTCAGCTGGTGTTAAGTATCCATATTCAGTATGCAAGGGAGAGCTTGGCATTGTATGGGCAAATAGCAATGGAGTGTATTATTACAATGGCTCTGATACAAAAAGAGTAAATGATGGTAAAATATCTGATGAAGAGTGGGCTTCTTTTGGAGGACAGCAATTATCTTTAGGTTACATATCAGACTCTAATCAAGTGATGATAATGCAAGACGTAGATCAAGCTAGACATGCTTATATATACGATATAAGAACAGGCTCTTTTACTTACGCTAAAGACTTAGCTCCTAACGCTTTTAATGATAGCGTTACAAACGGTTCTAGTTTTGTCCCTGTGTTAACTAATTTTGTAAACGATAGCTCAGGCAGATTGATAACAGCTTATGACGTTAAGAGTACAGACTTAGGAGGTGAAGGTAACAATGTTGTTTTATTTACTCCTTACGATATATCACCAAAAACACATAAGACTTATAAAATTGAGACTGGTGACTATGACCTAGGCACTCCTTCCTTGGTTAAGAAGTTCTACAAGCTATACATTCATTATCAGCATAGTGCTAGTACTGTAGTTCCTGCGGCTAATGTTTACTATCAGATAAATCAAAGTGGAACTTGGGTAGCTTTTAGTACAGGTTCACTTACTCAAGCTGATGGAGTATACAAGACAGCAGTTTTTGCTCCCTCTTCTCCTGTGCAATGTCAAAGCATAGCTTTTAAAATAGATATAGCAGAAGGTACAAATGGTTGGGATACTGAAAGTAAGATATACATAAATGATATGCAGGCTCAGTATAGAATAATAGGTAATAAGGATGCGGTGGCAGGCTAATGTCTAGAGACATAAGAAGATTAAATAACTCTACTGAACAGTCTCAGTCTTTTTCCACGGGAGCACCAGCCACAACATTACAAGAAGGCGGTACTTTTGTATCTATTGAGAACGGAAACTTAGCTGTATATAGAAAACATAAAGGTATTGAGTTTAAAAACTACATGACGAGAGGTGGTAATCAGTTAATAGATAAGAAGTTAACTGCAAGTGAGTTAGAGTATACAAGAAAATTTATAGACTATAGACATTTTGTGCACAATTTTACAGATGACATAGGTACATCTGAGCACTACATACCTTGGGCAGGTACTGGAGAGCAAGCATCAATGAATGTTAGTACTACAGGTTTTTTAGCTCCATTTAATATGTCTATGCAAAAAATAATAATAAGACCTGAAACTATAACAGACGTAGATGCTTTATATACTATAAAGCTTTACAAACAAGAAAATGGTTCTACTTCCGTAGTAAACGTAGCAAGTGCAAGTACCACATCAAGGCAAGCAAGTAACACATCTTTTGAATTATCTCTTGCAGATTTTGACAACTTGCCATCTATTGTTTCTGGAACTAAATGCGGTATTTCAATTACAGCAAATGTAGACCCTACTGGGGCAGAAGATTGGTATATAACGTCAGTATGGCGTGTAGAAGTAACAACATAGAGGACAATATGAAGTATAAAACAATGAAAGAATATTTAGGTGGTGGGTATATGAAACCTATGCTTTACCAGACAGGAGGTTACGTACCCGGATTGTCTAGTGCACGCTATGGTTTAGGTTTACAAAGAGATGTAACTCAAGCACAAGAAGAATTTGAAGAGCAATATAGAAAGCTGGCTAGAGAACAAAGAGGTAGAGGTTTGTTTAGTGGAGCTGGTAAAGTTTTAGGAACAGCAGTAGGAGCGGCCTTAACTCCTTTTACTGGCCCAGCTGGATTAGCAATAGGCAAAGGACTTGGCTCAGCTCTAGGTTCTGGATTAGGTGAGTTAGCTGGTAGTAAGCTGTATGACGCAGGTGATATGGAAGCTTCTAAAACAGGTTTGTTTAGAGAAGATTTTTCTAAGCTAAAAGAAATGGAAGAAGCTGGGGAAGAAGGTGTTCTTGGTAGAGCTGTAGGTGCAGGAGTTGGAACTGCTTTAGGGTCTGGGCTTGGAACAGCTATGGAGTCACTTGAAGCAATGCAACCGGGTGAGTTGTTTGGCAACGTTATGAATAAACTTAAATTTGGAACAACAGATTTAAGTGGTTCAGTTGTTGATAGAGCTGGTAGTTTAGTAGATATACCTGAAGCTGATATAGCTGGAGCAACAAGTTACTTTGGATATGAAGAAGGTGGAGCAATTGGGCCAAAGTTTTCAAGTTCTTTTGAAGAGATACCTTTACAATTAAGAAGAAGTTATGGGGGAGATAGGAGAAGTGAATCTGCAAAAAGAATGGATGCTTTAACTGATATACTAGATCAAGAAAGAGATAGTAGGCAAACAGAGAGAGCAATGAGGTATGAAGGTTCAGGTTTATTAGCTGATATAGTACCTGACGAAATGCCATCTATGTACGATAAAACTGAAATGGACTTCTTAGCATCTTTACCTAGAGCAAAAGAATTAGGTGAGTCAAATGAGCTTCTTGCAATGGCTAAAGAATCAATGGCTCAAGAAACAAAAATGAAAGACTTAGCTAGGAACTTAGGTATAAACATTGCATCTCAAATGGGCAAAGATATTCCCCAGTTATCACTTAGAAGAATTCCAGAATTATCTCTTCCTCCCTTAAATGCTATAGGAATGATGAAAGGAGGTAAGCTAAAAGAAGTACCAGAAGGAAACAAAGGCTTGATGAACTTACCTCAAGAGGTTAGAAACCGTATGGGGTATATGATGGAAGGAGGCATGATAGATGATTACATGGCAGGTGGCATGATGGATAATTACATGTACGGTGGTATGGCTAAGAAGAAAAAGAAGTCTGGATATATGGGTGGTGGAATGACTATGGGAAGAGGATTAATAGATATGATGCCTTTTAACAGGAGGATTTTATAATGGCTCAAGCAGATAATGTAGGCCCAGTTATGCTTAAAAGCGGAGAGTATGTTGTTAGAAAAGAAGCTGTGGATGAATTAGGAAAAGATACAATGGACATGATAAACAATGCAGATAGATTAGGGTATATGGGAGGAGGTTTAGTTCCTAAAGGAGGGCATGGTCACTCCGCTATAGATGAACTATTGGCATTAAATACTTTAAGTGTTCAAAGAAATACAGATATGACTAGGCAATCTTCTACGATGAATAAAGGTGGGCAGATAAAGCCAATTATGAGCAAGGAAAAAAGTACTTATTCAGTAGGTGTAACAGATGACCTTGCAAAAAGCTTAAGCTACTTTGATAATATGAATGAATTTGCAATACCTTTTAATAGAAATAGCAGAATGTTGTTAGATACTCTTGAAGAAGCTGGTGAGCTTGATACTCAGAAAGCCTTAGAAGCTCTTGATTTAATAGCCAAAAGATATTATGAAGGTACTGCTGATAAAATGGCTCAACCTAAAAAATATCAGAATGGAGGAATGATAAGCTACGGTTCTCAAACAACTTCTAATCCTACATTGGAAGAGCTGTATGCACAAGCAGGTATAACTCCTGTAGGTCAACAAAGAGAGCAGTTTGAAAGTCAATTTACATACGACCCCTCTAGAGAAGAAACTACTGTAGCTGGATATATGCAAGGGTTAGAAGGAACTAGGGCATCTGGAACAAGTGCACTTGCTAGAACTATGAGTGGAGCACAGCAAGCTGGTGGTGGATTTGCTGGATTTGGTGCAAGAGCTGGGGCAACTCAAATGGCAAGAGAAACTGCTCAACGTGGATATGAGTCAGCTCAAGAAGGTGCTCAAAGAGGAATGTTTGAAGACATAAGGTCTCAAAGAGAACGTTATACCCAAGATGCATTAGCACAGCTAGGTCAGTTAGAAAATGTTGGTGGAACTCAAGCTTATACTGCTCCTCCTCCTCAGGTTACTAGTTTACCCTCATCAGATCAAGGGAATGTTAGCTATAACGGAGTAGACTATGTATGGGACTCTGAGTCTGGACAATATATTACTGGAGACCAGTATGAGCAAGGTATGACTGATTACTATGATAGTGTATACGGTTAAAATTAAGGAGTTATAATGGCAATAAGATTAATTAATAGACCTTCTGTTACGCTTCAAGAACCTGAAAGCGGATTAGATGTATTTTTAAAAGAAGTATCCAAGTATGCTAGTCCAGAGTATCAGCTAAGAAGAAAAGAATCTCAAAGAGCAGATGCTAGGCTAGACCTACAACAGCAACAAGTTGATGAAATGTCTAAAGTTAGAGAACAAAGTTTACAATCAGCTCAAGCACAAGAGATGGACAGAAAAACTAAATTTAAGCAAGAGCAAATTGATAGAAACAATAAGAAAGCTATTGATGAGTTTAGTATAATGTATGATGGTACAAGTGTGCAGGGATTAGATATGGCTGAGCAATTTCTTAAAAGTAATTTAGCTGAATCTGAAATGTATTCCGCACTACAAGGAAAGATAAGTAAAGACAGGGGGATGCTTCAAAAAAATAATGAAAAGATTGACAACTTAGCTCTTAGAATACAAGAATTAAAACCAGATTTTGAGTACAACCCAGATACTGATAGAAACTTTATTGATAAGCAAGGTTCTTTTATTATTAAGAATCTGTTATCTCAGGGTATGTTTGGAGATGTTCCTGAAAATATAAGAGTTCAATATAGTCAAGATATGAAACAGTTAAACGAATTAACAGAGTCAGCCTTGTCACAGATTAAATCTGAAGATAGAGATAGGCTTACTAAATCTATGGTTGGCCCAGCTTATAAATCTTTTTTAGAAAAGTATAACACTTACAATTTTAGCTCTCCTGCAATAGAAGGAATGCTAACAGGAGTTGGTTATGATTTTACCACTGTAGACTTAAGTGCTTTTGATAAATTAGATGGAGTAGATATAGATGAAATAATTGGCGAGCCTAAATCAGAAGAAGCACCAGACTATATACAGCTTATAGGTATGGGAACTCCTAAATCAAAGGATATACAAAACAAATTAGGTGAAAGAGGAGAGCTTAACTTTCTTGAAGAAGCGGCTTCTCCTGAAAGTGTATTGGTTCCAGCAGGTAAAGAACTTAGAAAAGCTGTTAAGGCATCTAGAAATGACTTAGAAAAATCACTTGGTAGTATTAAATTTGCGGAAAGAAGTGTAAGAACAGGTAAAATGGATGTTTCAGATAAAGAAATGAAGGAAAGAGTTAATAGCTTTAAGAATGCAGTAGTCAATGCTGTTAATTTATACAACAGTATAGACCCTACAGCAGGTAGGGGTGGCAAAGGAGGAGCATCTGAGAGAAAAGCAATAGCTAAGCTTCTTAATAAATATAAAGAAAGAGCAAATCAAAGTCGCTTTATGGCAAGTACCTTAAGAGACTTAGACCCATCTATAATAGAATTGTTAAATTCAATAAATTTAAATGAACCTAAACCTAGGAATAGAAGAGATTTTTTAGAAGGTTTAGGTGGCGTAATAGCTTCTCCTTCAAACCCAACTCCTCAAAAATAATATATGACAAAAGAACAATTAGTATCTAGGTATAAGCAACAATACCCTAGTCTATCAAAGTATAGTGATGATAAGCTATATGCATCATTAATACAGAAATTTCCAGAGTATAGAACTCAAATGGATGACCCTGTTAAGTATGATGCAGATAATTTATTTGACTCATTGCCTAACTTTATAAAAAAAGGTTATAACGAGTCTATACAAGGCATAGCAAGTCAGCTAATGACAGGTAATCAAAGGTTTGATTTGTCTGGATATGAGCCCGGAATACTAGAAGATATAGGTAGTGGTATAGTTAGTATGTTTGCATCTCCTGCTGATTTAGCTGTAGGTGTATTTGGAGGTGGAGTAGGTGGTGCTGTTGCCAAAAGAGTAGCAGTAAAAACAATAGCTAAAAAATTAGTTCGTAACGGAGTTAAATCTAATAGAGCTTTAGATGTAGCAAAGAGAGCATCTAGTAAGGCCTATGGTATTGGAATTGGAAAATCTACTGGTGCATTAGCTGGATACGAAGGAGTTAAAAGTGGATTTAAACAAAGGTTAGAAACAGGCGATGTTAAGTTAGATGAAGTTGTAAAAGATACCTTATCTGGTGCAGTATTAGGAGGCGTATCTGCAGGAACAGGTGCGTACTTAACATCTAAAGGATTTAGTACAATGACTAAGGTTCTTGGGGAAACAGGAGCCTTAGGAACTACTATGCCTATAACAGAAGGAGAGATACCTACTCCTCAAGATTATATAAATGCAGGTGGAATGATTTTAGGTTTAAAAGCAGTTGGTGGAGCAGTAGGTTCTATACCTAAGTTAAAGAACCTTGTTATGGAAGGTAGGAAACCTTCATTAAAAAAAGAAAAGATAGCAGATGATTTAGCTGAAGAATTTGGTACTACTATTGGAAAGATGGATGACGTTCAAAGAAGACAATCTGAGGTCTACTTAGATAAAGATGGTGGCAAGTGGTCTGTTATTAGTGAACCGGGAGCAAAGAAAATAAAGCTTACGGACTATAAGACAGGTCAAAGAACGTTAACAGAAAATCAATTTGCAAGTACGTACAAATTGGCAGATGAGATAGATATACCTTTAAAAAATCTTAAGAAAGACAGAGTAATTAAACTTAGGTCTTTAGAATCTAATTCTAATATTAGCGATGCTATGAAGCAAACACTAAGATATTCTTCTTTAGATTTGAATACAAAGAAAGCCTTTAAAGCTGTTCAAGGAGACTTGGATTTAAAGCTAGATTACTTAAAACCTTCTGAATTATATAGATATAGAGATGCTTTACTTAGAAGAAAATCAGTTGTAAATGCAATAGATAAATTAAAAGCAGATGGTTGGGTTACTCAAGAAGCTAAGTCTTCTATATTTAAAGAAAACTTTTTTCCTAAACCTGTTGCTAACTTACTACAAGGATTAGTTAGAACTAAGTACAGAGGCTCTCAAAAACAACCAATAAGAAAATATTTTGCCGATGTAGGAAGGTATACTACAGATAAAGACGCTTTAACAGGAGAGTATTTAGGTAGGCTTATTAATACAGGTTTATTTAATCCATCTAAAAAAGATATAGTAAAGTTTAAAAAGTCTGGGATGTCTATGAAAGACGCAGAAAATGCCTACTATCGAAACCTTTCAAAGGAAGTAGAACTAGGTCTTAGACCAGAGATAAATGCAGTTACTGCTTTAATAGCAAGAAGGTTTACTTCTACAGGCGGTCAAATACCCGGATACATACAAAACTATGTTCCTCAAATGATGAACAGAGATGTTGCTGATGTTATCTTTGACGATATGTTAAATGCATTAACTAAGAAAAAAGAACTATCTAAAATTATGAGAGACAAGTATGACGTTACTAGTACAGATAAAATACTTGTAGACATGACAGCTAATCCAGATAGGTTTATATCTAAAAACCCAGAGCTATCATCTTACCTAGACTCTTTAATAAAAAGAGCAGAACCGGGATTTAAAAATGAGACAAAAGAACTACTAAGAGCAAACTTAGAAAGTGGTTCTAACCTAGAGTATTTAAGAGCATTTAGTAGAGTTGGCAATGGTTTACAAAATGAACTCTTTAATATGTTTGGCAACCTTGAAAAGAAAAGAAGGTTTATTATACCTGAAGAATTATTAGAAAGAAATTTAAAAACATTGCTAACTAGGTACTCTACAAAAGCCGCTAATAGAACTTCTTTTGTTAGAAACTTTGGTGCAAAGTCAGAGAAGTTTCAAACTTTATTAAACAGATCAGACCAAAAAGATAAAGGTATAATGAGAGAACTTCATCATCATGTTAAGGGTGACATTGAATATCATAGCAATTATAACTATAAGAAAAATACTAAAGACATGTGGCAACAAGTTATGGAGTATGAAACAGGTCTTAAGATAGGATTAGGATACGCCCCTGTATTAAACGTAACTCAAAGTACAATATCTACTGCACTAGAAGCAGGGTATATACCATTTTTTAGAGGTATTTTTTCTCTTACAGACAAGAAAACAAAAGAGTTAATAGAAAGGTCAGGAGTTACTAACTATTCTATGTTTAATGAAATGATAGGTGTTACTCAGTCTACTAATACTAGTGGCAAAGTAGTTGATATACTATCAAGATATAGTGGATTTAATGGTATTAATAAAATAAACCAAGTATTAGCCGCATCAACAGCTAGGGTTCTTGTAGACGATATGTTTAAGGCAGTAAAGGGTAGGGGTATTCGTGGTAAATTTAGATTAAGTAGGCAGTTTGCTTCTAATAAACTTAGGCAACTAGATATTGACCCTAAAAAATCTAGATTAACTGATGATGATTATATAAAAGCCATGTCAAAGTTTGCTAGAAAAACACAGCTACAAAAAGATATTTTAGAAGACCCGTTAGTTTTTAATAATCCTAAGATAAAACCCTTTGTGCAGTTTAAAAGATTTGGCTATAGACAATTTAACTATATTAAAGACTTGTTCTACCATGATATATCTATGGGTAACATTATGCCTATACTAAGACTAGGAGTAGCAGGGGTAGCAGGTGGTACTATAGCTAATAAATCTAAAGAAATTATAAGAGCAGTTTTATCTGGAGATGGCATAGATGATTTTAACGATTTTGTTGAGTTAGTATCTGGCAATAGGTCTATAGATACAGACGCTCAACTACCTAAGGACTTTCAAGATGTAGTAGAGAATTTATCTGCTGTAGGAGCCTTTGGATTTACAGGTGATTTAATATCAGCTACAATGGAAGAGGGAAGAAGTTATGCAAACTCATTAAAGTTTTTAGCGTTTCCTCCTTTCTTATCTGATATAGATAACTTACTTACTAGGTTTATGCCTGCTGTAGAAAGAGATTTTAAAACGTATAGAGCAGATGCATTAAAAAGAATGCCGACTAGATTAGCTAGATTAAGTGGTTCTTCTTTTATAAGAGAAGCAGGTAAAAGATTTGAAACTGAAGGCATGACTATAGATAGGATAAAAAACATGAGGTCTAGAAGACTAGATAAAATTTTAACTATGCTAGAAAAAGCTAATACTCCAGAGGACTACGATAAAGCATACGAAGAATTAAATACTTGGAACACTTCTTTTTCAGAGTATCCTATACTAGCACCAGACATAAGCTTAAAAAAGATATACAAAAGAAAAGCTAGAAGATATAAAAAGCAGGCACTTGGTTAATGGCTAATACTATAAATGAATACTTTCAACCTTCATCTACAAGCTCACATAGTAATATAGATAACTTAATATTAGAAGCTGAGCTAGATAAATTTGCACAGACAGGCTCTATACGTGAAGATAGAACTCCAAGATACATAGGTGGAACAGACGATGTTGTAGCTAATATAGCTTTATCTCCTATAATGACTTTAAAAAGCATGGGTAATGTTGGAAGAAAGATACTAGAAAAAACTGGCTTACGCAATCCATTGTCTCACTATACTAGAGCAAGAAACATTTCCAATATATTTAAAAAAGGTAGAATAGATGGATATAAAGGAGTTTCCACTACAAGAGACCCTTCCTTTACCAATAGAAGTCATAACACAATAGGAACGGATATTAGGCTTGTTGTAGATAGAGATGAGTTAATAAAAAAAGGCTTAAAGGTAAAACCGTATGTTGAACCCGGTGGGATGCCCGGATATTCTAAAACACTTAACGACTACAGTAGGCCTCCAATAACACTTGAAAACTATAGAAAGATACATGGGCAATATCCAAATCAAATGAATCCTAGGTTTGAGTTTGAAGAAAGAGTAAGAAGTAATATACCTACAGAAAATATAAAACTTATAGATATACTTAAGCTACCTGAATGGTTTGGAGATACAAATTATAGGCATTCTTATAATTTAAGACAGTTTCTTAAAAATTTATCTAGCACAAAAACTCCTATTGTAAAAAGTACTTTTGCAGAAGATAGACTTAAAAACATACCTGTAAAAGATGAGGAGACTCTTGAAAATATATACAAACTAATGCAAACTCCAACATATAAATTTGATCCATTCAAACGCTAAAAAGGCTTAGGTGTGCCGTTTACATCATCTCCTCTTTCTCTTGCTAATGCTACTGCCTCAGCTTCTGTATTAGTAACTAAACAACTATTACCATGATACCCAACCTCGCAAGAGT
>TARA_R100001443_G_scaffold91549_1_pt1 | contig 15465 bp, 37 predicted proteins | sample TARA_R100001443 | Tara Oceans TARA_R100001443 (sample SAMEA2622142) | marine metagenome | biome: marine biome (ENVO:00000447); feature: deep chlorophyll maximum layer (ENVO:xxxxxxxx); material: "saline water (ENVO:00002010), including plankton (ENVO:xxxxxxxx)" | depth 50 m
TCTTTTATAAACTCTCTATTCTTTTTTCTTTGTTTCTTAGACCATCTACTAGACCTAGCTATTATCTTGGCTTTGTTAGCCTCGTAATGCCGCTTAGATGCAGCCGCCTGGTCTTCCTTGTTTTTGTAAGGCATTAGATGTCTTCAGTAAGCGACTGTATTAAATCATTCAATACCTCTATCAACTCCTTAGCTTTATGCTTTGCCTGGTCATGGTTCCTATCCATTAGGTCTTCGTAAAGATTATCTCCGAAGTCGTGGATGTTGCTACATATAAACTCTACATGTGCAATCATCTCTATATCTTCGGTTGCTACTCTTGACATTACACATCCATTGCTTGCAGTAGGGACTTACCCATCTCTACATTAATTTCTTTTATTGCTTTGTAAATTTTTTTGGATTGTTGTTTGGTTTCTTTTCTTTCTTTAATTAAAGAATCAACGCCAAGTCGGGCATACATATTACAATCAATATGTAAAAGGGTATCAATCTTTTTCTTGTCAGACCAAGAGGTAAACCCTAGTATATTTTCTATATCTTGTATTTTATATCGACAGTCCATTGTTCTTTAAAAAAAGGTTGCCTAACCCACTCTCCCAAGTTAAACTAGCTAGACAACCTTTAACCAATTATGAATCACTTACAGAAAGTAATAGCTAAAAGTAATTATTTTTTTTCTAATTCCAAATATTTTTCTTTTATTTCTTTATGAAGGGTGTTCATATTATGCATCAATCTTTCTACAGCATTAGATAAATAAGCACATTCCATGTTTAATTTTTTTAAAGCATCGTTAATATCTAACTTAAATACAGTGCTTATTCCTCCCGTCTCTTCACGCTCGGGGTCACACCACATTTTCTCCACCTCTTTATAATCTTCCTTAAATTTTTTATCGTAGATACATACTGCCTCAAATTCTTTTAGAGAATGTAAAACGGTAGCATGATTTTTTTTAAAGTATCTTCCTATGTCTGCTAAGGAAAAGTTACACTGCTCTCGTAAAATTTTATAGCACATCATTCGTGCCTTTACATATTCAAACTTACGACTTGTCTTATTTAAATCTAAGTTTAATTTTTTACCGACAATATATTTAACTGTCCTTACCTTGATTGAATCCATTTGTTTTTTTATTTAAGTTAAGTAAATCTAAAAACTCATCCATATCTACCAACTGTATATCCGATAGTAATGGTTGAGACGAGGTATCTTTTATAACCTCTAATGCAAAAGTGATTGGTTCATCCTGGTCATTCATAACAACACCACCTAACACTGTAGAAACTAGTTCGTTAGTCTTTACTTTACCTAGGTTCTCGTTAATAAACCTTGCAATTTTTATTCCTGTTCTTATATCTAATTCTTGTAGTCCATCTACAAAATCATCTGTTACATCAAACAACTCCGTTGTATACTTCTGTTTTACATCCATGTTTTTCTAGTTCTTTTAATCTATATTCTTGTAAGCGGGAAACTTTCCCATTATCTTTTTTTATTTCTGAGAATAACACCTCACAGTTAGGAGGGATAGCTAGCAAGTCGGGTATACCATTTTTATTGGTCTTGATTAACTTGATAACATAATAACCTTGGGCCTCTAATTCTTTTATTCTTTTACTTTGAATCTGCTGCTCGGTCATGTAGCAAATGTACGAAATCTCTTTTAAAGTGTTTAAGGGTATAGTCTTTTTTTTTAATAACTGCCTTATATATTTCTTGTTCTATACCACCCCTACTAAATATCCAATAGATATTATTTTTTAACCTATCCTTAGTAGTCATCCTATCTCTGCTTTGCCAATAGGATGTTGCACTAAAGTCTATGTTATAATATACCAAGCAGTCAGCTTCTTTTAGAGATATGCCTTCACGCCCACTAACAATCTGTAGTGCAATGTTTTTATCGGTAGTATTAAAACACTCCAGGTCTTGACAGATATCTTTATTAAACACTTCTTTGATTGCGTTAAGCTCTTCCTTAAACTTGTAAAAGATTCCTATCTTCTTACCTTTAAAATGTTTCTTTATAAACTCTGCCTTACTTAAATCTAAAACCATAGAGTTACCACTCTCAAACTTTATAGTTCCACTACATAGCTGATGTACCTTCATCATAAGTTTCACTGCAGTGTCCGCTAGTATAACCTCCTCATTTCCCTCAACAACTAAATCTTTTTTTAGTTTGTTTATAATCTGATGGGTAGAGTCAAGGATATCAACCTCTAATATATTCTCTGTGGTATCCACAACAAAACCTGCATCCTTCTGTGTAAAGCTAATCGTAAATGGTGACATCATATCTAATATACTTTGTTTACCTCTTGAGTAATCATTAATGTATAGACCGTTTATTTTTTTCTGTACTACATTAACATACTCATGAGCAAACTTATAGAAGCTACGGTAAGATGTGAAAGGATTAGTTGGTATAAAATATACCTGGTGATACATCTGTGAATAAGACTCCGGTGTTGGAGTCCCACTCAACAAGATGACGTAAGGATTACTTTTATTAATCACCTCCTTAACTTTTTTTGTTCTACCGCTTGGCTTAGGAAACGCACCCATACCATGGGCCTCATCACATATAACCATATCCCATTTAATATCGGGAGCCTTGTGTATACTCTCATAGTTTATAACAAACAATGATATAGAGTTAGGACACATCATCTCATGGTCTTTCACAATAGAGCTTATAGCTTTCTTCTTTGTTAAGAACAGTACGTTCTCTACATCTTTCATCCTATCCGCAATACCTAAACTTGTTAATGTCTTACCTGTTCTAACCTCCATAGCTAGATATAAAAACCTATATCGATTTATTATATCTAACCCCTTGTTAACTATATCCTTCTGATAGTCTCTTAACTGTATCATATATTTATATCTTTTTGCTTTTCATAATATGATTTCGTTACAAACTCAATCCATCTACCCATCATATCTCTACCCTCTAATGCTTGACATCCATACTTATATTCTGCATAAGACATCAACCACTTACCAAATTTATTTCTACTTACAGCCGAGGCACCACGCTGTGCGTAGTCGGGATACTCATCCGTAAAGTCTACATATAAATCATTCTTATATATCCTCTTGTTCTTTAATAATTTAGGGTGAGGTTTAGTATCTAGTATACCACACCACTCGATAAATGCATGAGAGGTATCGGCAACTAACGTTCTAGTCTTAAGGTTTATAAACTCACTCTTCAGTAACCCATGCTCAAGATATAACTGTAGACATTGTATCATGTAGTTATCAAACTGACACCAGTCGTTATCGTTCCACTCACCAAACATCAGCTTACCAAATTCAACTAATGGTGTAAACTCTTTGTTATAAAATTGATTTAACTCTAGGTCCCACTTCCTTCTAGCAAAGGAGTTACCCTTACCACGTATAGCATAGTTGGTGGTGATAGCAACCTTAGGTGACTTAGCGAATGGTATCTTGATAGCATCCTTGTTTTTCTTTTCTAGTGTCAACCCCTCTGTTACTACACTGAATAGCTTTTCAAAGTTAAAGTTCTTATGTACATCATCAAAGCATAGTATCTGTGTATCTGCCGACACTAACTGATAGGCAAAAGACTTCTCAAAATTAAAACTCTTACCATCAATTACTACAAGCTTCTTCATGTGTCCTAGCCCTGTCATAAATAATCCTTTACCCGTACCACCCTCCGGGTTGTCTGATATAACCTCATCGTTTAAGATAGTAGCCGGGCAGTAGGATAGGTTCTTCCAACCATGTAATAAGAAACCAATGGTAGATTCCATAGACCTTGTACGTGCATCACTCTCCCCTGCAATATTATTTATGAATACCTGGTAGTCGCAGTTGGTAACCTCACATATATCAAACACCCTATTGATAACGTGGTCCTTCCATACATACCCATTTAAATCTAGGTAGTCTATGGGTACAATGTCATCCTTAGTAATCTTTACAGCACAGTTACTATAGTAAAGGTATGCTGTATCTTTGGTGTCCTCAATAAAGAATACCTTTAATGAAGATAGTAATGTAAGAAACTCTTCCCTAAAATATCGGGTACACTCTGCAAAGTAATTATAGATAGAGGTATCGTCTACATCTAATAAGAAGTTAAGTACAAAATCTTTTATCTGTTTCTCTGATGCGTGTTCGATAAGGTTGTTAGTAACCTTAACAAACACGTAGTTGTTACTACCTTCGGGACTAAACTTATAGAAACCATGGTCTTCTAAGAAGTTCTTAAATGATATATGTACTATCTTTACCACACCCTTTTCACTCTTTGTCCAAAACCTTTCTTCGTCTTGCTCCTCCTCTAGTCTACGAAGTACATTATCTATAACTACATCATCTACATCTGTGTTCTTTTCTTCTATAGTATTCTTTATTTCCTTCTTAGATAAACCTCTACGTATCTTTTGTTTAACGGTAGCCACCAACTCCTCATCCTCATAGTATTTCGTACCAAAGTTCTGTGTCTGTGCATAGGCAGAGTTAATCGTACGTTTTAATTCTGCTTCGGTAAAGTCATCAGATACAAATGTATTCATAACATAACTTGCTACGGTCTGTGTTACACCAAAGTCATTGAATGCTGATGCTAGTATAAATATATTATTATTTCTCTCACCACTTTTAAATCCATACTTCCTCTCCCACCACTTCATTAGTATCTCTACAATCTTCTTCTCATCTGTAATTGGTATAGTCTGTTTATCCTTATGTCTAATAACCTCTTGATACTCCTGCTCAATAATAGTATTGAATACACTAGACTGCTCATTGATATATATCAGTGGGTCATAAGACTCATAGCATACCCTTGATACATTCTTACATGTCTTATCAAAGTATGGAGAGTTAAAATGTTTCTCCAAGGATGTAAAAAATTTCTTATGGTTATCTACCTCAGCAGGTATCTTTACTAATACCTTTAGTCCCATACCACTAGGTGATATAAATACAGAGTAGGTATACCTATCCTTAGTTAAGCTTTCTTTCTCCTCTAGTAATAGCTTATCGGATTCATAGCCATCGAAGTCTAAACATATTAGACCACTATGCTCCAGTAGGGATGAATCATTTCGCTTTGAAAACTTACCACTAAAACATATAGCGGGTAGCTGTTGTTTAATGTCGTTTCGTTTTTGTTTATCGGATTCATCTCTGATTTCTTTGACGATATCTTTTGATGCACCGTCTCTTATTCTTTCTATTATCTTTTGTACATCTCTGTAGAATGGTTGAGATGTATCCTTGATGTCTTTAAAAATTGTTACTTCCATTTTATTTAATTAAGTCTGTTAAGGGTAATAATATTCCTTTACTTGTATCTGAATCCCCACCTCTCCTATCTCTGTCTGTTCCGATATATTTTCTGCAAAGTTCTTTTAGTTCTTCTGTCTCTATTAAAAACATTCTACCGTCTGTAATAAAGTAGCAGTAATAGTCTGCCTTAGTATGGGCTAAGCCACTTGGTTTATCTCTACTCTCATACTCCACATATATGTTACCTGTATTAATAGCCTGTAGGTCTCTTTTTACTTCAATTGTTTTATTCTCTAACAATTTTTCTAGTATTCTTTCTGCTACTCTACCAACCTCAAGGTCATATTTAAAATCACTGTTATGTTTCATGTTGATTTTATGTTACTTACTTTCTAGTATTTATAGTACTTCTATATTCTTTATGTTAATATGTTAATAAATAAATAAATAAATAAATAAAAATATATATATAAATAAGAAAAATATATAAGCTATATAAGAATCATTTGAAATCGACATATCAACATAAGGTAAGCAAAAGAAAAGGTCTCGTCAACGAGACCCTTTCTCTCGGTGTTTACATAATTAGAAAGGTAGGTCAGCCTCTTGTTGTTTAGGCTCTTCTTTCTTTGGTTCCGGTTTAAAAGTATCGACAGTAACATAGTGAGTCTTACCATAATCATCTGCACCGTCTCTCTTTGCAGACACATTTAGTTTGATGTAACGCTTACCGTTGTACTCAAACATGTGTTCCTTTGGTAGGTCACTAAGACATACACTCATACTTACCATCTGTCCGTCAAATTTTGACACACCATTTCCGACATAGATTTTTTCTTCTGCCATAATAAAAATTATTTTTTATAAATTATTCTTTCCAACTTTTCCATTGTTGCCTCCATGAATCTATCACGTTCAGCTTGGGTTGTGATTTGTGTTGGAATTTCCAAAAACATAACCCCTTCTCTTTGTCTCTTAAAGAATTTCTTTAATGATATAGTTCTCGACATTCTCCGTAGCACTGTCACCATAAAACTTATTGTATATCTCCAGTGCTCTTTCAACTTTATTTTTTCCATACTCTAAAAATGTTTCACTCGGTTCAAAAATTCCTAACTCAAACGTTGTCTTATCTATAGCATAGAATACTAATGACTTGCCAAACAACTGATTGTATAGCCACGCTTGGCTATCGTAGTTATACTTCTTAGCTGAGTACCTAAAGTCTTTTATATTACTTGTGGTCTTTAGGTCTATGATTATATCCTTAGTGATAATATCTGCCTTACCTTTCCACGCTATACCAAACAACTCTTTTATTGCCGGTACCTCAAACTCATTACCATCCTCATAGATAGCATCATGAAACTCTAGGTTAGACTGCATCGTCTGTATTGCCTTGTCTATATCCTGCTTCTCTTTGTTAAGCATCATTAAGTCTCTATTGTAATACTGTAATCCTTCCTTATAAAGTTTAGTGTTACGACTCGATGCATCTATACTTACAAACTCTTCACTCTCAATCTTGTGTGGTTCAAGCATAGCAGTATGGAAGTATCTACCAATGAGCATTGCCTTGCTCATTAGTTTCTCTTCTCTGAAATTCTTAGGGTCATTCAGTAGTGTAATAATATCTGAGTTAGATAAATACTGTCTCCCTAACTCTCCATAATAATGGGAGTCATCCTTCAATAACTTTAATGCTTCCATTACTTGATATGTTTAGAGAGTTCTTTCTTTACTAAAGGCTTTATCTTATACTTAGTCTCTAGGTTCTTAACGATTTTAGATAGACCAATATCTTTATTAGATGCTATATACTTAAGTACCTTCTCCCAATTATTATCCCCAATCTTCAGTTCTATTACTGCATCTTTAGATGGTATAGGTGTCTTACTTACTGGTGCAGATGGGGTAGATACCTTAGTGTCCTCACCAATCCATAGACTTAATCCTAAGCCATGCATAGCTATAGCCTTGGTAGTACTACGTTGTATTGCAGTGTTCACATCCATACTTGTAATCTTATCTACGGGGATAGATTGGTTACGGAAGTTCATAACGGGTAGGTAGTCTATATGTTCTATATCTCCCACCTTGATACCAACCTTTACATACGCAGTGTTACCATCGGTATGGTAGTTTAGTCCGGTATGTTCTGACTCATACACCATACGTTGGGCATTAGGATATTTATTCTTTAACATCGCCCAACTGTTTGCCCAACTGATGTAATCTAGTTGACCTTTCTTTTCTATCTTCGATGATACATCTATCGAGGATAGTTCTTTAAATACATTTTTCTTTTCCATTTGATTTTATTTTATTTATTATTTAATTATATGTGTAGGTAATTTTCCTTCAAATAATCCTTTCCAAAAATAAGGTCGAGACTCTTTAGTTTTAAAAAACTCTTTAACTTTTTTTGTGTGCTTATATTCTAGTTCTGCCCACTCTATGTTTTCATCAAAATCGGGATTGACTTTCTTTAATATCTTATGAGCAGTTGCCCACCTTATTAAATTATCTTTGTGTGCTTTTGAGTCAACCTTATTCCTTAAGGTCTCTAAAAATAATTCCTTTGAATTGTCTTCTAGAAATTTAATTATTTCTTTCTTTGTCATTTGTGATTTTATTTAATTGTAATTTACGTTCTGCATATTTATTAAGCAGTCCTTCTCGTCTTGCTTTCAGTGACATAATATGCTTGTTGTTCCTACGGGTTGTCACCTCCCCCCTTATCTTATCTTCTACCGTTTTTAGCTTTCGCTTGGTGTTAGCTATACATAACCTCACTGCACCCTCTTTGTACCCATAATTAAAAAAGTATGTCTCTTCATACGTAGTACAAGGTACGTAGTATGTACCACTTCTAGCTAAGTTTATAATCTCTATGGTATCCCCAAACTTCTGCACCTTTATTCCTAGGTTTATATAACCCTCACCATGAGGCATTGGACTTTTTATTGCAGAGGCATCGGATTTGATTTGATTAAATATATCCTCCTTACTATACATCTTGAATCTTCTTGACTATATCTTTAAAATCCTGGTCGCTATCAATCAACTCCTTAGCTTTCTTGTAGCCATGAATGATTGTACTGTGAGCCACCGAGTACCCGTTATCCTCTAAGAATCTTTGGATATAACTTATCCTAATTGGTCTCTCCATACACAGATAGTATAACAGTTGTCTTGCGTCTGTTATCTCACGCTTCTTTGTCTTTTCAAATAAACTATCTAAGCTTAAATGAAACTGCTGTGCTATTGCCTCAGCATAATTATTGAATGCTTCTTTCTTCATTTGTTCTATTTGTTTTTATGTTTATCAAAAATAATACTTTATTATTTCTATTCAAACTTTTGTTTAACTTTTTTATATAATCTTAAACTTAAATCTTTAACTATATCTAACTCATCGTTGACATCTAAAGCCATCAACTTAAACCTTTCCTTTGATACTAGGTCTTGAATAATAATTAACTCCTGTCTAGTTATTTTAATCGTTGTTGTTTCCATTTGTTCTATTGTTTTAAATAATTAATAGCAGATTCTTTTGTCCTAAAATATTTTTTGTTTGGATTTTTATCGTGCATTTCCTCACTTCCATCATCCCAACAAGACCATATTACCTCACCATCTTCTATAGTCCAGTAGTCATTTCCTTCCTCAAAAGGATATACTACACCATTACGTTCATTTTTATCTTCCATTTGTTTTATTATTTATATAAATTTTTCTGTCTTCTAAACCACTGTCTCATAATCATTAGAGTTTTGGTTTCACTCATTGGTACATATGTTCTTTCTTTATCGCACCACTCATAACAATCTTTCTCCATTTCCCACCAAGTGTACGTTGCGTCTTCATTGGTTGGTAGGTTATGAATTGTCATATACCAATCGATATATCTATCTCTTAATCTGTCTCTACTTTCTGCTACTGTCATATTTATTTATTTTATGGTTTATAATTATTGTCAATCCAATGTACTAACTTATCTTTATTTTGTGCATCTAGGTTCATATAGAAATCAAAGAATCTATATGTACCACATTTTGCTGTACCTCCTGCCCACTTATCTTGAAAGTGGTTAAGTAAATGTTCATCATCTGCCCATACCTTTTCCATCCAACCTATTGGAAAGTTGTATGCGAAGTACATAAATCTTGTTACCTGTGTTATGTCTGTGTCTGTTTTCATAATTTTATTTATATTAGGTCTCGTCAACGAGACTATTACATCTTTAAGAACGGTTCATCATCATCTATACCTAGGTTTGAGGCTATCTCATCCCAATCTATATCCTCTAGCAATTCGTCATCCCATACCATAAATGTTATGTCTGTCTCATCTTGTATTTTTTCTTGCAATGCCTCAGTTAAACCATACTCATCATAGAATATATGTTCTTGTATATTGAGTGGCTCATCTTTATATCGCATATAGTATATACTATATCCATCTACTGATGTCTCCTCACCTACCTCTATGTCAAAATTTTCTGAGTTCCAGTAGGTTAAGATTGTAATTCCTTGGTGTTCTAATACTTTCTCTTTCATTTTATTTTATTTTATTTAATTAATATCCTCCAACTCTTGGTATCATTAGTTTATCATTGTTTAATGCTCCACTAACATCGTGGGCTAGGGTAGTTGAAATATCTATATCATCAAGGTTATTATCTTTAGCAAACTCAATGAAGTTTGATATATGTGTGTGTATTTTTATACCAAACACCTCCTCTAATTTTGCTGACGCATAGTAGGGTGGTATATTATTTTCACACAATGTATTTCCAATCCACTTTATTAAAAACTCTTTTGTTTTAATTCTGTCTGTCATAACAGTCATTTTAATTTCTCCTTCCATTTTATTTTATTTTAATAATTAAACATATCTTCCCATCCATCTACTCCTCCCGATATTCCTGCATCATATCTTCTTGTAGGTCTGTGAGTATACTCGGTTACGTAGTATTCTTGGTCTTTAAAAGACTCCGACAAATCTTTACAATACTCCTCAGCTTCATCTTCTGTATGAAACCCATCTTGATTCATCTCCGGACTTCCATACTCATTTACCCACATTACTTTAAACATTGTTCTTTTTTCCATTTTATTTTAGTTTATGTGGAGTCTCGCTGACGAGACCCCACCGATTTATATTTATCCGTATACTACGTCTCCCATTACCATTAACTGAAACAATACATCTGCCGATATAACATCTCCACTATCATACTCGGGAAAGTGTTGTGCATATGTCTTAGGGTAATCTCGCATAGCTAACTGTAATCCTTTACCTATGTTTTCCATAGATAGATAACCTAAAGGTTCTTCATCCTCCTCATCCTCTATATCATATACTGCTATCTTATGTGGACACCCTTGAAACATTGCATCCATCCATCCATAATGTACACTATCATCTCGCTTGAGTTCTCCTGCTTCTATCTTCTCATCAAACCATTTTTGAAATACACTTATATCCTCCCCATCAAGACATCCCCAATAATTTATACCACCTTCTAGTGCAGTAATTAATACCTCTTCAATTGAGTCTAACGGGATGCTTACATCCATTTTAAATTCTACATTCTTCATAATTGTTTTTTTATTGTTAATATTATGTACAAATATAACACATTAATTATACATATACAAGCTGTTGTGTAATTATTTTAAAAATATATTCATCAATCATATTTTTTCTTGTTCTTTATCATATAAACATTCGTCAGCTTCACACATCATATATTGTGCTAGTGAACGATATAATGTTCTAGCATATAGAATACTTTCTAAAGATTCTAGGTTGTGTCCATTGATACAACACACTAAAACTATTTCTTCTTTTGTTGCTAGTTGATGGTCAACTAGCACATCAAATAACTTATTAAATTCTTCTCTCATAATTGTTTTTGTTTTGGTTAATACTTGGTCTCGTCAACGAGACCTATTTAGTCTATATAATTTATAAATATTTCTTCCACCTCATCATACACCCTCTCGTATGTATCTAACACCTTATCTTTTAGGTGTATTCCACAGTTCTTATACATACTGTCGCCATACTTTTCTTTAATTATCATCGTTACTAAATCATCTAGTAACTCCAGTCGTCTTTCTTTAATTGCTCCCATCTGTTCTATTTTTTAGTTTATATTTTATTAAATATCATATCTACTTGTTTAGCACGAACTCTATATGCTTCAGATAATCTTTTATCCCTATCTTTAGTATTGGATTCCCACATTTCTTTGGCTTTATCTCGATACGTTTCATAGTAATAACCTACTATTTCTTCTGAAGTAAAATCTCCTTCGTCTACAATAAATTGATGGCTATCATAATCCTCTAATCCCTCCTTCTTCATATCTCTAAATGCCTTATCCATTCTATCATCATATGATTTTTTATAATCATCTACTGTCCATTTACTTTTCATCTGTTCTATTTGTTTTTAGTTCGTTAATAAATTCTACTTCATCACTATGAAAGATAAGTGTATTGTCTCCTTCATCATCTATTATATCATATTCTCTAATGACAAATTTATGTCCATCCATTCTGATTATCTCTCCAATAATTGATGGTTGTTCTACTACCCTTACTACTTTACCAATGTTATTTTCCATCTGTTCTATTTTTTAGTTTATATTTTATTTTCTCCAAACACATCATAATCTTGTGCCTCCATATCTGCATTGAAATTGTCATCATCAAATACAATCTTAAATGTATGACTACCATTCCAATGTGGTTCTAAATGATATGGTACACCATATGTATCAATAATACCTCTTTTGATTCCTAGTATATGATGTTCTAGTGTATCATCTATTATACAATCTCCTTTCATATGTTCACTACATATGCTCATTACTTGTTCATCAATTTGTTCTAACACTTTTTCTAATTTATTCATTTGTTCTATTTTTTTATTTATATTAGGTCTCGTCAACGAGACATTATTTATTTTGTTTAATATCTAAGATTCTATTTAGTAACTCCTCATCAAAATGGTCGAATGTTCTACGTCTATCTGCATTGTTTACTGCAGTTATTGTAGGATACCATTGCCTTTCTTCATCAGATGGATATACCGAACTTTGAATCCTTAGCTTTGGTTTATACTCATTCTCTTCTACAATCCTCTTCTTTGGATTGAATGCCTTATGTATTTTTTCATTTGTGTTCATCATAATTAACAATCTCTTTTAATTTTTTTAATACTATCTCTACCATTTCTGCATCAGATATATAATCCTCACTATCACTATCTTGTAGGTGTATAGGATTAATTATCAATTTAATTAACTGTTCTATTTCTTTTTTCATATCTATTTTATTTTATTAATACTTGTCTAGTCGACTAGACTTTTATCGCTACCATCGTCAGTTTTGCTCTGCTTCACATCCTATGTTCAATGGTAGTATTATTACTAACTTTCTACAAATATAATACATTAATTATACATTAAAAAGTTCTCATTCAATTATTTTTAGTTTAAAATTCTGATTCCACATAACTAGATACCATCCTCATTTTAGATTTGTGTTCTATATAAATTATTTCATCATAGGTTTCTTGTATTTCTCGCCAAATTAGATAGGCATACATTCGCCACATTTGTTCGCCTGTATATTTCTTTTCTTTTGGATTTATACCTAATCCATTTAGAAACTTTTCAATATCATAATCAGTAAACTTAAAATTAAACACTATTCCCATTAGATAATTTTGAAACCTATCTTGATTGTTTGGCCATCTATTTTTATTGTATTGATGATTGTAAACCCTTATAAATTCTTTTACTAGATATTCTCTAGCATCATCAAAACTTTTAAAACTTTCTTCATTATAATCGTGCATACTCTCCAGGATATGCTTCCTTACGTTCTCACGTACTTTTTTATTATTTGTTCTCATTTTATTTTATTTTTATTTCATATAATATTTTTTATCCCATCTTCTTCTAGAATTGTAACATCCTTTTTTCTTTTTCTTTTTTCTTTTCTTTTTTCTATACTCTATAACATCAACTTCTTTGACATTATCGTTTGCATAACTTCCGTATGCAATTACTAAACTGATTGTAATTAAAATTGTTTTCATATTGGTTTGTTTATTTATTAATACTTGTCTCGTCAACGAGACCCTTATCGTGACCATTGGTAGTATCGCTCTACATAACAACCTAATGTTCAATGGTCTACCTCAGCACTAAATCAATCTGTACAAATATTATACATTTATTGCACATATCCAAATAGTTTGCTATTTATTTTTTAAAATTTCTGAATGATGTTTAATCTCCAATACCTTTCCACCGTAGTTACGCATCATAAACGTACACCAATTAAGGTAGTGAGACTCACTCTTAAAAATTTTCTCGTATGTGGAATACGTTCCACCCGTACCACCGTACTTTACTGTACAGTAATACATTTCATTAGGTTTAAATTCCATATTATCTAGTTTTAAAAAACGCACAATGAATAGCATTGTATAACATTCCTAAATTCATTTCTTTGTCCTCGTCTGACATATCATTTATTTGTTCTTGTGTAAAGCCACTACACAAAAGTAATGTGTCGTAATATTCTTCTTCTCTCATACCTATTTTTTTAGTTCATTAATTAATTCATCTCTCATTTTACCTAACCAATAGTTTTCATTCGTTCTAGGTTCTTGGCCATTAAACTCATCTTCTTTATTCCATTCTATTAAATCCTCAATCGTGTTTAAGATTTCTTGTACTTGGAATCTATCAATTGTCACGCTGTCTTTTTTTGTTTGTCCGTAGCTAGTGAAAGCTATCGTTAAACATACTACTGTTTTAATAATTGTTTTCATTTGTTTTGGTTTATGCAAGGTCTCGCTGACGAGACCCTGCTGATTTATAATTTTAATATCCTTCAGCCTCCATCATAGACGCTATAATTCCAAAGATTGAAGCCAGCGTAGTTAATGCAAATATCCCTTCCATATTGATATCTACACAATCGCAGATACACATTCCAATAATACTTAACACAGCTGTGATTATACACAACCACGTTCCCCAATTTAATTTTTTCATTTCAATAAATTTTAATTTTTAGTTACCTTTTCATCCTTTTGGAATCATCAGCTAGGATACACATCCTAGTAAGGAGCGAAGGTCTCGCTGACGAGACCCTCGCATTTTTTCCTATAGCTTAACCGTTTCTAGTATAGCCTTCACTTCACTTGGTACTTTACCATCAGCGAAGATACCCGCATCCTTGAACGCTTTCGCTAGGTCAGTAATCAGCTTTGTCGCCATCTTCTTATCTACGTTTGGCGTCATCGCTTGTAGCTTACCGTCTTTGTCTATGTTTAGCGACATTCCTTTGTCACCACCGTACTTAGACATCGATACAGTAATACGATTCTTACTACCTTTAGCCTTATCCTTAGCATCAGACTTACCTTTTGCCTTAGCCTTAGATAGCTTACCGTTTTTAGCATCTTCAACGTATTTCGCTATCGCATCTGAAATACATTTTTTTGCTTCCTTCTTAGTCATTTTTGTTACATCCTTAACCACATATTGGTTAGTGAATTTGTTACACGCCTCAATTGATAAACTGTGTTTTAGACCGTTCATTCTTACCGTTATATCAGCAGTAATAAAACCTTCAACAACTTCTAAAGCTGTCTTACCTAGTGCATCCTTCTTGTAGAATTGTGCTTTAGATAAGCCAAATGCCTTCTGACCAAACTCTTCTTTTGTCCATTTGATAGCGTATTTCGTACGCTGTGCCTCTGACTTCTTAGATGTAAACCAAGCATAAGCATCAGCTATTAGATTTGATGCCTCAACCTCTTGACGAAATTTCTCATTTACACATTTTTGCGCCATATTCAAATGTTCTAGAACAGCCTCCTTATTGATAGCTTTCTTTACTACTGTACCGTTTAAAAATAAACCTTCTGATTTGTTAACAGTTACATTACTCATAATTAATTGATTTGTGCTGATATCAGCCTTTTTTTCGTTTTGTGCTGATAAACAGCTAGTTACACAAGCCTTATGGCCTAACTTACTGACTATCAGCGAGTTAGCAATATTTTCGTACATTGTTTGTGCTTTCATAGTTCAAAGATAGTATAATTATCCGTTCTACAATGCAGTTTTTTAAATTAATTTACATTT
>TARA_R100001443_G_scaffold111704_1_pt1 | contig 15446 bp, 6 predicted proteins | sample TARA_R100001443 | Tara Oceans TARA_R100001443 (sample SAMEA2622142) | marine metagenome | biome: marine biome (ENVO:00000447); feature: deep chlorophyll maximum layer (ENVO:xxxxxxxx); material: "saline water (ENVO:00002010), including plankton (ENVO:xxxxxxxx)" | depth 50 m
TTGATGGAGAGTACTTTGTCCGAGGTGGAGCTAGTGGAAAACTTTCACGCGCTGACGGCAGAACACTTCAAGAGGATCACACTCAATACAAACGGGAGCACCAAGAAGAAGCTATTGGCCTGACTTTTACGCGCTCTGTTGTTGCCGCTAATAGCCGCAGTACATCAGGTTCGTCTACCGTCACCTTAAATGCACAGTTTCATACAGACGCCGCCAAAGATAAATTTCTCACCAAGTTCAGCAGTACATCAGGAGAACTAATTGACAACCTCACTTGGGAAGTAACTCAATTAGGTAACGTCATTGCCATAAGGAATGCTCAACAGATTCCTTTTGAAATACAGGTAACAGATGATCTAGGTGGTCAGGGACTAGACCTAACTACTAATGAAGTCAGTGAGGAAACTGAACTGCCTTCTATATGCAGGCACGGCCACGTAGTCAGAGTCATTGGACACGCTCGTGAAGAGGCTGACGATTATTACCTACAATTTGTAGCTGATAAAGCAGACCCAACACAACTGCGTCATGGACGCTGGGAAGAGTGTGTAGGCTTCAGTACTCCCAAGGGTATAGCTAATCAGTCTATGCCGGTAAAACTGAAACGAACATTCAACACTGATGGAAGCAAACAATTTAAACTTAGCCATTGTAATTGGGACTACAGAATAGCTGGAGATACTTTCACGAACCGCACCCCATCTTTTGTGGGCAGGCATATTAACGATGTGTTCCTGTTTAAAAACAGGTTAGGGTTTATAGCTGGAGAATCTGTAGTACTTAGCGAGGCAGGTGAGTACTTTAATTTTTTCAGAACAACAGTAGCTTCCTTTATGGATTCAGCACCTATCGACGTTACGTTGTCTTCAGAAAAAGTATCAACACTACATTCAGCCTTAACGTATGCTGACCGTTTAATTTTGTTCAGTCGTAGCCAGCAGTTCTCCCTTCAAGGGACACAGTACCTGTCACCTAAGACTGTCAACGTCACTCCCACTACTGACTTCCAGAACACAGGGGTCACTCCTGTCTTATCAGGCAACAGTGTTTTCTTTGCTTTTCCACGTACAGACTTTGGCGGTGTTGCTGAGTACTTTTTATCTAAAGAACAATTAGACAGCATGGAGGCACAAGATGTCACAGCCCATGTGCCTAAGTACGTTAAGGGTAACATTATTAAAATGGCGGCGTGCTCGTCGGAAAACATTTTAGCAGTCCTCACTGACAATTCAGGTGAGGCCATGTTGTACGTTTATAAATATTTTATCAGCAACGGTCAGAAGATTCAGTCTGCTTGGTTCAGCTACAAAACAGGTGATGCTTCTTCTCAAATACTTTCTATTGAGTTTATAAAGAACACCCTCTACATGGTTGTTAAGCGTGGCTCACTTGTGTTTATCGAGAAGCTGACGTTTGAAGATGATCAAGTAGATGCCTCGATGGAATATGAAGTCTTGCTTGATCGTCGTGTTGACAAAGCTGCCTGCACGATTAACGGAGGCAACACAGCAGTCACTCTACCTACAGGATACGTAGTCACAAGCAACACCCTATTGGTGACTGACCAAGGGGTTCAGTACAAAAGCTCAACGACTAACAACAATATCTTCACTCCAAAGAACAGTGGAGGGGATGCTGTTTCTGTACCCTCATCTAACTTTTTTATAGGGGAACCTTATGACATGGAGTACACCATGAGTCGCCCTTATTTAAAAAGTGAGCGAGTAACAGAGTCAGGCAGGTATCAAATACAAAGAGGCATCTTAGAGTACTCTAATGCGAGATCGTTTGAAGTGGAGGTAGTTCACAACCCCAAGATGAGCGCACCTAATAAGGTGACTATTACAAACACTTATGCTAATGATGCCCTTCACTCACTGTTGACAGGAAGTGCAGACCTTCAGGATGGTTTGTTTAAATTTGGGGTACAGGAGCAACATGACAAACTGCAGTTAAAAATTAAAAACGGAACACCGTATCCGTCTGATTTTTTAAGCATAGACTACGAAGCTATGGCATATGGAAGAGGAACACGCTGGAAAGGTTAAACAATACAAAGAACTTTATGTTAGAAACGCAACTAGAGATGACGGGATTAGTCTGTCAGGACGCCTTAGAAAAGCAGACCGAAGAGAAATTGCTGCATTCACAAGGGAGTCTCCTCTATCCGTGCTTGAGTCTGGAATCCTCAGTTCAACACCGTGCTATGCAATTACGAGACATGACGGAACCTGTATTGGAGTCTTTGGAACCAGAGATTCAGATCACCCCGATAGTGGACTCGTATGGCTCCTCGGTAGTGACGATCTCGTTAGACACTCACGAACTTTTCTTAGGTTTTCCCAATTCTTTCTAGATGAATTACACAAAAAATATAGGTTATTGTATAATGTCATTGACGCAAGGAACACTGTTCATCTTAGATGGCTTGAGTGGTTGGGGTTTGACTTTGTCGAAGAGTTGCCAAGATACGGAGTAGAAAAAAGAAAGTTCATACTGTTTAGAAGATATGTGTAATCCAGCAGCAATATTAGTAGCGTCAGTAGGCATAAATGCAGCAAAAGCAGGAGCCAATTACGTGGCTGCAAAGCAGCAGGCAAAGGCTACTGAAGATCATCAAAAAAGATTAGGCGAAAGCATGGTTGATCAGCATTCAGCCAACATGTCTAATTCATTGATATCGCAAGCAGAACAAGATGCTAAAGCTGCTAAAGACAGGAGCAACATCATACGCAGAGCTTCTTCAGCGCAGAGTGTAGCACGTACTTCAGCGTTAGAAAGTGGAGCACTCGGTAATTCATTTGATATGCTGATGAATGACTATGAAGCCACTGAAGCTGAATTACTCTCTGCCTCGATGATCAACCAGAATTTATTAGAAAACCGTTTTCTCCGTGAACGTGAACAAGCTAACTTACAAACTAAAGCTCGTTTGTTATCAAACTATCGTCCTATTAATCAACCTAGTCCGACTGCTGCCGTTTTGGAATTTGCAGGAGACTCTCTACAAGCTGCAGGTAACTACTATGCTGCTACTGGTGGTGGGGGAGGAGGAGGAGGAGGAGCTTCGTGGTCTCCAAGAGGAGCTTCAGATTTCGCGGGGCCATCATAAACCTATTATTTAACAGCAATGGCAGCTAAAAGAATTACACCTGACGTTGAGTCTTTAGGACAAGCAGAAGTAACTCCCACCAGTGGGACAGGCTTTAACATTGTAGGCGCAGCAGGGCCTCCTGTGGGGCCTAGTCAGTTGTCACAGATTGCTGATGCTCTTGGTGACTTCAACCCTGCACTACAGAAGTTTGGATACCAGTTACATGCTCGCAAGGAACAAAGGTCTGCTGAAGAAGCAGCAAAATATTTTGATGAAATTGAGCAGTCAGTTGGGGCCACTAAGATTAGGATAAAACGTGACCTAAAAAAACTAGGGTATTCTGATTGGGATAACCCTGAAGCATATAGGCAGCAGTTAATAAACACAGGAAGAAACACTGCTACCAAAGATGTGGAGTCGATGCTTAACAACAAAGATTTCACAGACATGATGAATGCGCTGATGACGTCTTCATCACCTGAAGATTTTCGAGGCTCTGCTGAACAACTTATCTATGAAAATTTTAAGCCTGCTCAACGTGAAGCTGAAGATGAAAAGGTAGGTCATTATTTTGAAATGGGCTACGGTGCATCTTGGGTTAGAGAAAAGAATAAATACCTAGATGCCATTGGTAAAAAACAAACAGAATATGCACAGGCCCAACTTAAACGTGACTTCTATGAGTCTGCTTCTAATGAAATAAAAACAGCAATTGAATCAGGAACAGAAGCATCTTACAGGCAGCTACGTAAATTCTTTAACACAGGGTTTGCAGGGTTCCCTGAAGCAGGTAAGTCCTATTCTAAATCTTTAATCGACAATGCAGTCATGCCGACTCTTATGGAGTTAGCACGCAATCCTGACAATGAACTGAACGTCGAAACAGCACTGACAAGAATATTGTCAATGACACGTGAGAACGGCAACGGAGGTCGCAGTCGCTTGTTTAAGGGAAGTGACCTGTCAGACAGAGATGGGCGTCAAAATGAAAATGATTTACGTGAACAACTCTACAACACTCAACTCCAAGCCGACAAACTTTTTGATCAACGGCACGCTGCCGCAAGGACTCGCATTTTTAGCACAGTCAACACTACGCTAAACAACTGGGTTCAGTGGCAGGAGAACAATGAAGAGTTCGCAAAGAAGCACAATATCTATGGACTAGACGCAGGTGATTCAGACAATGCAGTAAAGATAGCATCAGCGTTGGCACTTCATCCTGATTTTAAATTGTCCATCAAGCAAACAGACGAGCAGATTCAATACATGTTTGCAGATGCAGTTCAAGACGCACGTCGCAAAGTCATGGCTGCAAATGTAGATGAATTTAAAACTGAAGCAGAGTTTAACAAAGAGTTGATGGCATCTCTGTACAACAAAACAGAGTTTGATTCTTTGTCCCTAATTAGGCCTGCACTTCCAAGCATAGAAAGAATCTTATTAGACCCTAACCTGACAGCAGCAGAAGCTAGGGAACAATTGATGAACGAAGCACTCACTTCAGATAACTTCCGTGCTGCATTCTTTACAGACAATCAACACCTTGATCCTAATCAACTTATTTGGCAACAGGTGCTGAGACAGAAATTTGACAACACATTTAAACACGATGGAATTCAAGCAGGATATAGTGCAATAGAACTAGCAACAGCAAAACTACACGACCCCTACACTACCCCAAGAGAACTGAATGATATATCTGAAACACTACAAGCGTTTATAAATGAAATAGATGACCCTGATGTTGAGTCTAAAATAAATGCTACACTCAAGGGGGTTGAACAACGCCTTAATCTTGATGAGTGGGTTAAAACAATCACACCTACGGATATCAACACGATTGTTACAACAGGACTTGTTAGTGCTGGAAAAACTGAAATATCAGATGTATTAAGTAAGTTACAACGCAGTGCTCCTGATGCAGCCGATTCGCAAACACCTGACATGGGTGCGCTCACCCCTGCTCAATGGCAGGCAGCTACGTTTGCCCATAATACGATCAAAGCTGATGTAACGAGAGCCGCGATAGGAATGGCACAGGAAAAACTGGCCAACATAGACTACCAACTTAGAGACGCTCAGTGGCCTGAAGTTAGGCAACAAATACTAGCAGAGTTGACTGAGTACACTAAAAATAGGGCAGGGGTGTTTGAGCAAAACTACGCAGACAAACTAAATCTGCAGACCAAAGCTGCAGGTAAAACAGCAGCAACAGAGCAAACACTTCTACTGGAAGAAGATATACAATTATTTAAAGGGTACACTGACATCCAAAACTCATTTAAACGTGACGAAACATTTGGAATAGGAGGAGTGCCTATGCAGAGAGCAGTGGATTCTCCTGCCATGTTAACACAGTTTCTAACAGGGCCTCAAGGTTATGCTAATCAGGAAAGTCTTGTTGCACTGAAAAAGAAGTACGTAGACAGAAAAGAAACGTTGGAGGAGGATTTGTTTAAAATGGAGGGAAACATGAAAGAGAATGCCCCCTCACAAACGCCTGAACAACGCGCACAAGCATTAAAAGATTTCAATACTGCCAAAGAACACTACAAGGATTACATTCAGAAAGGTGAGATACTAAGCTGGAAAGAGTTGAACAAAGAAGGAGGCCTCGTACACACCATCAACACGGGTGAGGCAGGACAGACTTCATCTATGTCGCTTGTTTTTAATCCTGAAACTGACGATATAAATTTAAACAGCACTTTAGTTTACCAAGACATCTCTGAGCTTAAATCAATACTGGAAGCCACCAACACGTTTGAAGATGAAAACGGTGGTGAGTCAGGCTTACTTGATCGAGACAAAGCTCCTCAAGATGTGTTAGAGCACGCTAACTTTCTTAGGCGTGTACATGGTTTTGATATCTTGGCTAAAAGCCCTGCAGACCGTAAAGCTGCAATGGCTAATTACACTAAGTTAGCACGTGAGCAGTACACGATGTTGAGCGTACGTCACCCTGACAAAATGCCTGCAAGTCTTTTAAAGAGACATGAAGATGTTATCATAGAAGAATACATTGAAAGTGATTTCAATCATTTCCAAGGCCAGTACTACACACAAGATACTAAAGATTGGGTTGGCAATGTGTATCTACAAAACAAAGATGTGTTAGGAACCACAACATCACCTCCCAAATTCAATCTTGAAGATGGAATAACTGCTTCTGATTTTACAACTATGAGGGACAGGGTGTTTGGAACTGTGGCTCCTGTTGAATACATAATTGAAAAAAGAGGCGATAACTATTTCTTGGATAGAGACAGCAGAGAATTAGATGATGCTGGCCTTGATTTTCCTGATGCCCTTACTGCTGAAAGATTTAAAACAAAACCATACAAACGCATTGCTCAAGAAATTGCTTTAGCAGAACTAGGAGTCCTTAATCCTATACTGGCACAACGAGATGGATTCTTTAAGGAAGGGTGGCAGACTATTAAAGACATGTTGTTCATTGAGTCAGATGAGCCAAGAGGAGTAAACAGGTATTTACGGATAGAAGCTGACAAATACAAAAGACTTCAAGAGAGGCAGCAGTACTACGAGAAGATACTTAAAGAAGATTCACCAATAACAAAACATCCTGACCTAGCACGTGCTTTCAATAAACTGTTACTCACGCAACCCAATTATTTTCAACTTAAATTTGGACAAGAAAACCGTTTCGGTGTAATGCCTTTACCAATCCCACACAAATAAAATGCCCATAGGACACATATACGAAGGAGACAACAAGCAGTCAGAGTTAGATCGTTACGGCAGTCAACTTGAGGACGTCATGAGTCGGATGCCAAACGGGGCTGACGATGCAAACTATAGACGTCTCTTAATGAAGAACAGGCATTGGACTGAAAACTTTTATAAGGCAGCAGGCAAAGGCATACTTAAAGCTACCGAAAGTACCATTAACTTTCCATTTGATTTGGCAGGTTCTGAAAAACGATTTGCTACTTTTTCAGATTACATTGCTGACAACCCTGACAGCACCCTGTTCCAGATAGTCGAAGACGTCTCCCAGTTGGGTACTGGTTTGATCACTGGAGGTGCTCTGATTAAAGGAGCTAAAGGCCTCAAGAACAACAAAGAGGCTATTGAAGAATTAAGGCGTGCTCAATTAAGAGACGCAGGCGTGCGTGGAGGGAGTAAAAGACTTGGAGCTAAAATGTGGGACACTGCTAAAAGAGGCGCGTTCCACGGTGCTGTTGCTGAAATGTTAGCCTTTCGAGGACAAGATGAAGCATTATTACTAAGTGCTTTCTTTGACAAACATCCTGATTACAAAACTGCTTTTGATCAGGTAACAAGTCAGGAGGGGTGGGAAAACAACACGGTTGAAGAGAACGGGTATAGTTTTCAAGCTGCCTTAAAAAACATAAAAGGTCGTGCAGCTTTTGCAGGCGAAGGAGCCATAATAGGCGCGTTGGCTAACTTCCTTATGGCGGGAGCAGGTGCTGCATGGAGAGCAGCTAAGGGGGAAAGCAAAGGAGCTTTAGAGTCAGCAGCACGAGGAACGGATACTATTGGTGATGATGCTGCACAAAAAACAGCAGACAAAGCTGACGGAGTTGATGAAATCGATGATACTTCTTTAAAGGCAAGTCAGGAAGATGAAGCCAACAAAGCGTTGTCTCAAGCACGAGATGATTTACACGAAGCTGAACTAGATGCTAGGGCTGCAATGGAAGATGGGCAACCAAAGGTACGTGATGACGATAGCACTGCCACACGTAATACTGATTTGATGCCCGAAGAAGCTGACGATTTTTTACGTCCTGAAGCAACAACATCAAAAGGCATCAACAAAGACGTGTACACACAGGAGCCTATCGCAAGAGACACTCCTATTAGTGTGAAGACACAAATCCTCAAAGGGGGAGCACGTACTGCTTTTGAAAACAACACAGTACTTTTAAACAAGAACAAAGCGGTAAGTGAGTTCAATCTGTCTAGTCCCAATGCTGAAAAATTTACAGGAGACAATGGCTTCAATGCCAAAGACATTTTTGACACCGCAGATGACTACCAACGCTTTTTAATTGAGAAAGAAAAAGCACGACAGTTCTTTCCAAGATTAAAGAAAGAATCAAAAAAGGCTTATGAAGCACGTGTAGAAAAACACGCTATAAACGAAAGCAAACGCTTAGGTTTGGGCAACTGGTACAAGTATGAGTTTCGTGCTCCAGCCAAACTCTCTCATCTAAAATTGAACGATGATGAGTTGAAGATGCTGTTTAAAGAAGATCATGCTGAAGGTGCTAAGACAATGGTAGACATGTTGCGTGGCACATTCAAAGACAGTGCAGGTAAAACTGTAAGGTTTACTCCTGAAGAAATACTAGCACAGGCATCAAAGGTCATGCGCCTAGACACGTCGTTTACCGACAACGGAATGCAATATTTCCAAGGACGTTTCATGCACCTTTTCATGGACTCCTATAAACAAAATTTTGAGAAGATTTCAGACGCTGATACTTTTGCTAAAGCTGTAGGATACGTTAACCAACCAAAGGACATGAGCTTGGATGACATGTTGAGAAATCACATGTTTGATTCAATAGACGATTTAGCAGCTTCTACCGGATTGTCTTCACGCAGTGCAATGCACCGGATAACAAAAGGTCGTGGTGCTTTTGATCAGATTTTTGATTCAATGGACATGTCTCGGATGGCCAACCTAGACACAGAAGTCATGAAAGAAATGAACGCACGCATCATGGCTTACCGTCTGACACAGGCTATCGGTATGAAAAACTACCGAGACCTAGCTAAGAAAATTGCTAACTCAACTATGGAGGATTTAAAAACTACTCCTGATGGACAGCAATTAGTCAAAGAGTACATGATTGAAATGGAAAAGCAGGCTGCACGTATTGAGCAGATGCAGAAGCTACGTAGAGCTTCAGGAAAAGTCCTGCGATCATGGCGCGACTTTAACGATGTAGGTCTTACTGGAATTGAAGGTGGAAAGCTATTGGCTGAAAAAGGTGGGCTAGGCAACCTCAAGAAACACGCTCAACGTACTGACGCAATCTTTGATGCTGCAGATAATCAGTTGGACGGGGCAACAGCAGCTTCAGACTACTTGGTAAAAACAACCAACTGGATAGATGTCCACAACGAATATTGGCTAAATTCCCTTTTAAGTGGCACAAAAACTCAAGTTGTGAACATGTTATCTACAGGGATGCACATGTACTACAAACCTTTAGAGGGAATTATCGGAAGTTTGGGAGACCCTCAAGCACGCCGAGGTTTCACTAAAGCATTGGTTCAGACTGCCATGATTAACGTGCAGGTTGCCAAAGTGATTGCAAAACTAGGAGCCAATAAACTCAAAAGAATGTCACGCCTTGTTGATGAGAATCAATACTTACAAGATCGTGGTGACATTTTTGCAGGAGGTTCAGGTGTGGCTACTGATTCGTACCAACAAGCACTAGGTGCAGTTGCAGGAGCACGTAAAGCCATGCGTACTGGGGATGCTACTTTAACTCGTGGTGCTGATCTGTTTGATGTTACACCGGCTAATGTCATTGGAGGTGACTTGCTTAGTGAAGGTGCATCACAGATGGCTAAAAACACCTTAGACCACATAGGTAACATTATAAGATTACCTAGTCGTTTAATGATCACAGGTGACGAACTATTTAAACAAATCAGCTTTAGGTCTGCAGCTATGGGAAGGCTTGCAGCAGATGCGTATGAAGTAGCCATTGAGCGTGGCTTAAAGCCTAGTGAAATTGATTCTGATTATATTTCTAAATATGTGGGAGATCATTTTAATGGGATGATCAGATCATCAGGACGAAGGTACTCTCCAAAGGCTTTGAAAGAAGAAGGACGTGCTGCTTACAAACAACGCAGTGAGGAAGCTAGAGAAGGCATGGAACCTTTTGAAGTGTCTGAAGATGAGTTTGTAGAAGCATATGCAAAGCGACATCAGAATCAACAGCTAGGAAGAACATCTGATATGGCAATGGACTACGCTGAAGATGTTACTTTTACTAGGTCTTTAGACGCTGATTTAAAAGCCTTACAGGACGATGAGTTTTTAGGAAACGTAGCTGAAGATGGTTTCACACCTATACGTGTTTCTAAAAGCAGACGCTCGTTTCTGGCTGACACACAGGACATGGTGAATGCACACCCTTGGATGAGAATCCTGATGCCTTTCATACGTACTCCTGTAAACATTATTAAGTGGCCTATTGCTAGATTAGGTAGTGTGGTGGGTGCTGACGGTAAAGTATTAGGACACGAAGTAGAGTGGCTTAAACATTTGCACTTACGGTATCAGGCAGACATGGCTAGTGGAGACCCTTTACGTGCTGCTGCCGCAAGAGGTCGCATAATGACCGGAAGATTTTACTGGGCAGGTTTTGTAAGTGCAGCCATGACAGGCACTATAACCGGAGCAGGCCCTAGCAATCCCCGCGAAAAAAGAAACCTGATGGCTACTGGGTGGAGGCCTTACTCTGTTCGCGTAGGAGATAAGTACATCAGCTACTCTCGACTTGATCCGTTCTCTGGCGTACTGGGATTAGCTGCTGACGTCTATGAGAAGTTTGAGTACTTAGGGCGTCACGGAGATGTAGACGACAGTTGGGTTCAGGCTATTATGATGTCAGGAGCTTATTCACTGTCGAACAACATTGCAGACAAAAGTTACTTGGCTGGAATTAACAATGTCTTACAGGCTTTAATCGATCCTGAACATGAGTTTGAATCATTAGTCAAAAAACAAACAACATCTTATCTGCCTAAAATCATATCGCAGTGGACTCCCATTACGGATGACAATTACATAAAGAAATCGTATGGGTTGCTAGAAGGGGTGCTGCAACGCACTCCGTTTGCTAACAGCTACATCGAGCCTATGCGTAATTATTTAGGAGAACCTTTAGAAGCCATGTATGCCCCAACAGTGTGGGCATCAGGGATAAACCCGTTCATGGTTTCTAAAGATAAGAACGATAGAATCTTAGATGAACTTGTAGCCTTGCAGTATGGTTTCGGTGCTCCTAGTCCTCGTATCAAAGGAAACAAATACTTAGACATGCGTAAGTACCGTAACGCTAAGACAGGTCGTTCTGCTTTTGATCGGTATCAAGAATTAGTAGGTGAAGTTAAAAGTCAAACAGGAGGCACGCTCAGAGACGCACTGACTGACCTGTTCAACACACGCTTTTATCGGAATGCTACTATTCTCGCAAACAGGGATTCTTTGGAATTTAAAGGAACACATCGTGACCCTCGCATTAAAGCTGTAAAAAGCGTAATGTCAAAATGGAGGTCAGCAGCTAAAGCGCAAGTCTTGCGTGAATACCCTGATCTGTTAAAAGCTGTGCAGAGCTTTGACCAAAGCGTCAACAACCAGACATTAAAAATATTAGAAATGTAAAATGGGATACTCTAGATACATAGGAGGTGGAACGACCACATCGTCAGGTGGACTTGTTCATGCTGTGTCTAATCCAGACAACAACAATTTTTCGTGGCTCTCTCCTGACCACATACAAATATATCTAAGTACAGCAGGACAAAGCCTTAGTAGCTTTGAAGCTGCCTTAAATGCAGGCACTGTAAATCTGTTTAATCCTTCTGATGGGTATGTGCTGGCAGGAACCACACTGACCTTCACGGGATTAGCAGCAAGCAGTCAGTACAAATTCCAAATAAAAAGAGTAACCCCAAAGTTAACTCATTTTGTGGATTTCACAGCAGGGTCACCGTTGACTGAGGCTGACCTTGACAACAGCAACAAATACGCTTTATTTAGAGCGCAAGAGTTGGAAGATGAGGTCAGTGATAAAACCATATCTCTAGCCAAGATGAAATCTACAGCAAACATTACTGGAGACTTTGTTGACACAACGTCAGCACAAACAATAACTAATAAGAATTTTCCTGACTCAACATCAGTGTTTGATGGAGGGTCTTTATCCTTTAGTGGAGACTAATAAAAACAAAAAACCCCTCTCAAAATGGCAAATACTATTCAAGTCAAACGTCACAGTACGTACAACGAAAGCAAGAACCCAACTTCCAATCAGTTAGCTGAAGGTGAGTTAGGTTGGAATAACCACGGTGGTAGGCTGTGGATCGGAAAAAAGACATCAGGCAGCAATGTTGATGCTTACGAAGTTAACCCAACAGCGACAGCATCAGTTAAAGGATTAGCGTCTTTTGATGCTACCGATTTTGCTGTTACAGGAGGAGCAGTGTCTATCGCAGCGATGAATGCTAACCTCCTAACAGGCACAATTAATAACGCACGGTTATCGTCTATCCCTGCCAGTGCGTTAGCAGGAAGCATAGGAAACAGTAAGTTATCTAACAATTCAATCACCATAGGAGGCACAGCAACTGCTTTAGGCGGCACAATAACCGACCTGACTGCGTTGACTGATCTTGATCTTACTGCAGGTAACAAAACTATTTTTGATGGTGTAGGTTCCAGCACGCTGACGATAGGTGCTTCAGGCACTACTATTAAGATTGCAGGTGACCTGACTGTTGAAGGTGATACTACCACCATAAACACAGCTACGCTTACGGTTGAAGATGATGTAATTGAAATTAGTTCAGGAAATGATTCACGTGCTAACGCTGATGGCTCTGGCATTAAGATTCCTTGTTCTGGTGCTGATTCAGACATTACTCTTGGTTGGCAGTCCAGTACTGCATCTTGGTACTCACCTGAAAACATTAAGTCCAATAATCAAGTCATTGCCAGTGGTGGTAACTCCAGCCAATGGAATACTGCTTATAGTGACCGCATGAAGTGGGATGGGGGTGCTACAGGGCTGAATGCAGCTACAGCACGTGCAAGCCTTGATCTTGAAATTGGCACAGACGTACAGGCCGTCCTTACTTTTGGAATTGCAAGTGGCAATGCTCTTAAAGTCGATGGCTCTCCAAATGACAACGAATACGCTAGGTTCACTGCTACAGGCCTAGAAGGAAGAACTGCAGCCGAGCTAAAGTCTGATTTGGGTTTAGGAGGTCTCGCTGACGCCAGCACCGTCAACAACGGCAACTGGTCAGGCACTGATCTTGCAGTAGCTAACGGTGGTACAGGAGCTTCAGATGCTACGACTGCACGTACAAACCTCGGAGTAACTGCTTCATGGGTACAGAACAACCACGCTTCATACAATTCTTTTAATATTACCACAACAGGCAAAGAGGTAATTCAAACTGTAACTGTAAATAATACAGGTCATGTCACAAACGTCACTAAGCGTACTACAAATTTCTTGGACGATGATGACACGATTGATGGTGGGACTGTAACATGGACTAACTAATCAACACGTGCGTGAACAATGGCAAACACAATAAAATTAAACCACAATGCTAATAGTGGAAAAACACCTACTGATCTTGCCGCTGGGGAGATTGCAATCAACAGTGCAAACAAAAAGATATGGGTAGGAACAGACGATACTACTAATGGGCAGGTACTTTTATTTGACCATTCGATCTACAGCACTGACCTTAGTGACAACGATACCACTTACACTTCTGGCGGTGGCTTATCTTTGTCTGGTACTGTTTTCAGTCATAGCGATACTTCTAGTCAAGGCAGCATTAACCTCAGTGGACGTCAGTACATTCAGGATTTAACTCTAGATACTTACGGACACGTCACAGGATATGGATATGGTACTGAAACAGTAACTAACACCAACACTACCTATAGTGCAGGCTCAGGACTAAACCTAAGTGGAACTACATTCAGTCACTCAGACACCTCTAGCCAAGGTAGTATCAACCTAAGTGGACGTCAGTACATTCAGGATTTAACTCTTGATACCTATGGTCACGTCACGGGGTATGGTTATGGCACTGAAACAATAACTGACTCTGACACAAACACCACATACTCTGCAGGCACTGCACTAACCCTAAGTGGGACTACGTTTAGTTTAACGAACAGTACTCAGTACCTCAAAAAATTATCAGCGGGGGCTGCAGCTAATTTAGACACTTACACAGATAACGGGTTTCGTTCAGTTTCTCATACAGGACACAGTAAGTTGTTGTTGAGTATGAATGCTGGAGGTTCTACAGGAACATTCCAATTAGAAAACCATTATAATGGTCAGTGTCGCGTTAGAAACAAAGTAGACAGCAGCACTTGGGCAGATTGGGAGTACTTAGTTTCTACAACTACAGGCCAAACAGCGATTTCAGGAACCATACTGCACACAGGAAACCTAACTGCAGGGGGAGGCTTAACACGCTCAAGCACTACAATTTCGCATAGTGATACTTCTAGTCAAGGCAGCATTGACGGTACTGGACGTCAATACATCCAAGATGTCACTTTAGATACTTACGGTCACGTCACAGGATTAGGAGTGGCGACTGAAACAGTAACCAATACGAACACAACGTATACAGCAGGCACTGGTTTAAGTCTTAGCGGGACTACATTTAATATGAATGCCGCTGGGAATGGAGTGAGGGGCGGCGTCATGCTAGGGTATCCAGAGTCAGGACAATTTTACCCAGTTGAAGCTCACGCCACTTCCGAAAGACTGTATGTAAACGTGCCGTGGCAGAACACTACGTATGTTGTACAGGATGGAGGTCTTACTCAGAAGAATTTTACTACAACTCTAAAAAGTAAGCTGGATGGCATAACTGGATATAATTACTCGGCAGGTACAGGACTAACCCTAAGTGGAAGTACGTTTAGTTTAACTAACCCTACAGTTCTTGCTAGTGCAGGTAACTATGTTTGGAGTCAGTCTACAACAGCAGGAAATTACACCACAGGGCTACAATGCTCTTTTGTTCGGAATGCCGATGGTTGGCCTAATTACGGTTCAGTATTACATGTTGGTGCTAGAGGGGGAAACGATGCTGGTGGTGATTTTCAAATTTATTGTGGTCATGGAAGTAGCTACGGCGGGAATTATTTAAGAGTAAGAAACGCAGATAATAATGCTAGTCCGACTGACGCTTGGACTGATTGGAGAACGATTTGGGACTCAGGCAATGTCTCTGCTGGAACTGGTATAAGTATTTCTGGAACCACTATTACAAACACTGTAACAAACACCAACACTACCTACTCAGCAGGCTCAGGACTAAGCCTTAGTGGAACTACATTCAGTCACTCAGATACTTCTAGTCAAGGCAGCATTAACCTAAGTGGACGCCAGTACATTCAGGATTTAACTCTAGATACTTACGGTCACGTTACAGGGTATGGTTATGGCACTGAAACAGTAACTGACTCTGACACAAACACTACCTACTCTGCAGGCACAGGACTGTCTTTGAGCGGCACGACGTTTAGCGTAGACAGTAATGTACTGCGAAAGACTACTTA
>TARA_R100001443_G_scaffold12269_2_pt1 | contig 15334 bp, 20 predicted proteins | sample TARA_R100001443 | Tara Oceans TARA_R100001443 (sample SAMEA2622142) | marine metagenome | biome: marine biome (ENVO:00000447); feature: deep chlorophyll maximum layer (ENVO:xxxxxxxx); material: "saline water (ENVO:00002010), including plankton (ENVO:xxxxxxxx)" | depth 50 m
ACAAAAAGAACTGACCTATGCAGGACGTTTCCGTAGCGCCGACCCAATCGGCACCCCAACCCTCCCAGACCCAGCCGATAAGCTACGCGGCTCCAGTGGCGGCGGCTCCTTCACAGGCACCGCAGGTGGTTTCAACGACCAACCAATGGGCGGCAGCTCCTACAGGAGCGGTAGCACCAGCACCACAGGTAGCGGCCCAGATAGGAGTGACTCCAACCCAAGCGACCCCTACCCAGTACTACCCCCAGACCAGCCCCTCTCAAGCACCAACCCAGGAGAATCCTTACAAGGACGCCTTCAACAGGGTGGTAGGACTCCTGAGTTCGCCAGTGCAAGTCCCCTTCCTGGGTCAACAATCCAGTCAGACATCAGAAGTAAGCCAGGCCAATTACAATTCGCCACAACTAACCCCTTACAACAATCAGGTTCAGCAGACATCGCAGCCTGGGATGCAGAACAGCCAGGTATCCTCAAACGCTTATTCCCCAACTTCGGAAGGAATAACTGATGAACAGCTTTTAGCCAATGGAGTAAGTCAGCAAAGTCTTAAGGTAATTGATCATTTTGGTCCTGATGCAGCAGCAGTTTTAAATAACTATTCTTGCAAGATAGAAGATGCACTTATCCATACCGATTCTCAGTTAAGAGAGTCAGTAGGACTTTTACAGGAACTAAATAATGAGCATAAAATTTATGAAAAGATTTTGACTGATCCAGACGTTCTTGCTGATTATACTTGCCAGTTCTTTGGAGAAAATGGTCCTTATCCTGTACAAGGGCAAGAAAAAATACAGCCTACATATCAGCAAGTTGGTCAACAGACTATTCAGAATGCACCTCAAGTTGTTCCTGATCCACAAGCAGCACAATATAGACGTCCTGAAATGCCTGTTCCTCCACAGCCTCAAGCTCCTGAGAATGCAGGTGATTTCTGGAATAACTTTGGAAACATCGCTGAAAGAGATCCACAAAATGCATGGCGTTATTTGAATACTCAGACTCCTGAGACATTCAGACAAAAAATGCTTGTAATGGAATAACCGTAAACTTATTAAATGTAAAATAAAGGGTAGTAAATAACTGCCCTTTTTTATTATTCAGAATTAAAATATTATGGCATATGCAGCAGCAGCACAAGTAATACCGAGGATGGCAGGACTATTAGCCAAACTTAAAGGTGCAGCACAAGGAGTAAAAGGTGTTGCCCAAGGTGTAGGAGCCGTAGGTAAAGGCGGAGCGCTTTCAACTATGATGCAACCAGCTTATGTTCCATTAGGAACAACTTTTACACCTAATGCACTTGGTAAAGCTGCAATGCTTGGAGTAGCAGCAGCTCCTGGAGTTCTTGGTTATACACACGGAAGAGATACTGGATATCATGATCCTGATCGTAGTGGAATAGGAGGCACACTTGGTTACAGTCTTTTACATCCTTTGGCAGGTTTAGGATATGCAGTAGGACATTCACAAGGACATGACTCAAGTCAGTCATCTGAGGATAAAAAAATTAAGGCACAAGTAGAAAAAATATTAAAACAAAGAGAAGCACAAAAGAAACTTCAAGATAATCTTAGATCTATACTTATGCCTACAACTATTGGAGGGAATATTTAATCATGGCTAACTCACCTGAAAAAGCTGTTGCACTTGCTAAAGAAGCAATGCTTTTAAGATCTTTACAAGCAGAAATACAAAAACAAGGAAGTCAGGTTAATCCTGAAGTTGAAGCTCCTCAAACTTCAATGCAACCAGGAGTAGTTAATCCTAATCCAAAACCTAATGGAGAACGTGTAACACCTCCTAATGTTTGGTCTACAAGTAACTTAATTCCAGGACCATCAGGAGAATCTAAACTTGCATCAACATGGAATCCAGCAATGGATCCAGATAACGAAACAGAACGAGAAGTCAATAGGGGCTTAGGTTCGAACGGATTTAATTATGCAACACAAGATCCTTGGAGTAGATAATTAATAACGTACATAAGTAAGTCTGAGTTATAATTACTTTTAATGGGACTTTTGTTCCAGGAGTGATAACAGCTTGTCTGTTATTGAGATTAATTTAATCTCTAATATCAGCACAATTTCTTTAGCTGAATAGACAATGTTTATTGATAACGATTTCCCTAAACTGCTCGGTGCCGAACTTTATCGTCCGCACCCAGCCTATATCGTGGAGATGGCTTGCGAGCCAATAGTGGTCCACGATTTTACGAAGCAACCAGGTCAGACTGTTCAGTTAGACCGTTACAGGTTCTTCGGCGCTCCAGGGACAAAATCCAACCGTGAGCGTACACAAGATCAAACAATAGGTACAGCTAATAGTCGTTCGATTGTTAAGGACAAAGTTCTAGTTTCTCTTCGTGAGTACACTGGTCCTGCAGATCCTAACAATGCGAATCTTCCTAGTACTTTCAAGATTGCCCGTGAAACCTTGATGACAGCGCAGCGTTTGCTGCTTGACACAGGGAATCTCAACATGTTCCATCAGTCAATAGGTAGCTTAACCCTGCTTGATGACTACAGAAGATGGAGAGATAGAGTCTTCCTTGACGAATTATTCAAGGCAGAATCACGTGGTAAGTCTTCTGATACTCAAGGTGGTTACTACTATCCTGAGAATCCTACTAAGGCTACTAGCACTTCTCTACCTGCTTATAGTGCATCTCAGTATGCATCTGAGCGTTTCAAATTTAACGTTAAAACTGACCTTCTAGAAGTAGTTAAAGGTTTGCGTAAGCGTAACGTACCTGTCTTTGCAGATGGCTACTATCGCTGTATTGCTGACCCTTCATTCATGAAGGACATGAGAGCTGATTCTGGCTTCCGTGAAGTTGCTCGTTACCCTGGCATGGGACAGCCAAATCCTCTTATGAGTGCACAGGCTCCCAACGCAGCTGTTTATGGCGGTGGTCAGTTCGGGCAAGCACAGTTTGTAGGCGGTGAGCCAGTTATGCCATCAGGATTCGTCTTTGAAGGTGTAAGGTTCTTCGAATCTACTAACATGCCTAGCAAAACCATTTCGGTCGATATTGGTGATGGAAACGGTGCACAAACACGTGACACCCCTCCTGCTCTTTTCTTTGGTCCTCAGTCCGTTGGCGTCGGCATTGGTGGTCCTAATGCTCAAGTTTTGATTAATAACAATGATGACTTCTCAAGATTTATCATTCTTATATGGCAGCTTTATGCTGGTTTTGCGAACTTGAACAAGGACTTCACAACAGTCGGTTTCACCGTTACTGAAGCTTATTAAATAGGAGGTAATTAATTTAAAATGGCAACTTACAAAGCTGACGCTGGGGCAATTCTTAATCCTGGCAACCAAATCAACAGGCTATCCTCCTATAACACAGAAGGTGTTTATGCATGGCCTGGTATTGAAGCGTTCGAATTAATTGGATACGTTAAAGTTTCCAATTTAGCTGCTGATAAAGCTAGTTATAAGAGTTTCAATATAACTATTCCTTCTCCTGATCGTCGAGTAGATGATCGTGTAAGGAATGATCGTACAAGTTTAGTTGTACAAGCAAGTGCGGCTCGTCCTGCGTATGTATATGGTGCTTCCATATCTATTGCACAGGATATTCCTTCTGGTGGATTAGCAACTTTCCCTGCTTCTCCTGTAACCGCTGATTTAGGCGCTACATCTACAGAACTTCTGCTTCTTGGACCTGATAATAGTGGTGCACCAATTGGTGTTCCTGCTACACAGGCTCTTGGTAATGCAGGTGCATCTTCTTATATAACTGCAGCTAGTTCTGCATTTGCACAAGGTGCAGCGGCTACAACAGTAGCTGGCGTTCCTTTCTGGACAGCTGTTACAACTGCTGGTATTGACGATCAGGATGCTGCAAACTCTATGCTATATAAAGTTGTAGCTGATACTACCTTTAAGGTGTATAACGTTGATGCTGTTACTGGAACAACTGTTTCAGGTGATGGTGTATACATTAGCCAAGCTGATTCAGATGCTGGCCGTGCTGGTTATATTCTCTGTAGAGTTAACTACATTCGTCCTGCATACAACGTTAGTTGGAATGATATACAAGGTTTTATTGACTTTGCATCTCAGGTCGGAGGAAACGACGAATAATTATATTTTTCGTTTAATAATTAAGACTGGTGTAATAGCCAGTCTTTTTTATGTTTTTCAAGTATTAAGCAATGTATTCTATTGATAGTTAATTTAAAAATTTAGAAATGCTCTACCAATACAAACCAACTGGTTCACTTGTAGAGAAAATATCTCAACATGGTGACGGTGTTGTTATGTGCATAGATTCTCAAGATGAAGTTTTATATGTTGAAGAAGAAGATCTTATTCCACATTTAGATGCAACAACAGAACAAATTAAAACTGAAGAACGTTTAACAGAACAATTAAAAGCAGAAGGAGTTAAACCTTCAAAACCAACAAAAAAAGAAACATTTCCTGTTGATATTAGACTTAATCTCAATACAGCAAGTCCTCGTCAAATCGCTGATGCGTTGCCTGGTGTAGGATTAAAGACAGCCAGAGATATTAAGGATTTACAATCCACGATGCTTGGTGAAAAGTTCATTAAATTAGAACAACTTAAATCAATTAAGCGTGTCGATTGGGATGAACTAATAAAAGAGAATCTTATTCGCGTTGAATAATGCAACTTGACACCTTTTTAAAGTCTAAAATTCGTTGGCACTTAGGTTATAACCAAACTTCTGTACCAGCTGGTGATTTAGCAAGATTAGAAGAAGCTTGTGAAAATGTACAAGATACTTATTGGTATTCGAAGATAACTGAACAAGTTACCCGATGTGATGAAGCTGAAAAACGTACAGATATGACAGGTAGTGCTAATAATTTTGCTGTTCCAGCAGGAAGAAAAGAAAATATAGCTGGTGACGTAGACCGTACAATTAGCACAACAGATTATAAAGATACATTAAAAACATGGAATACTATTTATCTTTACGAATGTGATAGGCTTGCTCAACATTTATATGTTCCAAATTATCGTAATCCAGAACAAGCTAGATATCGTTTTGAAAGAGAAGGTGCAGAATTTATACAAGCTTTACCTGGACCTGCTGACGTTGCAGTAGGTACACGTCTTTTATTTGCCACTGAACTTAGATAATGTCTAAAAAGAAAATGCCACCTGAGCTTCTTGAGCATTTCAAGAGTAAATTGGCTAAAAATACAGAAAATAAAGAAACATCAGACTCTTCTAAGCGTTCAGAAGCATTATCTAAAGCTAAAAATAAAATAGAAGAAAAAAATACTAAAGTACGTGCTGAAAAACAAAAAACTAATTAAAAAAGCTTTAAAACAATCTAATTTATATAGCGAAGCTGAAATAAACTATTTTAAATTATGGAAATCAGAAAAAAAGCGTCAAAAAAAGATTAAAAAAAAGGATAAATCTAAGTTAGGTTAGAATAAAGAATAATAAGCGCAAAAGAAATTGGCATCGACCTCAACAAATAAACAACCAATGATGCTGGATAGACCAGCAACTTCTAGTACATTGGTTACTGTTGCATCAGGACAGTTATTTTCTACTAGTTTAATTCCTACAGCGATTGGTAACTCTACAAAAGTATTTGATGTTGATTCTGCATTAACAGATAGTTCTATTGGTGGTGCATATGTTGATGAAATATGGATTAGGTATTCCAGAGATGTAAATGATTATATAGAAGCACTTTCACCTATTACTGCAACTTATTCTATAAACAATGGTTCAGGTGGAGCAGGAACAATACTAGAGGTTGCTTCATCTAGTCATAATTTAAAAGTAGGTCAAAAAGTTTATTTAAACTTTACGAGTGGAACTGGAGTTGATGGTACTTTTAGCGTCACAGCTGTTACAGGTGCCACCTTTACTGCAACACATGGTACTTCTTTAAATACAAGTGGAGCTGTTTCTGTTTATGAGCCTACTGATATTTGTTTTTACTTAGTTAAAGTAGGGACAATTACTAATACCAATCAATTCTTTCCTTTATTTGTAGCAAATGTAGAATCTATTCCTAGTAATGCAACTTATAGCATGACTTTGAAAGAGAGATTACCTTTTATTAATAATCCTGTTCCTCATGCAGGAGCTAATTTTACAGGTTTAGATGTATCTCCTAAAACTCGTGGACTAATACTTCCATCAGGATCTGCTTTATATGCATCTGTAAGTGGGGCAACTTCCTTAACTAATGGATTCTATATAAATGTTCAAGGAGGATACTATTAAAAATGACACAAAGTTTAGAAGAATTTAGAAAAGAATTTGGTTATGACGACTTAAGTTCTTCTTATCCAGATAAGTGCGCTTCTATAGGTGTTAAAAATATGAAAGCTATGAATTGGTGTCGAGCAAATGAAATGGCTACTCTTTGGTCAAAAGGAACAATGTGGGGACCAAGAACACAATATCCTAATCCTGCTCAGAAACATAAGTAGTAAATGATCCAAAGAGTTTCTAGCTTTGGAGGCGCTTTTGATGCAGGCTTTAAAGATCCATCAGGAGGATTTGATAAAAGAGAAAGAGATTATCAAAAAAAGATTGAAATAGAATTAACTAATCCGTATCAATTTTTTCCACCTGGAACAAGACCTGACTATAGCGAAATACGTTTTTATGATATTGATAGTTCTTGGAGTCGTTGGAGACGTGGGTATGAATTATATTGCATAACACAAAGTTATTTAGGTTCACGTAAGAAAGAAAGAAATAGCCGTGGAGATTTTAGAATGTATATGTCATTCCAATTATTTCCAGGTCTTTTTATTCCCGCTAGGATTTTTACTTTTCCAAGTAGTGGTACAGAAACAGGAGAACATACAGTAGCAATTAGGGACACAAATGGATTTAACTTTTTTGATTTTGGAATACCTATTGAAGAAATTAGATATTTAGGTCCTTTAAAAACTGCAACTTACAATAAAAGCGGAACAACTGTTACAGTTTCTTTAATTGATCATGGTTATTTTTTAGGTGAAACTATCTTTTTAGATTACACATCTGGTACAGCAGTAGATGAAACTCTTTCTATTGTTTCAAAAACAAATAATACTTTTACTTGTACAAGCAGTGTTTCAGTTACTACTTCTGGAACTCTAAATGTAAGACAACATTTTGCTGATACTGCTGAAGGATTTGCAGATACTAGGTGGATTGAACAAAGAGTTAAAATCCGTTTTATGCCTACACCTGTAACTTTATTTAAAGGAGAAAGATTAGCTGATCGTGTAATTGAAAGAGATCCTGGAATTGCTTTTACTTATTCTCAATCAACTTATACAATTACTGTTACATGTAGTTCTGATCATGGATTATCTACAGGTAATAAAGTATTTTTAAATATAACAAGTGGAAATAGTCCAACAGGACTTTATGACATTACAGTCACTAGTTCGACACAGTTTACAGTTATTGCAATTAGTAGCACAACTACAAGTGGTGCAGGAATACTTAAAAGAAGAATTAAAGGATATGATTATAACAATTATGTAGGTTATACAGTCACTGGAGTTGATTTAGCAACAAATGAAATTTTATTTCAACGTGATGATAGTTATGGAACAAAAATAGTTAATGATAAAGCTGCTACTGTTGTTCCAGCACACCGTGGCTTTATAGCTTCTTCTGATAGATTTCTAACAACTGAAATCAGATATCAATGTAATTGTGCTGATTTTATGAAAAGAAAAACTTATAATTTATATGAAGAAAGCGCTAAAGAGAGATTTCCTAGAACATCTATTGATAGTGTTGTTCCTGGTGAAAGAAAAAACAGAGAAGGAACCGTAATTGATAGTAGAGATAATATAGGAGTTTTTAATGATTTTGGTTATTCACCTGTAAGTAATTTTTATCAATTACCTAGTTATGAAGATGGTACTGATGCTTCTTTTATGAGTTTGTTATATTATCAAACTCGATGGTGTAAACATATTTATGCAGCAATGTTTTCAATTGTACATGATGAAGGAAATGACCCAATAAATATTGAAGCTACTTATACGCAATCAGGCCCAAATGTTACTATTAATGCAACAAATCATGGTCTTTTAGCTAACACTAAAATTCAAGTTGACTTTACAAGTGGAAATTTATTGAAAGGTGAATACACAATAACTTCAGTTATTGATGTTAATAACTTTAAAATTGTTTATCCTTTTTCAGAAACTTCAAATGGATACTGTGTAGTTACTAATTTAAAACCGCATGAATATGCAAATACCTGGCTTCTTGAACCAAATGACCAACCAGCTGGAGATGCTCTTAATAGATTTCATGAACGCTTTGAAAAAGAACAAGAAAGAACTAAAAAAGCAGCAGAAAGAATGTCAATGATGGGTTATGGTTTACCTTGGAAAGGAAATGAAACAATTGAAAGAGGAGCTGGCACTTTACCTGAAGATGTTTCAGTTTTCAAACCAAATCTAGTAACAATGAAATTATTAGATGCTGTTAAACGTGATGGAAAAGAATTAACTCGTGATGGAGTCTTAGTGAATAAGGCTGCCACTACATTAATGAATATGCAAAAAGTATTGAACTTAGATTTTAATTTATTAGATGATGTTCGTATAGGAATGTTAGATCAACCTTTAAGTGATTACACTTCTGATTTTCAATTTGGTTTAGTAGACGGTGCAACTTATTTAAATGGATCTCCTATTGACGGTGAAGGAGTAAGTAATATGGATTGTTCGACTTATAATCCAGGAGTTTCACAAGACATAAATGTAGATGCTGGACCTTACATTAATTAAAAAATGACAATTCAAATTCTTTCTAGAAGATCTAGTCTTTTAAATGACAGGCCAGTTCCCACAAGAATTGCAGCTGGAGAAATCTGTCTTAATCAAAATCCAGGAGATCCTGGTTTATATTTTGCAGACAGCACTGCTTCACCTAGTACGGGTTTAATAAAAGTCGGACCTGTGCATATAGGTTCAACACAACCTAATAATTCTCCAGCAGGTTTTACAAGTTTTTCAAAAGGAGAACAATGGCTTGATACTGCAAGTACACAAGTTTTAAAAATACACAATGGAACAGCTTGGCAAACTGTAAAAGCAGTAGCTTCAATAGATCCAAATGCAGGAGTCTATCCTTCTAATCCAGTAAATGGACAACTACATTACACTGAATCGAATACTACTTTATATATTTATCGAACAAGTACATCTAGTTGGCAAGCTATTTAGTTCTTTGAGAAATTAAATAAGCATTTAAGAATTCCCAAATTTTATCTAATTTTTGATTAACACTATTCATTTCACGAATTAAATCTTGTTTCATAACGTAATCTCGAAGCATATTATCTTCAACTCGATCAATTTCATTTTGTAATCTATCAAATTTTTTTTGAAGTTTGTCATTGAAACCATTTAATGATTTTACAACGCCTGCAAAGGCAGCAATTGCACTTGTAATGGCAATAAGAATTACTTCTGCATTCATTTTTCTATTCTAAAGGACTTAACAACTTAGAATGATTAATACGTATAGGAAATTATATGGCAACATATAAGCCAAATGTAGAAGGAGCTATTAATGCGCTTGTAGATTTGATGACTGCAAATGCATTTACTATGACACGTAAGCCTTATGCATTAAATTATCGTGGATTAGTAGATGCAATTATAGATTTAAAAGAAGGATTTCCTACTTTTGCTCCAATTCGTGTTGGATTTGATGCAACTACTTTTGAAGCAGTTTCAAATGGTGACGCTCTTTATATGAGAACTGCTGATGGTCAAGTAGGTAAAGCTACAGCTGCTAATGGAAATTCTGAAGCTGCTAGTGTTGTAGGTTTTGCAGATAGTGCTGTAGGTTCTTCTAATACTGTAAAAGTTGTTGTTGTAGGTATTAAAACTCTTTCTGGATTGGATGCAGGTGATCTTTATTATTTGTCTCCATCTACAGCTGGAGCAATTACAAAAACTCCTCCTTCAGGTTCAGGACAATCGATAACTCGTTTAGGAGAGGCAGCAACAACTGCCGATTTTAGTATTCAAATTGAACCTCCAATTTTATTAGTATAATGCCAAATCCTGGAGTAATAGATCATGAACCATATGATGCTAACGATGTAGGTCTTGTTGGTGTATTAAAAGATTTGAAAGAAACAATGGCAAATCAGCAAGTTTATACTGTCGTTGGGTATCGCTGTGAAGCTTTTGAAAATGTAACTCAAGGTGATGCACTTTATTGTCGTGAAAGTGATGGAAAAGTAGGAAAAGCAATTGCTAATGATACTTTGGATAAAGCTTTAGTTGCTGGTTTTGCGCAAACAACTAAGTCAACTGGTCAAATAGTTCAAGTTGTAATTAGAGGATTACTTGCAACTTCTGGTTTAGATGAGGGAAATGATTATTATCTTTCAGCTGCTTCTTCTGGTGCTATTACTAAAACAGCACCTTCTACTGCTAGTCAGTACCTAACAAGAATTGGAGAAGCTGCAAATTCTGCACAATTAATTATTAAAATAGAACCTCCTATTCTTTTGCGCTAATGAAACTTTAGTCATCGTAAGATAGAAACAATGAGTAGTTCTATACCTATGAAGAACTCGGAAGATTTAATTAGAACATGGCAGTAAGAAATCCACTTATAATTGTTTCTGGATTATTTCAGGAATTAAATACTTCTTCAGATAAATTAAATTTTGCTGGTAATACTACAGCTGATTTAACTGAAAATACAAATCTTTATTACACAGATGCTAGAGCAAGAGCTTCTGTTTCAGTAACAGATAGTGGGGGAGATGGAAGTCTTGCATATAACAGTTCGACAGGTGTAATTACATATACAGGACCTTCTGCTTCTGAAGTCAGAGCGCATATTAGTGTTGCTTCTGGTTCAGGATTAACTTATTCCTCTGGAGAGATAGGAACAAGTGCTATTCCTAATTCACAACTTGCAAATGATTCACTCACTATAGGTAGCACTGAAATTGATTTAGGAGCAACGCAAGGAACTTTAGTTGGCTTAACTTCTTTAGCATCTGGAACTTTAATAGCAGGAGTAGAAGATGCTGCTAATGCTATTGAAATCGGAAGTGGAAATATTATTTTTGAAGGATCAACAGCTGATGCCTATGAAGTAACGCTAACTTCAGCAGATGCAACAAGCTCTGACAAAACAATTACATTGCCAGATGCAACAGGAACAGTTGCGCTTCTTTCTACATTAAGTGTTGCAGGAAGTTCAGGACTTACTTACAACTCAGGAACAGGACAATTTGGAACAAGTGCTATTCCAAATGCTCAGTTAGCAAATAGTGCAGTAACGATTGGAAGTACTTCTGTTTCTCTTGGTGCTACTGTTACTGCTTTTACAGGTCTTTCAGCATTAACATCAACAACTCTTACAGGAACAACACTTATTGCAGGTGTTGCTGATGCTGCTAATGCAATTTCTATTACAGCTGGAAATATTACATTTGAAGGATCTACAGCAGATAGTTACGAAATAATTTTAACTGCAGCAGATGCAGCAAGTTCAGATAAAACAATTACTCTTCCTAATGAAACAGGAACTGTCTTAACAAATGCTTCTTCTATTGCTAATAGCAATCTTGCAAACAGTTCATTAACTATTGGTTCTACAGCTATAGCACTTGGAGCAACAGCGGCATCCATTGCAGGAGTTACTTCTATAACCTCAGCAGCTGTTGTTACTGATGATGATGGATTTAGAGTACGTGATAATTCAGATGCTACTAAACAATTAGCTTTTGAATGTTCAGGCATTAGTGGAAGTACAACACGTACTATGACTATCCCTGATTCAGACGGAACTATAGCTACGCAAGCATATGTTAATGCTCAGATAACAGCAGAAGATCTTGATATTAGTGATGGAAGCTCTGCAATTTCTATTGATTTAAACTCAGAGACTTTAACACTTGCAGGTGGTACTGGAGTAACAAGTACAGCAGCTACTAATACAGTTACATTTGCTATTGATGCGACAGTTGCAACATTAGCTGGATCACAAACCTTAACAAATAAAACACTTACAAGTCCTACAATTAATGCAGCTACACTAACAGGAGTATTAGACTTAACAGCTGGAGTCTTATCAGGAGCTAGTCCTTTAATTTTTGAAGGCTCTACTGCTGATGGCAATGAAACTACGTTTGCTTTTGTAGATCCAACCGCAGATCGGACAATTACTTTCCCAGATGAATCAGGAACTATGTCTACTCAAAGTTTTGCTACTGCAATAGCAGTTGCATTAGGATAGAATTATGGCTACCCAAGTACAATTTAGAAGAGGTTCTACACCTGAAAATAACGCCTTTAAAGGTGCACAAGGTGAAATTACTGTTGATACTAGTGAAAGAACACTTCGTGTTCATGATGGATCCTTAACAGGAGGCTATCCACTCCTTAAAAGAGACGGGACTAATTCAGAATTAGCAGCAGGAAATTTATCAAGCTGTGCTTTAAAATTTGCCAACGATTCCAATACTGGTATCAATCGTCCAGGAGCTGATCAATTAGCTTTCGTAACTGGAGGAGTTGCTAGGCTTACAATAGACTCATCTGGTGCGGCTACATTTTCAGGAAATGTTTCTGTTAATGGAAATTTAACAGCTACCACTACCAGTTTTTCTGATCAAATCGCTCTTATTCTCGCTCTAGGCTGATATGGCAAATACCTTCAAAATCGATACTAAATCAAGTGTAGTAAATGATGCTATTACTAACTCGAACTGTAACGTAGTCACGGCAGGAGGGTCAGCAACATTAATTCTTTTAAGTTGTTTAATTTCAAATAAATCTGGAACAAGTGTTGATGTGGATGTGTACTTAGTTACAAGCGCAGGAGATGATGTTTATTTATTGAATACTGTACCTATCCCTGCAGGTTCTTCTTTAGAAGTGATAGGGGGTTCAAAAATAGTTTTAGAATCAAATGATGTTTTACGAATACGTGCAGAGACAGCCTCTGCTGTTGATGCTTCAGTAAGTTACTTAGAACAAACTTAAGGAGGATTAATAATGGCTCTTACTAAACTTGACGGATCAGCTTTAGGACCTACTGCTCAGGATCTTTTAGGATCAAGAAATTTGATAATTAATGGAGCATTTCAAGTTGCTCAAAGAGGAACGTCGTCTACAGCTACTGGTTATCAAACAGTTGATAGATGGGGTGTGAGCTTTAGTGGAACAGATGAAGCACCTACTCAATCACAACATGATTTAACTTCTAGTGATACTGGGCCTTGGGCTGCTGGATTTAGAAAGTCATTTCATATAACCAACGGCAATCAAACTGGTGGAGCTGGTGCAGCCGATGCTATAGAAATGTATATGACTCTAGAAGCTCAAGATATAGCAAACTCTAGTTGGGATTACACATCAAGTTCTAGTTATATAACATTTTCATTCTGGGTTAAATCAAGTGTTGCTCAAAACTTTTATGGTTGGTGGAAAACATCTGATGGAACCTCTCAACTTTATGCTTTTGAGACTGGTTCATTAACTGCTGATACTTGGAAAAAAGTAACTGTAGAAATTCCTGGTAATTCTAATCTTCAGTTTGATAATAATAATGAAGCTGGTTTTCATGTCAGAATTATTCCTTTTAATGGTACAGATGAAACTGGCTCAATGAGTTTGAATACTTGGGCTGCTTATAATAGTTCAGTAAGAAACCCAGATCAAACTTCAACTTGGTACACAACCAATAATGCAACCTTTGAGATTACAGGAGTTCAGTTAGAAGTAGGAAATAGTGCAACAGAATTCGAACATAGATCCCTTGCTGATGAATTAGCTAAGTGCCAAAGATATTACTATGTACATGCTAATGGTAATGATAAACCAGTTATGACTAGTGCCAATTATAGTACTACTGCTATTTTTGGTCTGATTCCGTTCCCCGTTGAAATGAGAACATATCCAACACTTGAGGCTACAACAGGGACAAATTATTTTAGAGTTTATGCAAATTCAACAAATGATCTTTTTGATAATTTAGGTCTGCAAGGCAGCTCTACTACTGGGTATATTCTGCAAGGTGATACAAATCTAAGTGTAACAGCAGGTCAAGGTTCTTGGGTGCAAACTGCAAATGCAAGTGCTAAAATAGCTTTTAAAGCAGAGCTTTAGTTATGGCAGTTTATAAACTAATTAGGAATTCTGATGGTGAAATTAATAGTGTTACTAAAGATTTAGGTACTGTTGGTACCTCTAAACACTCATTAGATATTCCACTTGTAGATGATAATATCGATTATCAAGAGTATCTAGAATGGGTAAATGAAGGAAATAAAGCTGAAGAACCAAGTGTTGAAGATGATTGGGAACAAGTAAGAAGTAGAAGAGATGGATTATTAGCAGGATCTGATTGGACAATGACAACAGGTGCAACTATTGATCAAGCTCAATGGTCTGCTTATCGTGAGAAATTAAGAGATATTCCACAAACATATAAAAATGTTTCTCATCCTTTAACAGAAGTCGTTTGGCCTACTACTCCTTCAACTAAAGGACCTAATAGTTAATCGTCTTAGTATAAGTAACTGTAAAATACTAATAAGCGCAAGCCACTCTTAGTGTATAAACTATGCCATATCTTGGGAATAATTTAGAAGCAGCCTTTAAGAACTATAAATCTATTGATGATATTAGTAGTAGCTTTAATGGTTCAACAACTTCTTTTGCTTTACAAGTAAACAGTCTTACTCCAGTTCCTTTTCCTAGAGATGCGCAAAATTGTTTAATCTCTATTGGTGGTGTAATACAAAAACCTGATACAACAGGAACTACTGGATTTAAACTTTCAGGAACAAATATAGTTTTTAGTTCTGCTCCTGCAATAGGAGAATCTTTCTTTGGAGTAATTCTTGCAGGTGCAGATTATGTTAATGCAGGTGTTAATTATCCAGACGGCACTGCAGGTGCACCCTCAATAACATGGTCTGACGATACAGACACAGGATTCTACCGATCAGGTGCTGGAACTACATCTGCTACTGCTAATGGATCTCAAGTATTAGAATTTCCTTCTAGTACGTCAGGTACTTTTTCTGTTTTAAGTAAATTAGCTATAGGTACAACAACTGCAACAGGAAAATTAACTATCCATAACAGTGATGATGCAAATGTAAATGTACTTGAGGTATTTAACGATAATGGTAATAATAGTGGTGGTTTTTCCCAAGCTTCTGATGGTGATGGAACGATATTTGCAAAGAAGAATGATGGAACATTAAGTATATTTTTAAGATCTGATGGTATTTCTTATTTTAATGGTGGAAATTTAAGTATAGGCACAAGTGCGGCTGACACTTTGCTTCATTTAGAGGCAACAAATACATCA
>TARA_R100001443_G_scaffold73520_2_pt1 | contig 15323 bp, 5 predicted proteins | sample TARA_R100001443 | Tara Oceans TARA_R100001443 (sample SAMEA2622142) | marine metagenome | biome: marine biome (ENVO:00000447); feature: deep chlorophyll maximum layer (ENVO:xxxxxxxx); material: "saline water (ENVO:00002010), including plankton (ENVO:xxxxxxxx)" | depth 50 m
GCATATTGTAAACAGCTGCATTATGCCAATTTTTTCAGCTTCTTTTTCTACTTTTTTAACTAAAAGTCTTATTATTTTTTTTCTATCTTTTTCTTTGTATTTAGGGTTTGTAACTAAGTAAGTCGTCCAACCTACTATATGTGGTTCCATTATAAACAAAAAGTAACAAGCAACTGGTACTCCATTTTTTTCTATAACAAAACATCTTTCATTTTTTGGTAAAAAAGCTCTTTGAACAGGGTTTAAGCCAGTTCTTTTCCACCACCACTTCCACCACTCAACACATATTTCGTAATCTCCTTCTTCAAAAGTTCTAAAGTTTATACTGTCCTTCATTTAATTTAATTTAAGTGTAATTCTATAGTCACACTTTTCGCCGTTTATTTACTACTAGGAACTACCTCTGAGCTAATAGCAAATAATTCTGCTTTTTTATTAGAGTGGTTTTCCAAGGTAACATCTGCATAATAACCTTTAACGCTTGACTCGTTTATTTTAATTGGTTTTGAAAATAAAATAAACGCGTTTTCAGGAACCGTAACAGTGTCATCTGCGTTTACTATTATATAACCACTAGATGTAAATGATAAAATATTACCTATCTTTACAACATCACTTAAAACACTATTAGCACTAGTAGAGTAATAAACAATATCATTAACTTGCACTGACGAATCAAGCGGTTTATAAACATCGTTACCAAAATCGTCTTTTCCAACGTTGATAACTTGAAATGTATCTATTTGTATTTCTATAACTGGCATATTTTAAGATTGAGTTCCTACTGTTATTATTTTATCTATATCAAAGTATATACTTCTATTTGTTGTTGGATATTTATCTACAGTGATACTTCCAGTTAGATTAACTGTTTTGTAAACGTGAATGAAAGATAAAACTGTTCCAGCTCTTAAAGTTTGTGCTAATTCCACCGTTATAGCACCGTCACTAGCTACACCATTTGGATCCGGTGTAGCAACAGAAACTACGCGGTTGTTAGACGTGTTATTAACGTCTAAGCCTTTGTATTTTATAGTACTACCACCAGATATACCTAGCGTGTCGTTTAGTTCTATTGTTGTTGATGCACTTGAATTAGCTCTAACAGTTTGTGTTAGCGGTGTAGTTTGTAGCGTTGTAGAAGTAAACTGTAAATTTACGTCAATAGCAAGTTTTATCGCTTTTTCACCATAAGCTCTAAAAGTCATTGTTTCAGTGTCTTCAAAAGCAACCGCTTGAGAAAAAGTTATTGTTTTTGTTTCAGTATCAATAGCAGATATAATTGTTGTTCCAACAGCGCTACCTGCTTTATTTGTTGGCACTGTTGTTCCTTTATGGTAATATAACTCTGTACCAACTCCTAAATCAGTGACATCAGCAACAGTTACAGTGGTGCTGTCTTCTCCATCTCCAGCTGGGTTGTCAGCTACAGCTTCTGTTGTTGTAAAATACCAATAATTTTCAGGTATAATAGGTAGTCCAGAAGACACTTCGTTAGTTACAATCAAACCAAAACTACCAGCGTCAGCAACTCCGTTCCAGTTGTTAACGTCCCAATCAAAAGAAATATTACTAGTGGTTTCAACACTTCCAGAAGACGCTGTTGTTGGAAAAGTAGCGTAGTTAACAGTGTTATTAGTCCCAGGTGTAAATGTTAATGTAGCGTTAGCACCTAGTTTTGTTATAGATTTTGTTATGATACCAGTGCTAGTTGTAGTACCTTCAGAGGGTATTAGTTTTACAACGTATTCACCAGAACCTTCTGGAAAAAGTATTCTGCTTCTATGTTTTTTTTGATTTAACGTTACAATTAAATTACTATTTGAATTATGACCAAGTTCAAACTCTTCACTATTAAAATTGTAGTATTTTTGAGTACCAACTTGAAGTGCTATCATGTTAAACGTAGCTCCAATATTTCCAGATACAACAAAATCTCTTGATGTTACCGCGTTGGGCATGTCGTTTGTATCTATTTTAAAACTATTAATTTGTTGACTAGTACCTACACTGCTACGAGAAATAGAGCTAGCTGAACTTTCAGTAGATGATGATGATGAACCGTATCCGTTTGCCATTTTTTAAATTATTTAATTAATATCCTCCACTTGTACCGCCACCAGGAGGAGTTCCACCTGTTCCACCACCTGTTCCACCACCTGTTCCACTACCTGTTCCAACATTAGTGCCTGTTCCACCAAGCGTAATATTACTAGCGCTAAAAGAAGTTTCACCAACTAAAGATGCAAAACCAATACCTTGAACACTAAACCTTGATGTGTCCAAAGCATCTGCAACAACATGTTTACCTTTAATATATCCAAACCATTTACCTTCTTTTTTAACAAAGTCTTGTAAGTTACCACTATCCATATTTGTTTTTATTTCTGTAGCTTTCCAACCATCTATATTAGGATATTGCGCAACACCATCTGAGTCTACGTAGTTTTGTGACCAAGCTTCTGCGTTGTTAATAGTTATAGTACTATTACCAAATTGATCTAAAGCTGATATTGGATTTGTCACATGTGCTTGACTACCCTCATAATTTAACGTATTAAACGTTTTTATAACAGAAGGCTCTACGTTTAAAACAGCTTTAATTGTAGAAGGATATTGTACGCCATAAAAAGTGTTGTAATTTTCAGCTGTTTCAGGTGTAGTGTCTTCAGCCGGTACGTAGTGTTGATACAACGCAGCGTCTTTTAAAGTAAAATATTTTTTAGATAAACTTAAACCAGCTTCAGGTATAAATGATTTAAAACTCGTCCAACCTTTAACATCCTCACTGTAAGTTACTGTTTGTGGAGATAGTGTTATATCGTAAACTCTTTTCATAGATAAATTATCCACCCAAGCAGTAACATTAGGGCCACTAGCGTCTTTTCTAATAACAAAAGTATTTCTAAGTACATCAAGGCCAGTATCACCCAACGGTTGGTTAGCAGCTAAACTTTGACCAACCTCAACAGTTGCTTTCGCTTCCCACCATAATAACACACCATCATCATCATATACACCTGTTTTTGTGTAGTTAGGATCTTGTGGGTAAGAAGAACCTGTAAGATAGTAAATATCAGGATCTCCAATATCGTTAATTACAAAGCCATACCCATCAGAGTTAAAATAATACATGTGTAAAAGCCCAGCTCCAGGATCACCTATTATGTTTTTTATTGCATAAGTAAAGGTTATTTCGTATTTTTCATATCTATTTATAGTTTTACTTATAAGTTGATTTGCCGTTATACGCTCTGGAACTAAAGGCGATGAGTTAGGATCCCATATTGGGCAGTCTTGAAATTGTATTCTACCATTTTCAGCACCTTCACCAGTCCAAACTATAAAGTCATCTATAGTAGGTTCAAAACCATCAAAGTTCCAAGAAGCAACAGTACCTCCTTCAAACAACTCTTCTTGATTAGTTAATGTTATATTGTTTACGTTAGCGCTAAGTGGATTTGATGTGTCTGAATTAAAAAACCTAATCATTTCTGAAAAGTTATTATCCGTCGCTGTTGCAAGGTTGCTATAATGATCAAACTGTAAATTAGGAGCTGTATATTGTGAATTTGGCGCCCAAGAATGAACTATACCCCAATCAGTAGTTCCATCATCTGCACCATTCATTCCAAACGTAATTTCATATTTACCAGTGTTTGCTATACCCTTAACTATCATACCGTCAAACTCACCTGCGGTTACACTATTACCTATAGAGTTTGAAACAGCAACCCCTATTTCACCATAATGATCGGTTGTTTTGGGGTTTGGACCAACGGTAAACGTAAGCGTCCAATTAGGATCTGAACCAGCAATTGTCTGTGGTATTACATTTTGAAATTTTTGTGACCAGTCTTCATTGCCGTAAGCGTTTTCCCAACAAAGTCTTCCAGCGTTGAAATATACATTTGAATAATCATCTGTACTAGAGTTATAAACTCCATCTGAAAAAGTATGTAGTTGATCGTAGTAGTTACCGCTACCGTTAAAATCTATATCCCAATTAACAGCTGTGCCAGTACCGTTAGTATAATTTATTTTCTTTGATATTATTTTAGTAACATATATAGTGTCGTTTTTAAAATTGTAGAATCTTAAACTAAAATAATCTAAATGGTTTGCAGCTTCACTATTAGGTTGAACTTGGTATATAGCTCTTAAAACCCACCTGCTATCACCATATTCAGTTCTCCAAGTTGGCACCAACGTAACATGAGCCATACCCGTGCCCCCACTCAAAAGTCCAACTCCATTCTCGTCAACAACATCTCCAGTCGAACCGAATAAACTTGCGTCCGCAACACCTGGAATATAAACCATACCATCAAAACTTACGCCCTCACCAAGGCGATCACCAATATCTGGACTATCATTTGGATCTTTATTACCATTATCTGAAGCGTTATTCGCATATTCAAGGTCGATAAGATACCAATCTCCAACAACGTATTCGTTACCAGAACTTAATGGACAGTGAATAGCGTAAGCTGAACTACCTGAATTACCGAGTTGGTTTATCCTCCAATAATCACTTACAACATTAGGGTATATTTGGGATACTGGGTTACCAGGTGTTCCTTGTAATTGAGCAGGGAAAGCGTTTTCACCTAAAGAAGGTTTGCTAAAAGGAAATTGTTGTGGCGTAGCAACATCTCCATTAACACTGTAATATACAGCTGGTGGCACTCTCCAAGTTTTAACAGTACCATCAACAAGTGTAGCTTGATCATTTGTTCCCACATGGTTATTACCAAACCAATTAGCTATTCTAGCTGTTACCCATTGGTCAGTATTACTATTATTGTAACCACCGCCAGTACCAACGCCAGTATTAAAATCCCACTCATCTATAACACCGTGGTCAACCTCAACCCAAGCAGGAATTGGATAACCAGGTATAGCGGGTTGACTAGTAGGTGAGGTTTGTAAGGCTAATTGATGATCTTGGTAATTTAATATCCATTGCCCATTTACAAACTCAGCGTTTGGATCTGCTAACAAATCAGCCTCTGTTAACTGTTCTATAGCTCCTGTATCAGGATTGTCAAATGTTATAATTTCTTCATAGTAATCTTGGTGGGGAGCGGTTGCGCCATAACCTTTTTTAACAACAAGTTCACCCAACTCCCACATTTGGTTTCGTAAAGGATAAGCACCACTTGCTGTAGCACCACTTTGATCCCAACCTGAAGATGATGCTGCTTTATCGTTACTTATTCTTATTCTAAGATCATTAACTACTATTTTCTCTTCAATACCATTTGTTACATCACCAGTGATAGGATCGTCGTTTATAGTAAAGTTTGGTGTTCCATCGTTATTTTGTTGATTTGGATCTTTAAATTTAAAGCTACAGCCAAGACGAATTCTTCTTGCTATTTTTTCGCTATTATAACCTGGGTACCAATTTTTAAGAGGATTTTGATTAGCGTTCCAAGTATAATTACTTATTGCACCAGAAGGCATGTTAGCCCGCTCTGTAGCATTCACGTCATATACAGCTGATTTCGTGTCTGGAAATGTCACCACGGGACTACTTACATAACCTTTAATACAACAAAAGTCGCAACCGTTAATATCTTGAGGAGGATGGTATGTGTTTGAGGTGTTAGTTGTAGTTTGTTCCATAAATGAGCCATCACCCGCGTTCATATTAGATTTCTTGTGGTAAATATCAGAACCAGATGTAACCGAAGTCTGAATCACATCCATGCTTGACAAAGGTGTGTTACCATCATATAGTTCTATTTTTGGTATAACATAATTATAACCATACTTGTATTCACCGTTATTTGTAGTGCTTTGGAAAGTAGGGTAACACAATATTTCAAACTGAACGTGTAGTTCATCACAGTTAAAAAACGACTTATGTGTTACATTACTGTAGTTACCAGTACTAGTATAAATATCATAGTTTACACCCGCTGCGTTACCACCAATGTTTCTAAATTCAACGTAAGAATTGCTAGGGTTTGGTCTATCAAAAACAATCGCGCCATTACCCCAAGAATAATTAATACTAGATCCATTTTGCCTTGATATAGCTTGAGATATGTTGGCAATGTTTGTGCCCGCGTATTGGGGGGCTTCCGTGGTTGTAGAGGCGTTGCCATTATGATCGCCAGAATTTGGATATGATATGTTACCACTTTCTGTAATATCTTGCCCGCTAATATGTCTACGAATATTACTGTACACTTGTGGATCAACGTTTACGGAAGCGCTGCTACTACCAAATAAATTGCCAAACCACCCATGAAACCCATCTACACCCCCAGGAAAATACCAATAACCACTATCTGGTAAAACGGTACTATAAGTAGGTGGTTGCCAAGCTTGGTATGCTTGGTCTAGATTTTCCAGTGCAATGATTTGAGTTGGAACATTGTTGTATTGTTGAAACTCGTCAGCCGCTATAGCTGGATGATTTGTTACTGTAACTGAACTTGTAAATCTATTGTTAGTATTACCAAATTCAAACGAAGTGTTGTCAGGTGCTGTATCTGGGAAATTAACAGCGTTTAAAATACCACTTGTTTCAAGAGAAGAAACATAACTATTACCAGCGTTTACAACACCATCATCTATAACATCTAAAAGTGAACCAGCTACCGCGGTTCTTTCGTTACCTTGTTGGAAAGCAGAGTTGAATATAAGGTTTTCAGAGTAAGTGTTTGATAACGTAATGTTATAGTTTTCTTTGTAACTATCGTAAGTACCTATTAGCGACGAGTAATCTGGTAGATTATCCCTAAACCAATCGTGCATTCCTGCTTGTGATATAGGTGTTAAACCATCCATTGACAATCTAATAACAGCACCTCTAGCTTTGTCTGTAAAATAAGCTCTATAAGATTCTGATGCAAATGATTCTGGATTTTTAGATATACCAAAGTTACCTACAAATGGGTTTGCATCACCTAAAACATTACTACTAGATATTAATTGCGGATTACCATCAGCGTTAAAAATAGCGTCTTTATTAGATATTATTTGTATAACTCTATCTTCACAAAAAGCAATTAAGCTAATTCTTCTTTGAAATAATTTTTGAATAGTACCGTAAGTTGGGTTTAAATCTTTAGTGATTTTTTCAGCCATTATAAACTGATTTAGATCATTAATACCAGAGTTAGAATTGTATATACCAGAATATATTAAACCGTGCGACCTACGTTCTTCTTCGTAAGTTTCTTGTGTTGTTGTGGATGCTTTAACCCCGTTTGTAATAAACATTTCATTAAAATCATCTCTAATCCTATTAGACTCTAACCCATTTCCAAAAGAAAAACAATTGTACCAACCAAGCCCAACGCCAACAACTTCACCAATATCTTCTTTAAATATAAAATTAGTTTTAAATCCAGTAATTTGACCTTCCAACTGTTGACCACCTGCTTCAGCTACTGTATAACTACCGTCTTCTCTAATAAATTTAAACGCAGTGTTAGTATAGTTTATCTCATTACCCCCATCGCCTCTATTAAAACCTGGAAAGAATGTAGCTTCAGCACCATCCCAAGACTCTAAATAAACATCGTTAAGCGCTTGTTGTGGTGTTGCGTTAATAATTTCAACTTTACAACCAACTGGTGCAAATAACTCATTTGTTCTTTCATTAATTCTAACTGGAATATTATTACTAGCCTCATAATATATATCTAAATCTACCTCTTGTTTTTTAGGATCTACTTCCCATATAGCTGGGAATTTACTTAAATCAGAAAGTAATAAATCTTGAATTGGATCTAAAAACTCAATATCCGTAAAATCATTATTACCTAAATCACCAGTCATCGCGTTTTTTCCATTAACAACGGTATCTAACGGGTCTTGCATTGTGCTTGTAGAAAGTCGTGGGTTTTTGTCTAGCTCAATTATATAACAAAGTCTTCTATTGTGTGTTTTTCCAAAGTCTTCTATTTTTTGTTTAAGATCTTGTCTTAGTTGTACACCTCCAGCTGTTGTGTTCCCACTTTGGTTACAATTGTTTAAGAAATCTAAAGCAACTTCTTCTACACTTCGGTACGCCAAGTGTTGTTTTGTGGTAGGAAAATAACCTTCATTTTCAATGTACCTATTATATGGTTTTCTCCAAGACGTGTGGTTATAAAGTTTTTTTACTGTAACTTTTTTAATAGTATAAACAGCGTCGTCAAGCTCAACAGACCCAGATTTTGTGTGATGAAATCTAAATTTAGAGCCTGGATATAAATTTCTAATAAAATCACGTATTTTGTTTCCAGGATCACCAACAAAAGTCTTACCAGTGCTATTGTGTAAAAACGTAGGATCCCATTGTCTTTCATGTTCTTCCCTGTAATCTAAATCATAACCAAAACCTACACCTGGTCCTGGTGGTTCTGGCAAGTAGTTAAGACCACTATCGTAGTTACCTTCCATCGCCATGTGAGTAAAACTATCATTAGCACCAAATACTTCATTAGGATCTTCTCCTGTAAAAACACCACCACCCCATATTCCTTGTAGCTTAGCCATGAAAGCTTCTTCACCATAAAGCTGCGTAGGACCTGAAACAATATTTGGAAAATTGCCGTCATGCAGGTCTTTCCCTGGGGCAAAAAACGATAAATGCATGAAGTGTCTATCCTCTTCACCGTTATCTGAGTACGTTTTTGTATCGTCACCAACACCGTAATCAGTTCCGTTTAAACCACTAAACCATCTTCTAGGGCCAGTCGTGTGATTGTTATCTGTAGTAACCAAACCGTCTAAACCATTTACATGATTATCTCTAGCATCGGCAGGAGTGCTACTTTTATCCATACTTACTCTACCAACGTTTTGCAATGGTCCAACCCAACCGTCAACTCTTAAATCTTGGTAATCGCTATTTTGTGGTAATAAAAGGTTTGTTGATATCAAGTTGTTTTGATACCAAGATGATTGAGCTGGGATAGTTGTAGGCACAACCCCAAGGCCACCCGTTAGTTCAAAGCCTTCTGTTTCTGGTACAATAAGGTTTGATGTATCTCCAAACTCTGATAACCAAGTTTTTAAAGGTGGATAACTCCAAGCTGAATTTTCAACGTTATCAGCATCATTTTCAGTACAACCAGACCAGGTTACACAACAATACTTAGCATAATTACTAGCCTCGCTTTGGCCAGATGCCATATACATATAATCTATGAAAAACCTAGGTTTATTGTTTAACTTGCTTAATATACCACTCCAAACGCCAGCCCAATCTGATACTCTTAACGGTTGACCGTAGGTGATGTCAGCGCTTTCGTTTTCAGTAGCTGCAGTTGCGGAATAATTATAGTGTATATGGTTAGACGTGCTATGACTAGGGTCATTATTACAATTAGTAATACCGTAATCACCTGATCCAACCTCTGGATCACCTAACGGGCCTTGTATGTCGTCGTGCCAACACCAAACACCTTGCTTTGCTGTAACTTGATATTTATCTAAATTACTAACTTCTTTACCAGTTTCAACTACACTAGAAACTTGATTTTTAGATATTTTAACAAAGAATTTTCCAGAGAAATTTTCTTCTTCTTTTAATTCTCTTTTTTCTATTTGGAACAGCAGATCATGTCTCATGCTGTTGCCAGTAGCTTCACCACGCGCGATAGCGGCGTCTTCTGCAGTTATAGTTCTTTCAAGATTTAATATGTAAGCATCGCTATATTTTGACCCACCAACAATCTTATATCTTAAAGAGGACTGTTCATTTCCGTTTTGATCAGTGTAACGCCAAGACGCATACAAACCCTTTGTTTTAATTGGTAACTCACCAGTTCCATCACCACTATCAACATCTTCAAGTGGAATTCTATAACCACTACCATTGCTAACGGCACCAGCATGAGACTTCCAATTAGCAAAATTTATGTGTAAGTTGTCCACCTCACAATCAATTCTTCCTGGACCATCACCGTTGTTGTAGCCTCGTTTAAAAAGTCTATCAGTACCAGTAAAAAAACGACTACCACCAACATCAATGTTTTGCGCTACACCTTGGTTAACTAGATCGTACTTAATGGCATCTGGTGCTTCGTTTTTAATGTCAATAACTCTAAACTTATTTTCAAAAGTTACCTGCTCTTCTCCAACACCTATTTTCTTTTTTAATATAATATAATCTTCTTCTGATATTTTGTTTCTATCAGACGATGGAAATGAAATCCAAAGATGACCTTCTGAATTGTCTAAAGCGTAAGTACTTTTAGTGACCCACGCTCTTTCCATTGTTAAATTATAATATTCATTTGAAGTTTCTTTTACAAAGAATTTTAATGAATCAACCCATTCAGGGAAATTATTTACAGCACCAACAGTTAGTTGAGTGCTTTTACTAGCATTTTTCTTACCACTAGAATCTTGCCAAGGAATATTTACAGCACCAGTATTAGATGTAAACACAGGTGTTTCTCTACCATATTTATCGCAGTAAACAACTCCTAACTGATAATTTCTTTGAGATTTTATAGATGGTAACCCTTTTGAATCAAAACTTCCTAATCTATTTTGTCTATTACCATAACTTACTTGAACTTGCGGTTTTGATCCTATGTTATAGTTTTGTAAATAATTTGCATAAACAATTCTATTTCCAGTTACCTCTTGCGCTAACGCTTTTCTTGGAACATTATCCCAAGGTCTTAATAATTGATTTGCCGGTAATGCCGCGTATATATTTTCTGTTGTTACTAAATATCCACCTTTAGTTTGGCCTCCTATTGCGTAATATTGACCATCACCAGCATTTACAGCAGCTTTACCAATACCTATACTATTACCTAAACCTTCGTGTGCACTTGAGGTGTGCCACTCTTTATCAATGTGCTTTATTGTTTCTATAGAGTATATAACGCTTGAGTTCTCTTGTTTATAGAGCACCTCTACTTCTATCACATCTTCTGGTGTTTGCGCTGTAATAAAGTTTGATAACTCCACGGAATGAATAGCGTTAACCATAGCTTTGTTATATGGTTCTTTAATATCGTAAGCAGTATCTTGGTTGTACATGACACCACCATCTATAGATTTACTAGTGTCTTTAGTGTATTTAGCGTTAAACACAGGTTCTGTAAAAGGAGCAAACGTAGAATACTCTCCATCTATATATTTGTATCTATAAGAAAATCTTGGGAATTTTGTTTCGAATAAATTAGGAATTTTACTCGTGCTTTGAGCGCTTTCAGCGTGATTTATTTTTACAGCGAGTGCGTTTAAAGGTTTTGGCTTTATAACTGTAATATGTTTTTCAGCTATATCAACAGTAACATTGTTTCCAAAAATAACATCACCCACTTTAAAATCTTTACTAGTAGTATCGCTATAATCAGGACCAACCCTAAGATGAGAACCATTACCACCACCTCCTGTTCCACCAAAAACTGAAACACGTTTGTTTCCTAAAAATTTACCATCTCTGTAGTGTTTAATTAAATATGGATCATCAATAGCGTATTCATTAGCATTAAAAACAAATGGGTTAATAAACCCAGTGTTTGGTCCAAATGGATAAAAAAGTTTTACAATTTGTGATTCATCAAACCAAACATATCTACCTTCAGATGAGTAACTTGGAGCATCAGCATCTGTAGCTGTCAATTTTACTGTTATACCATGAAAACTACCGTTTTCAAAACTTAGCTGTGTATGACTGTTTATGTTGTCAGTACCAGCCTTACAAGTTTCTATATTTATTTTCTTTGGTTCGCCATAGTTATCTGTCCAAAACAGCAAGTCATCAATTATATTTATACCAGTTATAAAGTTTCCAAAAAACTTTAAGACGGCTTTATCGGTTCCAGCGTATTTATCTACTACAACCGGAACCGCTGTATCATCATTAGCGTTGTACTCTAATATAATGTCTTTATCATATTTAGATATAAACCAGTATAATCTATTATTTTTCTCATCAGCAATGCTACCAACACATTTAAAACCAGTACCAACAAGCGTTTCAACTCTTTTGTTACCTAGTATGTTTTTTACAGTACCAACATCAGAACCTTCTGAAGTTGAAACCTCCACATTTAACGCATCTCTATATTGTCCATTAGGTATTAATCTTTCGTCAAGGTCTTTATTCATTTTACCTTGAAGAAAAGTATTCTTAATTTCTGGCATGTACTAGTGTTTTATTTGCTTAGATTTACCTCTAAGTATTTGAGTTAATTCTTCTAATTTAATATTAGATAATCTTAATTTTGCCTTTCTTATGGCAGCAAATTTTTCTTTTGTTAATCTAGGAACCAAAGGTTGTCCATAAGAAGATGCTGAAAGCACAGCGTGTGTAATCCATTTATACATAGCGTCTTCAGCAAACTTGTGAACCTGCATTTCACTGTCGGTACCAAGACTATCACTTATATAATCTAAGATCACAGTTTTTCCTGAAATATTAGAGCTAAAGTGTATTCTTCCTAACCTAGTGTCTATATAAAAAGATCCATTTGCCTGCGCGTACTGAGGATCTAACCCATATCTATTACCATTCATCTTCCAGTATGTATCATCTTCATAATCATCTTGGTTTTCTGAAGGTGTATTTGCTTTATAGTTATTCCAAGTAGAGGAACTACCATCTGTATTAGCGTGTGTTAAAGTAGGTGTTTGTCCCGGTACTATTATAGATATAGAATCTACCGTATTTTTTTGGTGTGTATTGTTTACGGAGCTTTCTGGTAATATAGGAATAGTACCACCGTTAGGAACACCTATAGTATCAGCATCACCACCCGTACCACCCGCAACACCATCATCTCCAAAATCTATAACGTGGGTATTTGCTGTAACAGCAGCTGTATTCCAAGGTGAGAAAGATTGTATGTATACCCAAACTTCATCAAAAGCACTAACATTAATACTTTCTATTTCTTTTTGGCTAGCTGTACCATCACTCCACTCAACGTAACCTAAATCGTAGTTACTAACGTCTTTATTTGGAGTTTGATTATTACCACCAGGAGCAGTGTTTAAGGCCGGAGATAAACTACCATTAGTATTAACCCAACCCGTGTTAGGGTTCGTGCTTGTTACACCTACCCTCACAACGCCATAGTCACATATTAAAGTACCACCAGCATCTGTTTGTCTAGCGCCAGAAGTAGCTGTGGCAAAAAACTCAATATCTTCAACACCAGTAACATCAATACGTTGCCAAGCAGCGTAAGCTCTACTACCCATTTGAGCGTAACCATTGTGCCAAAGTTGACCAAATGAAAGAGCTCCATTAGTAACGCTAAAAGTATCGTCTATATAATTTGTGTAATATTTCCCACTTGGACTAGCTTTAGTACTACCCCAAGCTTTTGATGGCGCGGGGTTTGAATGGTTCCAACTATTTAAACCGTCATCAAAACTCGCGTTTAAAACCCTGTTTGCTTCTTCTCCAAAAAAGTAAGACCCATCATCATTCTGTTTTATTTCAAAAGGATTTGATGTAGAGTTAGTTGGATATAAAGGATGCTTAATACCAGAGGCATCAACCCAAGATAATTTAGTATAATTTACATAGTCTTGTGGCAGGGACATAACTAGTGTTGGTGGTAAATCTATTTGTTGAGATTTTACAGACTTTAAAGTATCAAAAGATAACTCTCGCAAAGCTCTTTGTGCGTGAAAAGCAACATCAACTTTACTAGCTTTTGGTATCATTTTATTTTCACCAACGTACACAACCATAAATTGATTTATAATATCAGCTAAAGAGGTAAATTGATAATTACCAAAATCATTTCCTTGATAATAGTCTCTATTTGTTGTTCCGTCTAATAATCCCATTTATTTATTGTTTTTGTTGTTGAACTGTACTAGCCTCTTTTACAGCAGCAGCTTGCACTAACTGGACATCTTTAATAGCAACACCCGCTAGCGCTAAAATTTTAATAACTAATTCGTTTTCTTCAGAAGGGTGTAGTTGAAAATTTACTGATAAGTTAGGATTATAAAGCGCGTTTTCTCCACTAATAACGTAAGCCCATTCTGGTGTAATTGGTTTTTCTACTACAGACAATTGGTAAGAAAGTGAAGATGGAAGGTTAGCTGGTTCTGTAAATATTGTGTTGTTACGTATATAGTATATTGGAGTTGTCAAAGAGTTGTTTAATAAAGAACCACTTTTAATTTTTATAAACTCTCCAGCTTCTCGTTTTTCAAGATACTCTCTGTGTTCAGTTTGATTATCATGAATATAAACATACGATACTTTATAAACTTGATTAGGTATTTCATATTCATTCTGAATCTCTCCGTACAACTTTTTAAATATTTGTACCTTTTGCTCTATTAACGAATCTATATCGCTTGAAACATTTTTTTCAAACTGTTCTAAATCATAAAAATATTGTTCAAATATTTCCATTTGAGCGTGGTCGGCAAATAAGTTAAACTCCTGAGGAGTTATATAACCCCTTTGTTCTTTGTTAGCTAGCGCTAAAACTTTTTGATATACTCTATTTATATTTACCGACATAATTTCTTTTTAATTTGTAGTTTACGATCGCCCCGTAGAGCGACCGCATCTACAGTTAGATTAATTTAATCTTTTTTCAATACTTTTGTATATTTCCATACCTTCATCAGTTTTAAACCAATGAGCTAACGCTGTGTATGGGTGCTCTTCAAAAGGAACCGTCATTAACTTTCTATCGTTAGAAGCCCATAAAAAGTTTCTATTATCTTGAGATAATTTTAATATACCTAATTCAGTAGCTTTAATACCAAAGTTTCTAAGTTGAACATTATCATCGGAAGCTAGTTCTAAGAACAAAGTAGGGTTGTTTTTAGCATATAGTAACAAATCTCTTTTAAGTTCTTTAGAGCTCATGCTAGATACTTTAGAACCATACTCTACACGCATAATAGCTTCAGCCATATCAATATCTATAGTTTGAGCTATGTTTAACGCTTCTAATTCTAGTTCTAAAATTTCTAAATCATCAGCAGCTTCCATTTCTGGTTTCCACTCTTCAAATAATGTGTTTCTTTGAGGGTGGTATAATGATAATAATTTTTGTAAAGTTTGTTTATTTCTTGGAACATGAAGTGCTCCGTTTCTAAATATAATATGTGATAGTCTTTGATCTCCTTTCATTTCATCTACAAAAGGTGTTATTTGATTTTCACAATATTTTAATTCTCTTTCGTAACCTTTTTCTTCATCAAAAAAGTATATACCAGCAGATCTAACCATATAAGATAAAGGTTTTCTTTTTCTAGTTAAATAATAAACTCTGTCTTTAATTTCCCAACTAGGTTTTTTAGGTTCAACTTTTTTAGGTCTTGGTGTTTCAACAACTGGTGTTTCAACAACAGGTACCTCTACCTCT
>TARA_R100001443_G_scaffold116613_1_pt1 | contig 15310 bp, 9 predicted proteins | sample TARA_R100001443 | Tara Oceans TARA_R100001443 (sample SAMEA2622142) | marine metagenome | biome: marine biome (ENVO:00000447); feature: deep chlorophyll maximum layer (ENVO:xxxxxxxx); material: "saline water (ENVO:00002010), including plankton (ENVO:xxxxxxxx)" | depth 50 m
TTGCAAGGTTAGTTTCGATGTCAGATGATAAAAGTTTAGCAAACGCTACTGCACCATTATCAAGTTTGTCTACATTGATAATAGAGTTTACTAACTGATCGCGGACGAGTTGAATAGCCATGGATTCTCCTATAAAGGCTGATACTCTGCAACTAATGTTGTACCAGATGCAGGTATAAATGTTGTTGTGAATGTTCGAGCATCGACTACAGTGATTTCTACCCCTGTTCTCTGTCTCACTCCATTGTAATATATCACCAAACTGTCTGTATTAAATGCCTGAGCAGTGACGAATGTCTGTGTAACACCATTGATTTGTGTACTGACATCTTCTGCTATATTGCCTGTGCCAAAAGCTCCTGAGCTACTACCAAACGCATCTACATTACTAGGGATTGTCATCACACTCTCCAGGTTATCTTGACTTCACGCACGTTGACTGTTCCTGTGTCTGTCTTTACCCATACCTTTGTTGGCCATGTATCTGCTACGTCAATCTCAATCTTGATTACACTACTTGTCATTGTTGCTGTTGTTATACCTGCTGACAATCCAACCTGTGTGTCTCCAATAATACACTTGTCTCCATCTGTGTCTTCAGTAACACGCACTGTCAAACTGTTGGCTCCACTCAAACTATCACCGTATATCCACAACGCAGACAATGTACCACTCAATGTTGGATAGGCTCGATACGAACGCTGAGTAGGAAGTAAATCAAACCCAACAAAACTGGTCCCAACTTGCTCATCATATGTTTCTAATAGCTTGTAGTGTTCCATGTTTATCTCTGTTCATTAAGTTTATCTTCTGTTTGTTTAATCTGCTTTTGGGCATTTCTCAATAATCTTTCCATTATGACATTTCGTTTTGTTGCTTTTACTGGTGTAGCCAAACCCAACATATATAATGCATAAACTATATTCGAACGCATATCAAGGTCTTGTTGATTTAAAGTTTTTGTATACACAGATTCCATTGGAATACGAACTTCACCTTCTCTTCCTTCCATCCTAGGATCTCTTGCAGATGCCATTGATGCTCGCAATGTGTCTTTGTGAAAACGTGTCATTGCAGCAGGAGCTAGACCTGAACGTGAAAATACTTCTGCAAAGGCTGTTAATCCTACAACACGTTGCCAAAGATATAGATTGTATCCTTCATCCAATCCCTTAGATGTTCTAGGAAAATCAAAGTATGTTCCTGCCGGATACAAAATCTCACCCGTTGTTTTGTCTCGTACAGGAGATGTAGTTAATGGTCTTCCTGCTGTTCTGTGTCTAGGCTCCAATCCATACTGTTCTATAACCTCTAACATATTTCCATTTTTATCTGCTTCGTATTGTAACTCTGATGGAAAAGGTATAGGACGTTCTTCTTTACTTGCACGATACCCTTCCATAAGTATACTTAAAAATGGATTCCCACTTATATAAGTTTCACCTGCACTTGTACCTGTAGCTGAAAGTGCTGCACTGACTGAATCCAACAATGACATTTCAAAATCTTGTTGTTCTCTAGTCATTGACTGTATACCTGCTGTCATCATTAATGTAGCACGTGACATTAAATCAAACATAGACACAGATGGATTAACCGGACCACCCATGTAAGAGCTCTGACCTTCTGCACCTCCTTTAAAAAGATTATAGATACGAGAATCCGTTTGCATAGACATTGCTCTATCTTCTGTTTCTTGATTTAATCTGCTTTGTGCTTTTATTAATCCCATCGCAGGATTAAAGTTATCTCCCAACACACCTCGATAAATCGCATTAATAGTCTCTGCACCCATCGTACGCATAAAACTATAAAAATATATCTGTCTAAAATACATGTTCTTTTCAATATCAGATAATGAACCATAGTCCAACATAGAACGTCTGGCTTTCTCAGCAGCATTAGGTATGCTCTCTCCATCTTTCAGAGCTTGCATAAACACATATCTACGCATCTCTGTATCTTGGAACTTAGCAAACTCAGCCCACAAGTTCTTACCTGATGGAGATAAGTTGTCATATATCTTACGTGCCAACGATTTTGGATGGTTGTAATACCGAGCCAATCCATCTACAGTTATACCTGCATCAATCAACAAACGATTAAACTGTGTATCAAGGAAGTCAGCATCTGCACGTGAATACATCACACCTTCATTCAACATTATTTCACGTAACTCACCTGCTGTCATGTTTCGTACTGCACCATCTGATTGTCTAATCAATACTTCTTCAGCAGGAGCAAGCATTACTTTATTAGAATCTATAAAACCTGTAAAAGATTTGTTACCTAGTTTGCGTACTGCGGCAGTAACAATAGGAAGAGGAACCAGCCCACCTCCCGTTGCTAAAGCTGTAAACTTTGCTGCTGTACTTGCTTTCATTGAACCAGAACCCAATGCCGCAAAAAATAAATATGGAGCTGTCATTCGGTTCATACCAAAAAACTTTGTACTTGGTTCTAAAACACCACCCAACATTCTTGCAATAGACCAACGTCTTGTAACATTTACTGCATCAGCAAAGTAGTACCCTGCAAAGTTAGACTGTGGATTTTTGGCTGTTGCAAAACGTGTCTGCAACTCAGATATAAAACGTTTTCCCTTTGTATTGTTTGCAATCTCTACTACTTCGTTCATCATTTTTTGATGCATGTCTCCATAGATTACACCAATATTCCTAGCTCCCATGTACTTTAATCGAGGTTCCATTCTCTTTACATTCTCAAGCATAGTTTCATTGTTTAAACCATACCTTCCAAAGTAGTCATTAATACTTTCTATCTGTTGCGTAAACAATCCATCCATCACACCATCACTGCGCAATGTAAGATTATTCAGATACTGTTTACGCATATCTAATATTAAACCTTCTTCGGAAAGCAAAGTCTTTTCCAACATCTCAAACACTTTGCCTTGTTCTTTTGTCATTCCTTCTTCTGCAAACTTAGAAGAGATTTTGTTTAATACCTCGCGTGATTTTTTTTCGATAGATTCAAACGTATTGCTTTTTAAAATGTTGCTATTGTATAAATCTATAACAAATCCATCCATATCATTTATGATAGGCGTACCGTCTTGGATTACTTTTGTCATATACTTTTCTATAAAAGACGTTTGTACTTTCCTGCTACTGTTCTTCCATATGTCTGCTGCCCATCCATCAAACAATGCTTCTCGAATCTGATGAGTAAATAAATCTATCATCTCATCATCGGCCAATCCTTTACTCTTAGCAAAAGAAAATGTATTTTTTATTTCACTTGTTATCTGTTTTGCAAGTCGTTCTGTAGACCTAAGACCTAATGTGCCATCTACTGCTCGGTCCAAGTTCACAAACATATCTGGAGACTTTGTAATAAAGTTATCAATCTCTACTTTCATATCCATTGCACGTTGTGTCTGAATCATTTTTTTAATAAAAGGCAACACATATGCTTCTTTTCTAAGGGTAGGAACAATCGCAGTAAGTAATGTTGTTTGTTCTAATCCATAGTTTTTTAAACTCTGATCAAGCTCTCGTAACTGTCCAATAACTTCTTTGTAAGTATCAATGGTTAATGGCTTTATGTTTCCTGCTACCCAATAGGGCTGACTTTTATCTATACGAATCAAATCATCAATGTTATCTACCCACCTAGGATCCAATGCTTCTACATCCTTGGGAGATACAAAAAAGTCTTTTATCATGTTCTTCCAAGTTTTAGCCATATATATTTGACGAGATGCTTCTTGCATATTCTCTTGAATAAAATCCACTTGCTCTATTAAATCTTCATACTTTATTTCATCAGGAGATTTACCCAACTCTTGAGCTAAAAAATCTTTTACATTGTCTCGTCCATATGTATCTGACAACTGCACTAACTTTCTAGTAGTAGCAACCTTCTCACTCTTTTGAGTTTGTAATGCTTCTTTCTTTGCAACCTGTTCATCAATACGCTGTTGTAGGTTTTCTAGCTTTGTATCTGTAGCTTGCTTTAACTTCTGATATTTTTCTCCTTCTTCAAGGGTTGCTATTGTATCATACAAAGCATTACGTTCTGCTTTAGCTACTTGACTTAACAACTTTTGAGACTGTTCATATTCATTGATTGTTATATCTACTTTGCCTTTATACTTGTCTTCTACATTAAATAAATCTTTTAACTTTTGTTGATAGATTTCATCTTCTACATCAATACGCTCCATTAAAGCAAACATTTCCTCACGCTCAGGAGCAATAGATTCATCAAGAAACTTACGCATTTCTTTATATTCTTTTACACTTTTATTTATTCGTGCTCTATATTTTGTCTGTGCATTATCTATAACTTCTTGAATCTTTTGTATTTTTGCTGTGTCTTCTTTTCCAAAAGTATTGTACAAACGCTTTCTATCTGCTCTAATCTTTTGTTCCAACAGTTCTTCTGCAACTTCTTTATTGTTTAAAACCATATCATAGGCTTCTTTGTATTCTTTATCAAGAGCTTTTATTTGACGTGCAAGACCAAACCGCTTCTTTGTTTGTGTAGCTTTTGTTGTATAATCTGAAACTACTGTTCTCTGTTTATTACGTAACTCTATAAACTTTCTGCTATATGCTTTGTGTATACGTTCAAGTTCATTGTCTTGTTGTTTTGCTAATCTTTGTCTTGCTGTTGTTGCTGCATCTTCAAACTGATCTATCTTTTGTACGCGAGTATCACCCAGTTTTTGTTGTGCTGCACGTTTATTCATTGATGCAGTAAGTACTTCTTTTTCATAATCTTTTCGTATCTTATTAAAATCTTTCTGGTATGTCTTTGATAATGTGTCTTCTGCAACCTTCATCTTTTTATCAAAATCATCCATCATCTCTACATACTTTTGAGTATGCAGTTCTCTCATTTTTCGAACACTTGATTTATTTCTTAAAAACTCTCTACTGTAATCTCTTTCAATACGATCTAAATCTTTTTGATGCTTTTGAGATAATGTACGTTTAGATGTTTCTAATCTATTTTCAAAGTTACTTACTAACCTTTCAGATTCTTTTGCAAATGCATCATCCATTAATGATTGACGAGTCTCTATTAATGATTCTATTCGAGGTGCATATTGTTTGCTAAAATCTATCTCACCAACAAACTCACTACGAGCTGTAGAATCAATAGCAAGTTCTTCTCCTGTTCGTATATTACCTTCAATCCGCTGTAGATTTATATCCATAGCTTCTTGTTCGTATCTATTAAAAGTGTCTTGGAAATGTTGTTCCGGTCTAACTCCGGAAGGAGGCTGTAATGCTGCACCAACTTTATCTGTAGCTGCACCATGAGCTCGACTTACACTTGTACTCAGTTGTCGCATCGGAGCAGGAACATCATCAGATAATACTTTAAACCATTGACTTATCCTTCCTCCTGTTGCTTGGCTATAATCACCACCTTTTGTTAACAACAATCTTATTGAGTTGGCTATACTCTTTCCCCATATCACAGATGTGGTTGGTGCTTGTCCTGACTTGATTAATGTTTGTCGAAGCGCACCTCTAGGTACTTCTGCTAACTGACCAGTTAATGTACCTGTCTTTATACGCACACCATCTAGTAAGTCCAATGCAAACTCTTCTTTGATTACATTTGTAAGATACTGACTCTCTATAGGATGTAACTTTACCTCTACTCCATTTGCCAACTGTGCTACTTTTTCTTGTAACGATGATGGAAGTTCAAAACCTTTTCTACTTTGCAATCGTAATATTTTTTGTGCAGCAAAAGATTCAAGTATTCCTTCTTGTGTCTCTTCAAAATAAGGTTGTACTTGTTTTGTAAACTTATCCATTAAAGATTTATTCGTAGCCTTTTTATATGATACCGCTACATTTTGGCCCACATAAATCATATCGTCAGGTACGTTCTTTAAAAAGTTATCACGCATCACATCTGATACTGCATTACGCACAGCAGCATATATATGCTTTCCTTCAATAACACTTTTTCTAAAAGAAAGAAGACCTGCTTCATCTAATATATTAAAGTTTTTACCTAGTTTTATGAGCTCATCAGGAGTTAACTGTTGATGTTTTTGTAACTCAAGAATGTCATATGTCTCATCAAAAGTCTTCGAAAACTCTGGAGGAATACCTGACTCACGTGCTTTGTTCCAAACATTTAAATCCTCCATCTTAGATCTATTGATTGCACGTTTAATAATACCTTCATCACGAACAGGTTTTTTTCCTGTAAACATGTTGTCTCTTGTATCATTAGCAACTTGCTTTACTCTTCGTAGTATTATCTTTTCATTTTTACCACCAACAACTGCACCTGAAAATACTTCTTCCATTTTATCAAAAACTTTATATACATCTTCAATCTCTACTTCAGATGCTCCTTTAAAAATCTCTTCTACATAAGAAGTAGATTGATTAGCAAAATCATCTCTAAAAACAAGTTCGCGTGGACCTTTTGTTTTTATCAAATGACGTGCATTCTCATGTGTACCATACTGATCGCCTATGACTTCTGCTGCTTTCTTACGCAATGTAGGTGTGTCAGCTGTACCACCTTGAACCTTTATTTGTGTTTGTAAATCTTTTGCTGTTAACTTTGTCTCTGCACTGCGCAATGCCAAGTCAATCTCTGCACGTGCCGCTGCACTTTGAAATGCTCGAAAAGGATATTTTATTGCTTTACCCACACCGGGTATACCCAATGGAGTAATAGGTATAGGAAGCTCAGTTGCCAATGACATTGCCATAGTAGGTAATGTTCCTTGTGTCATAAAGTAATCAATGCCACTTGCCTTCTCATCTGGGGGCAACATCTGTGCCTGTGTCCTATCAAAAACTCCTTGTCCAGTCAACATATTCGTAAGTATCTGACCACCTGTACCTTCTATTTCTGTCTCTTTAAATCCTGCACCTTTACGTGTTTTTGCTTTGGGCATTGTTTCAAGATTACCTGTTCTAAAATATAATCTAGCATTTTGTCTAGCTCTGTATCCTTCTTGTAATATTTTTACAGCCGGTTCAGCTACAGCAGACAAAGTATTGATTAAACGTAATCCATAATCAAGAGGAGTTTCCATAATCACAGCAGGACTATCTGGTTGTCGACTTACATCAAGTCTTGTTAAAGGACCTCGTTCCTTTACTGCTTGTTCTATCTCTTCTTCTTCTTCTGGAGACAACGTAATAAGATTAAGATTTTGTACACCACGTCCAGCACCTATTTTTTTTAACTTGGCTTTTGTTGTTAAGTCTTTACGAAACTTTTCTGTATCTCTTTCAAACTGATATCGTGCTTCTTCTGTAGTCAACTTTGTAGGCTTACGCTGACGTTCAAATAATGCAGAAGAAACCATTTCACCTGTTGTAGCCTTGCGTACTTTACCTGTTGCAGGATCTTTTATCAATCCCTTTACAGGATCAACAATGTCACTTACTGCAAACGTAGAAGGTAATGGTTCAATAAACTCTCCTGTACCATATCGAATCTTCTTTGTGTCTGCCGCTATCTTTTCCTTACCTTTTGCAAACGCCTCAGAAGGATCCATCCCCATCTTTTCAAAACGCTCACCATATAAATTTGCTGCTCCTTGACCTTCCAGTTTTCCAAGAACATCAAAATAATACTCACGTTCTTTTTCTCCAGGAGTATAGTCTAACTGTGTCTCAGATATTTGTTCTTCTTGCAAACGTTTACGCAATACATCTAGTTCTGAAAAATACTCAAAGTCTCCAATCTCATCTTTTAAACGTTTATCTTCTAGCTCACGTAACTTTCTACGATATATTTCTACAGATGTTTCAGCCATGTTATTTCCCTAATGCTTTGAGTGCCTCAAGATAATCTGGATTCTTTTGTCCATCAACAATCAAAGGATTCGAAGCACGTTGTAATGCCATTGCTCTGCTGTTGTATGCAGCCAATGCTCTTAACTGTTCTTCCGGTTTACCCTCAAACTGTGTTTCTAATCTTGACAATACACTATCATATGATTGTCCATCTACGTATGACTTTCTTCCTTTATCAAACGTTTCATTAAACAATGACAATCCAAACTTTTCAGCTACACCAATGTTTCTTATATCATTGTCACTCTTATCAGATAACTCATAAGCCTTGCGTTCTGTTGCAAAAAACTTTTGCTGCGCAGGAGAAAACTGGCTTGCATCAAACTTCTGCTCTGGCTCTGCAAGATCCCCTGCACGAGCTTTGATTCGTTCTGTGCTTGCCAACTGAGGATTCATTGTAGAGATTCTACGCTTTTGTTGTAGTATATCATACTGACGTTGCAATGCTAAGTCATCGAGCAATACCTGTTCTTCACGTGTTACTGCCAATGGATTATCAATCACAACCTCTTTCAACTTATTGTATGCATCAATAGCTTCTGAAGGAATCTTCTCTTGTTCTTCTGCTGTTATCTCAAAGTCATTACGCAATGCATCAAACACTGGCTGTGCTATTTGACGTAACTCTCTTCCTGCTGACGCATCTCTAGTAGGCAACATCTCTTGCAATACAGGTTCCCTTACTGGCCTGTCAAGTCTGCCAGGTGCAATCGGTCTACGAATGACTCCTTTGTTTAGTTTGTTGCCTGTTTTTGTTAGGTAATAACGACGAACTTGTTCTTGATATACATCTTCAACTTGTTGTGGAGTAAACTGTTTACCCTCAGATAGTTTACCTGCTGTGTTTTTTATACCTAAATCTAGGTCTTTAGGTAGCTCTCCATATAAATATTGCTCTATCAACTGTAAGTCTTCTGTTTTTGCTTTAGGAACCATTTGTCGTAAATCATTCATTATCTGATGTGCAGTATCTGCTTTACGATAAGGCATTAGTTTGTCTCTTGTAGCATCCCTTGTACCAGGTGTAGATATACCATTGCCTGTTCTTTTTGCTTCACTGATATAGTTATTTATACTTGATGCCAAACCACCTTGTTGCGTTATTGCATTAGCTATTGCATTTTCATTTCCAGGTTTACTTTCTAAAACTGTAGCCAAATCACCTACAGCAGTACCTAAGTTATTTTTAAAAATATCATGAGACAAAACGACTCTACCTGCATCATCTTGGGCTTGTGTCATATCTTTATCAAAACCCTCACCAACAACTGCTTCTGCTTTTGCTACCTCCACATCAGAACGAGCTTGATTATACAATGTTCGTTGTCTTCCTTCTTCTCGTTTTATGTCTTCAATGATTAGATCATGAGCATATCTCGATCTTTCTTTAGCATTACGATATTCTCTATTTTGATTCTCCTTTGCTATTTTCATGTCTCCGGTAATCATCTGCTGTCTTGACTTCTCAATGTTCTTTAACATTGTGTCCAACAACTTTTGATCAGACTGTAATACTTTTAAAGCTACATCACGTGCAGCCTGTTCCGACTTATATGTTTGCAATGCTTCTCTATAAGCCATCTCCATAGAACTCTTGATTCGTTCTTCATTGCTTTGTCGATAAGACTGAACAATCCTTCTTGCTACTTCAAAAGACATTAGTATCTCCCTATACCAAACTGTTTCATTATTAACTGTTGTAATAAAGTATCAAAAGGATTTGGAGACATTTCTTGTACTCTCATACTTGATGGAATCATCCCATCTACAAACCTATTTGCATCTCCACCTAAAGACTCATCGGTTGCTCCAGTATTTTCTACTGCTTTCATACCTGCTGACTTTCCAATACCCAACATGTTCTGTGTTCCTTGACTTGTTGCTTGAGCTGCACCTTTTAGATTTTTTATTTGTTTACCATACAACTCTTGTGCCATCTTATTCTCAGCAGTTACTTCTGCTGCACCTGTAACCGCTTCTCCAATACCACCTACTAGTGACAGTGCAGCCTGACGTTCAAGAGCTTTGGCTTGACGTTGTTGCTCTTGCAAACGTGATTGTTCTTCTGCTTGTTGTTGGGCTACTTGAGCATCTCGTTGAGCCACTGCTTGTGATACTTGGCCACGTGCCGCTTGTCCGGCATCTGCCATAGCTTGTTGCTGACGAAACGCTGTACCTTGGCCAATGTCTGCAATGTTTTGTGCCGCACCAAACCTAGCCATAACCTCACGCTCTGCTGCTTGAACAGGACTCATTGCTTGGCTACGGTATAACTCACGCTCACCTTGTGTCATACCCAAAGCATTACGAGCCTGCATACGTTCGAGCTCACGTAGTCTCTTCTCTTGCTCAGGAGTTAACTTCAAGTCTTGTGCAGAACCAAACTGACTGGCTGCTCCAATCCCTCCTTTCAATAGTGCCTTACCTGCACCTGCTAATATTGCGAGTTCTAAACCTGTCATGTGTGCTCCTACATGTAAAAACATTCAAGTGATACTGACCATGATATATTCTGACACATGCCTGATGTGGATGTATTCACTAGTCCTATATTATAGCCTTTTATTTGTGACCCTATATCACGAAGTATAAAACCATTGGTAATCTGTGTTCCGTCTACCAACACATTTAATGTGCTTGTATGAGGCTGTTCAGCTACAAGATGATGCACTGCTACCCCTGCAATCACAGGACTATTTAAAGCAGTATACAATACGGTACTTCCTGTGGTTCCATCGGCATCATTGTTGCTTTGATGAATCATATGCCATTGAAAAAATAATGTACATGGACGTAATATATCAAACGTGATTGCTGTAAAAGGTATTCTCTTTCTATTTGCAGCACTGCTTGTACTTGAAGATGTAAGCCATTTTGAACAATATGATGTTCGGTTTGCAAAAGAACCATTGTTACGACCACCAAATGTACCTGAAATGTTCTCTACTGTATTGGTTGTTGTTGTGTATCTACCTTGCATAAGGTGATGCGTATTAATCCATTTGGCTCCTGTCTGCATATCCGAACCACCCAACTGTTGTTGTTTGTTCTTCATCGCATCCAAGTTACCTCGAACATCTTGAGCATTTAACTGCTCTGTTCCAAAAGTCTTAGGAAAAGTTATGCTCATACTTCCTCCATCAAAAGATAAGCTATGTTGCTATCTCCTATTGTAATCTGATGCGTTGCTGCCGGACTATCCACAAGCTCCCATGCATTTGTAGCTGCACCATTCACAGGAGTAGAGTTGTAAAAGTTTACTACCAAACCTCGACAACGTAAACGTAATCCATAGATTGTATAGTTCTGATCTGCTTTGTACCACCAACACCCATAGCCAGTACGAGCAGGAGGAAAAATAACATTTGGTGCTGGAGCTCCAGAATCGTGCACATATCCATGATTTACAAGTGTACAACCATATGTGTTGTATGTAGCAGCACCATGTGTAGCAGCACTAACCTGTATGTCTTCAAAGTCACTTTGATTAGGAACAGGGACAAACAATCCACCACTAGATAACTTCCACTCCAACCACACTGCCCATCCTACACCATTTCCTCCCGCAAAAAAAGGAGTTGTCGCTGAACCTGCAACAGTATTTTTAAACTGCCAATATACACGTATAATCTTTGCACTATTAAATGCTTGTGTAAAGTTCCATGTATGTACAGTTGTTGGTGAATCATATGGAACATTTGTCTTTGTATTCGCAGGAACAACTGTATTACTTGTTTCATCATCATCTGCCGCTGCAATCAATATGACACCTGACTTTCCTGTTGTACCACTAAGATTAAATGATGGTTGCTCAATACCTTCATTGCGTACATTGTCTCCATCTAATGGAAATGCAGCATTAGCTTCTGTAAATACTTGATTCAGTTCTGTACTTGTTAGCTGTTCTCCACGTTTGGGAGGATTACTATTTGTTATTCTGCTCATCTCCATCTCCCTATAAACAAATGTTGCATGGCCAACAGAGTAAACAAACACTTTGTATTCTCTGTGCTAGATTCAGATACTGAACGAGCTTGTATTGTAGCTTTGTTGGGTGCTCCTGTCATAGGAAAATCACACACCATACGAAATGTTACAACAGGACTTGGAACCTTATATGCATTACATACCTCTACTCCATCAAACAACAATCGTATACTTACACTCTTAGGATTATTTACATAGTATGTATTGTTGTATATGTGAGAAGAAAACTCCCAATGCATCATTCCATCTTTCATATTGGTTACATCAATCTCATCTACTGTAACCCACCCACCATTATATGTATTGTAAGAAGGTCCCCGGAAATCTCCCACTGTTGCACCTGTAGCAGAATCCACAAAAACATTTAAGTCTCCACGTCGAAACAAAGATATAGAATGAAACGCTCTATCCTGTACTGCTGCTTTACCAAACGCACCTGCCGGCATCATTGTTCGATCAATGCCACCATTAAACGATGACTTGTACTCATTGTATCCACGATTAAACTCTTTGTAATCTACAATCGCATTGTCTCTTGGATATGCTTCAGTCCACTTCTTGCTCATACCTTCTTACCTTGTATCACTCGCATACCATTTCCTGTAAAGTCTATGGCATATCCTATCACATGTACATCAGCATTTGTCTCTATCTTCCACTGAAAATGAGAACATGCTGCACTATGAACATCATATCGAATCGTTGTTACCAAAGGTTCTTCCCAGTATGAACCACCATTAAGTACAACTTTATCATATACTACTTGATCTTCAAAGTCTGGCCTTTGCTGACGTAAAGCTTCTGTGAGCTCTTGACTGTTGTAGTTAAAGTCCATGTAATAACTCAAAGATATATCTTGATCTCCACCTGTAGCAATAAACAAATACACGCTATGTATCTTCTTTTTGGTAGATGGATCTCCCATATCCAACCAAGCACTACGCATTATCGAAGTCAACGGAGGATTGTCTGTCATTGTATCTTCTGTGATTGTTGCTCCTGCTGCACGTTTGCGAGACAATACCATAATGCCATGCTCATGATTTGCAGAAACTGAACCGTCATTCATTCCAAACATAACGTCACCTGTAGAGTTTACAAGCAATGGACCAACTGGAATGTTCTCTCGGATTGACCATGCAAGTTTATCTGTATGATACACCAATCCCATATTATTTACAGGACTTCCATCTACAGGAAAATGCACAATGTATTCTCTTCTCTTCTTTGAGTACACAGCAGATGCTTTACATATAGCATCTTTATTAATGCGCTCAAACGTATCACGTAAATGTGGAGTTACATTTTGAACATTGGGATGGTCATTGTAATCTAGGTTTATATTGATACTATATATTCCATCATAACTTAAGAACAAAACACCAAGTCCTTCTACACCTACGATTGTATTGGTTGCTCTTGTTCCTATATACCGCACCAAGTTGGTTGCATTAAAGTTAGGATATGTACCTCGAATGATGTCTATACTATGTTCACGAAATGCCAACAGATTATTAAAATATGAAAACAATCCAGTCAATCCACCACCTTGTCTATGTGAAAGAGTAATAAAGTTTAATGCAGCAAACTGGTCCGGCTTTGCAGGCTGACTATAAAACAACGTCAAGTCATCATCACGCCCACCATCTATAAATAAACAATCTTTGTAACTACCCAAGTATCTACATTTCATTCCAGGAAAAGGTATAGACTCTAACTGTGAAGGTGCTTGACTTCCAAGTCCTGAATCAGGATTGTCATCAATATATAAGTCATCACCATTGTTAGGAATCTCTGCAACAAAATAATATGTATCACCATCAGCACCAACATTTGATGAAAAGTTTTTTGTACGATACACACGTCTAGCAATCACATCATTATTACCTACTGGAATCTCTACAGGAACCGCATACAATAGATTACTTCCTGTAGTTGTCCAAGTGATTGTATTACTCTGTGCACTTAAAGGTGACTCTGCACCTGCTGTGTTTACAAACGAAACTTTATATCTATATTTATTTTCATGGTCTTGTGTAGAAGAACCCAAACCTTTGTTCTTCGGATCATCACCTACAAATGCTGTAGTATAAAACCATATACATACACTGTTTTGACCACTTGCTGCTGCTGTAGGATCTGTTTCTACTTCCCATGCAACAGGAGCAGATGGTGCTGCATCAAATCCCAATGGATACTCTACCAAATAGTTGGATGTAGAATAGTCTGTAATCGGCCACAATCTTGATTTACTTGGCCTGTCATATCCATTGGCATACAATATATATCTACCAAACTGGCAAAACTGTGTACCTATCTCAGATGAACGAGGAAGTGTTCTACCTTCAGACAATGCATTCTTTTTTAATACTCCATCAAAATCATTCAGCTGATACAAAGAACCATTCTGCTCAAACAGTATTGAGTCTTGTGCGCCTTGATGTCTCTGTACATAAAACATACTGTCTACACGATTAATGACGAATGGATCAAAGTCATTGGCTGTACTGTCGTATCTTTCATATCCCAAACGATTAGACCATCCACCAGTGTACTGATCAACTTGAAAGTTTACAAGCTCCTGTAATGTCTCTATCGGCTGAGGATAGTTCTCATGAACACCTTTCAGATTATCTACTTTGCCATTCGTATCTTTCATGGGATTCTCTTTAATGGAGTAAACATCGGTACTGTATCAACACCGGATTCCTTCATAAATCCTTTTACAAATCTTCTAGGCTTTTGTGTCAAGAATCTCTGTTCCATCTTTACAACCTCACGCTCATACTTACGTCGATATATCCCTGCCAATGTAGGATTGTCATGCTTATTTAATACATCCATAAGGCATGCATATGCAAGTATAAGATGATGTGACTGAGGAAGTTCTGGTGTATCTGTGTCTTCTTGCAATCGTGCAGGACGTTTAACATATCGAACAGACAACTCAAAGTCTTCAGATTGACGAGGATACAAACGTAACTGTTGTGCGTATCCCTCAAAATAACTGTACCTTTCTGTCTCCAATACAAATGTTCCATCCTCAAATGCCGTTTGAGTAAAGTTAATGTCTACATTACCACCACCACCAACATCTACTTTTGTTGCTTGATATATGCCTCGGAAGTTGGGAGATGTAGCCGCATCGTATATATATATGCGTCGTGCAAAAGGTATACGAGATGCCAATACAGGCAAAGCTACACGTAACTGTTGAGTATCACTGAGCTGCAACTCAGATGAAAATGGAGACAAACCACTTTCCATCTCATACTTTTGGCCATTCACATCCCACTTTACATACGTTTGTGCTACGCGAACACTACGTGAACCTTGTCCTGCTGATGTCGTATTCGCACTAACACTTGGGGCCACTGTGGGAGAGCGCATTGAAACACTATCTTGTATAATCCAATAGTTGGGTATGTTCACTTCATCCAAAGGAAGGTTGTAGTATTCATCTTCGTATCGAGTCAATGGAATAAAACGTCCTACTGCCGATGGAG
>TARA_R100001443_G_scaffold4915_3_pt1 | contig 15221 bp, 6 predicted proteins | sample TARA_R100001443 | Tara Oceans TARA_R100001443 (sample SAMEA2622142) | marine metagenome | biome: marine biome (ENVO:00000447); feature: deep chlorophyll maximum layer (ENVO:xxxxxxxx); material: "saline water (ENVO:00002010), including plankton (ENVO:xxxxxxxx)" | depth 50 m
AGATCAGGCTCAGATGGACATATTTGAGCAATATTTTTATGATATAAATCAATTTAATAGAGTTCCAGGTAATAGCACAGAATACGCTGACATGCTAACTTTATTAGAAGAAAAAATAGCTATATTTAAAAATATAAAACTACTAAATTTTGTAGATCCTTATTACATAAAGCCTAATGAGTTATATAGATTAGGAACTTTAGAAACAGGCTTTGGTGAAGTAGAACAAGTTACTCATAAAGAGTATTTAAACATAAAATTATCACCGCTTGCAAGACCAACGTTAAAAAGAGCGGTATTTATTGATACGCCTCAAGGTTATAGAATTTACCCTACATTTACAAATAACGTACAGTGTCACTACGTTAGAAAACCTAGAAAAATAAATTGGGGATATAATGTAATTAATGATACAGCGCTTTATGACGCTACAACTTCAATAGATTTTCAATTACATCCTTCGGAAGAAAATAATTTAATAGTAAAAATACTAGCTTTGGCTGGTATAGCTATAAAAGATCCTGCTATGTATCAAATAGCTACAGCAGAAGACAATAAAAATATTCAACAAGAAAAAGCATAACACATGGGATTACTAGACGGTATTATACAAAAACAAGATCCAGTAACAGGTGCTGGAGAACTTATTGATTTAGGATTAAACGCTAAAATTTATTATGAAGGGCCAGATGGCGTGCAGCAAAGTGGTAACGCTAACTACGGCAACTATCAGTTTTTTTCATTAGAAGATATTATAAACTCTTTTTTAGTAGCTTATGTTGGTGAAGACAAATTAATAAGTAAAGTTAGTAGAACTGACGTTGCTTTTCACGCGCAACGTTCTTTAGCTGAATTAAGTTTTGATACTTTAAAATCAGTAAAGTCTTACGAGCTAGAAGTACCAGCAACATTAACTTTACCAGTTCCGCAAGATTACGTGCATTACACTGGTTTGTCTTATGTTGACGATGCTGGTATAAAAAGAAACTTATATCCTGCTCGTAAAACATCAAACCCAGTTGCTTACCAACAAAACGATGATGGTAGCATAAAGTTTGAAAACAATGTTTGGAAAGATTTAGTAACTGGTTTATATCAAGAATATGGTATCACAAGAACTTACGATTCATTTGGAAATCCTATAGCTTCTGGTACTCATTACACTGCTGATAGTTCCTTTAAATCAAAAATACCTTTGCCTAAGTTTGTAAAAGAAGTAAGAGTTGATGTTACAGGCGACACTAGAGTTAATCCTGGAAATGGTCTTAATAATACTAATTACGTTTTTTACGGTGGTGGAGGAACACTTGATATGCAGATATTATTTCATGGCACTTATTCAGATATAAAAGTTGGTATGTCTGTTTTTGGACCTGGTATACCCATAAACTCAACGGTAGCTTCAGTATACGAAACTACTACAGGTAATTATAGAGGAACTTCTATAAGTATAACAAACCCTGAGTATGAGGCTGATTTACTACTAGACACTCCAACAGGTACAGCTGGAAGGCCTTTGAACAACATGATACCAGGAACACAAATTATAGTTGTTGATTTAAATAAAGAGTCTAAGGCTTGGAAAAACTACAAAGCACATACACCTAGCAATACTAACGATGATTATGAAGATGATACTAGATGGTATGCAGAAGGAAGAAGATATGGTATTGACCCTGAACACGCACAAGACAATGGTTCTTATTATATAGATGAAAACACAGGCCTAATACATTTCGGCTCTTTTTTATCTGGCAAAACTATTATATTAGACTATTTAAGTGATAGCTTAGGCACAGAGTCAGAAATGAAAGTGCATAAGTTTGCTGAACAAGCAATGTATATGTCAATAGCGTATGCAGTGTTATCTACAAGAGCTAATGTACCAGAGTACATAGTAAGAAGATTTAAAAAAGATAGATTTGCGGCTGTAAGACAAGCAAAACTAAGATTATCAAATTTAAAATTAAGTGAATTAACTCAAATACTTAGAGGTAAATCTAAGCAAATAAAACACTAATACATGGCTGAAATTAAGCAAAATTTGTCGGAAGGTAAAATGAACAAAGACCTTGACGAAAGACTATTACCTAAAGGTCAGTATAGACACGCTGAAAACGTACAAGTGTCTACAACTGAAGAGTCTGACGTTGGTGCTTTAGAAAACATACATAGCAATACACTTCTTTCTGGCGGTTTTATATTGCAAGATTCTGTTTGTGTAGGTAAATACGCGGACGAAAAAAACAACACTTTGTATTGGTTTATTGCTAATGATGCTAAAGACATGATATTAAGATGGTATCGAAGTCAAGTAACACCAGTTTTAGTTGATACAAACAAAAACGTTTTAAAATTTGATCCTAAAAATATAATAACAGGCATAAATGTTATTGACAATTTATTATTTTGGACTGACGCTTACCAAGATGACAACAACAACTTAACAGGTACAGAGCCAAAAAAAATAAATATTGATCTTTGTATACAAGGTACGATAGATGAAAATACGCACACTAAAATAATAGTTCCTGAAAGAGATATAGACTTAAGTTCTGGCCCATCAAGTAATGGTATAGATATTAGAGAAGAACATATCACTGTTATAAAAAAATCCCCAAAAACAAAATTAGAGTTAGATATTAACTTAGACGTAGATACTACAGCTGAGTTTAATGGTAATGCAAATCCATTACTTATAGTTCCTATTATTGGAAACAATAGGATTGTTGGTGATATAACGTATATTAATGGGTTTTTTAACTTTACTGGTAGCGCTAGATTTTTTTCTGGTGATGAGCTTTTGTTTTTAGCAAACACAGGCACTAACTCTTCTTCAGATCTGCCTGATTCATACCAAGTAAAAATAAAAGTTTTAGCTGATGTTAGTGGTACTATTTCACCTAGTGGAAATGTTTTTGCCCCGCATACGTATCAAATAGAAATACTAGAAATATCACCGGGTACTGACTACAATACTATTGATTGGTTTGTTTTTAGAAAACAAAACGAGTTAGATTTTTTTGAAAAAGAATTTGCTAGATTTAGCTATAGATACAAATATCAAGATGGTGAATATTCTACCTTTGCTCCTTTTTCAAACATAGCGTTTTTTCCAGATAATTTTGATTATGAAACTAAAAAAGCATACAACCTTGGTATGCAAAACAAATTAAAAAGTTTAAAATTAAGAAACTTTGTAGAAGCTAATATATTAGAAAACGTTGTGCAAATAGATTTGTTGTATAAAAACTCTAGCTCACCAAACGTTTATCTTGTTGAAAAAATAAAATATAACGATTTAAAAGATATTAATATCGTAACGTCTGCGCCTGGTACTTTTCCTGTAACAAGCACTAATGAAAACAATTGGACTGCAAATTTTTATGATGTTACTTCTGATGTTGTATACGCAGCGCTACCTTCTAATCAAATTTTAAGATCATTTGATAATGTTCCAAGAAAAGCTTTGGCTCAAGAAATAACAGGTAATAGAATAGTATACGGTAATTATTTACAAAACTATGATTTACTTGAAAAGCCTTTGGTTGACGCTTTTTATGGTTCTAGATCAGGCGTTAATGTTGTTGGTAGCGTTCCTCAAAAATCTTTAAAATCATCAAGAAATTATCAATTAGGTATTGTTTATTTAGATGAGTACGGTAGGCAAACCCCTGTTTTTAGTAGTTCAAGAAGTTCTTTTAAAATACCAAAAGAAGAAGCTGCTAATTCAAACTCTATAACGTTTACAGCGACAACACCAGCTCCTAGTTGGGCAAGTTTTTATAAAGTTTATGTTAAAGAAACTTCAAACGAGTATTACAACTTAGCTATGGATAGAGTTTACAAAGCTAAAGATGGTAACGCTTGGCTTTCTTTTCCTTCTTCTGAAAGAAATAAAATAGATGAAGAAACTTTTTTAATACTTAAAAAACAATTAGATGCTGACGTTCAAGTTAGTGAAAACTTAAAATACAAAGTAATAGCTATAGAAAATAATGCTCCTGTAGAAGTTAAAAGCAATTATATATTTATATCTGATACTAATGGAACTGGTGATATAGAAAACCTTTTTACAGGTGACATGCCAATAGTTGGTTCTACGTCGTTTCAAATAGATGAAGCTACTTTTAAAGCTGATGGAGGACCTAGCATTGATAACTTTACTGAAACAATAGCTTTAAAATTTAAAGACACTAGTGAAAATGTAACTTCTGATTTTTACGAAATATCTAATATAGAGTTTACTGCTCCTTTTTACAATATAAAACTAAAAGAAAAAATAAAAGACTCTGACAAATGGATATATTCTAACTTCGCGAGCATAACCACTTTTTCATCTTCAAACTTAAATGATAACTTATCTTTAAGATTTTATAAAGACGAAAGAAAAGAACAGCCAGAGTTTGATGGTAAGTTTTTTGTAAAAATTCTTAATGATAACTCTACAGAGCAATATGTTTTTAGAGGTGCTTACGCTTCTCAAGATTATTCTTCTAAAGGTTATTTAGATGCTTTTTTTATAGCAGATAGAGGCGCGGATTATCAACACTCTATAATAGACAATGTTAGCTTGCCAAATGGTACAACTGGTGTTTGGGCGTCTAATTTAAGAGGTCGTTGGGCTAATAACATATTGCATTTTAATAATAATAATATTAGTAGTGAGTGGTTTATAGACCAAGTGTATTACGCTGGTAAACACCCAGAAAATAACGATCTTGATTCAACTCTTCAGCCAGCACCATCAACGCAGCCAGGTGTTCCAAATGGTTTTATAGAAATTAATGGCGTTCAATATGTAAATTCAGAAATGAAACCTGGTTTTGAAGAAGGTTATGGTAGGGGTATATATAGAGAGCCTACTACTGGGCAGTGGTATATGGAGTTATCTTTTTCTCAAATATTGCCTGATGCAGAAAACAGATTTCAAAACCACTCTTTATTACCTAACATGCCCGCGGAACTTAATAAAGCTCCTTTGCAAAAACCAGAATTATTTGCTGTAGGATCTATAATAAACCAAGAGCATGTCGACCAAATTGACGTAGTTAGAAACTTAGTTAAAAACAAAATATTTAAGTTTGTTGGAGACATTGAAAATCAAAAATACATTATAAACGATGATGTTGTAATAGAAAAAAGATATAATTATTCTAACTTTGCACGTGTTAAAAATTATTTTGACCAAGATTTTACTGAAGGACTTAATCTGTCTAATTATTCTCTTAATACTACAAGCCAACTTTTTTCTATACCAGGCAATAATTATGCGATAAATTTAGAAAGAGAGTGGGATGGTTTTTCAGAAGCTGTAAATAGAAGAATAACTTATATAATACCTTTTGCACTACACTCAGACACTCCACCTGTAGTTAATGGAAATCCTGTGTATGCAGAAGCAGATCCACTTGGCAACTCTAATTTTGCTAATAGTAGTGGTACAGTTTATTCAAATATTTTAGATACTACTAATGGTGCAGATGAAGACACACCTCAAGCAATACAGTTTTTGGAATTAGATGAAAACGAAGGTGACCAACTACTCAGTAGTAATCCAGCTATTTGGGAAACAGAACCTAAAGAAAATGTAGATTTAGATATTTATTACGAAGCCAGTGAGTGCTATGATATATCTTTACATGGCACTACGCAAGAACTTGAGTGGTTTAACTGTTACTCTTTTGGTAACGGTGTTGAGTCTGATAGACTAAGAGATGATTTTAATCAGGTTAGAATAGATAAAGGTGCTATAGCTTCTTCTACTATAGATTTTGTTTACGAAGAAGAAAATAGAAAAAATGGCTTGATATATTCTGGTATATACAACTCAACAAGTGGCGTTAACAATTTAAACCAATTTATTGCAGCGGAAAAAATAACAAAAGATATAAATCCTACTTACGGTAGTATACAAAAACTATTTAGTAGAAATACAGATTTAATAACTTTTTGCGAAGATAAAGTAATTAGAATTTTAGCAAACAAAGATGCTGTATTTAATGCTGATGGAAATCCTCAACTAATAGCATCGCAAAACGTACTTGGGCAAACAGTTCCTTACGTTGGCGACTATGGTATATCAAAAAATCCAGAATCTTTTGCAAAAGAAAGCTATAGAGCTTATTTTACAGACAAAAATAGAGGTAAAGTTTTAAGACTTTCAAGAGATGGTATAACGCCTATATCTGACTATGGCATGTCTAAGTATTTTAAAGATAGATTAAAAAATCAAGATAAAATTATAGGTAGTTACGACCAAAAGAAAAACGAGTATAATTTAACTTTAAATCTTAACACTATTAGTTATGACGAAAAAGTAAAAGGTTGGTCTAGCTTTAAATCTTTTGTACCAGAGCAAGGTGTAAGTGTTACTAACTTTTATTACACTTTTAAAAATGGTAATTTATACAAACACCACGATGATGTTGTTACTAGCTTTAACCCAACAGTAACTTGGAATAATTTTTACGGAACTCAATACGATAGTAAAGTTTCTACTATACTTAACGATAGTCCTGGTTTTGTAAAGTCTTTTAAAACTGTTAATTATGAAGGTTCGCAATCAAACGTTATACAAAATTTAAACGATGAAAATTATTATAATTTATCATTAAAGCCTGGTTGGAAGTTAGAAAAAATAAATACAGACAAAGAAGTAGGTTTTATACCTGAGTTTATTGAAAAAGAAGGAAAATGGTTTAATAATTTAAAAGGTGAAAGTATTAGCGCTAAAGAAGAAATAGATGCAAAAAGTTTTGCTTTTCAAGGCGTTGGTAGACCTTCAGATGTAAAAATAATACCTTAATATGAAAGAAATAAATAATTTTGTTATTGACTCGTCATCTTTAACTTCAGCTGGGGGCTCTAGACAATATACTGTTTTTGGTAGTCCCGATGCGGTTTTTAGCATAATTGCTATTAACGAAGCTGGTCAGCTTTATAATTTTCCAGAAAAAACTATTGTAAGTGAAGACAATGACACTATTAGGCCAAAAGGTAATTTTACTTCAACGCCCGTAAGTTTGTTTAAACAAAAGCTAGACAAGCAAGGTGAATACACTAGCGTAATACAATTTCCACCTGCTACTGACGGAAAATATACAGTTGTATTGCAGGCTGAGCCTGGTTTTGACACGTCACTTTCAAAATCTTTGTCTAAAAATAATGTTTACCACGCTGCTGAAATATACCAGTATCAAGATACTGTCCTTACTTTTGCTGTTCAATCTGATGGTAGTTCTGGCACATATACATCTAATCCACCTGCTACCCAAGAACAAACAACTGGTTTTAGCACTAGTGTTACTAGTTTAAAATTTAATAGAAAAGTTAACATATCTTGGTCTGTAGCCCTTGGTAGTAGTCAGTTTGTTATAGCAAGGCAGCCAGAAATAAATGATTTTTTCTTTACAACAACAAAGCTTACTAGCAACGACAGCTCTGGTAGAGAAATACAAATGGCTGATATTTCTGGTCTTTCAGTAGGTATGGCTGTTTCTGGATCTGGCATTGCAGCAGGTAGTATTATAAAAAAAATAATACCTGGTTACAAAGATGAAAATAAATCTACAGCGACAGATCATGTTTACTCAATACCTAAAGCTTTAAACTCTGAAAACAACGCCATGATAGATAGTCCTGGTGGTACAATTTTTATGAACAACTCTTCTACATGGGGAGCAGGCGCTACATTAACCTTTAAAGGTTTTGGCTCTGCGCACGCAGAAGCTTCTAACAACACTAAGTTTTCTGTTAGTAATTTAGCAGTTACAATAGATCCTGTAGTAACAACAACTGACTCTGCTGTTAGTAGTAGCACTACGATACCTATCACAAGTACAAACGGTATAAAAGCTGCTGAAGGTGTTATAATGTCTGGTATAGGTATTACTGGAACTCCGCATGTAGACGCTGTTAGTGCTGGTGTAAACGTTACAGCAAGTTCAGCGCAGACAATAGAAAACGGACAAACAGTTACGTTTACAGGTAGTAGTAGAAACGCAACTGTAACAGCTGATATAGTGGTAGAAAAATTTGGTAAAGACAATTTAACTATATATTTAGAATTAGATAACATTTTAACCGTAGGATAATATGGCAAAAATAGAATTAACATTTGATCAGGAATTAAACTCTTCTTTACAAGTTGGTGATACCGTATGGTATGTACCTACTAGTAATGTTGGTGGTTACGAAACAGCTTCTACAAGCGACACTGCTTTTGAAAAGCTAGGTCCTGTGTTAGAAAGAAGCCCACAATATACAAAACCAATTATTATTGTTGATCTAGCGCCTAGTTTTGTACCAGGAAGTGTAACTACTAGTACGTTTATAATGTTTTCTAAAGATAAAACAGTAAACTCTGCAGGTTTAAAAGGTTATTATGCAGAGCTTGAATTTGTAAATAATTCAAATCAAAAAATAGAATTATTCTCAGTTGGCTCTGAGGTAGTTCAAAGTAGTAAATAACACTAAAAAAGTGTAATTATAAATAAATAAACAATAATATGATAGATTTAATTTTAGAATTTTTTATAAGCTTTTTTACGTATAAAGCAAATGCTGTTTATGCGTTCGTAGATCCTGCAACAGCCACGTTAATATCTGCAGGAATTGGTCTTTTTAGTTCTAATAGAATGAGAAGAGATGCTAAAAGAAGAGCTGCAGAAGCGTTAAAACGTCAACAAGAGCAACAAGCATTGTTAGATGAAGAAATACAAAAATATAGAGCGATACAGTTTGAAAACCCTTATGCTGATGTAGAAAACCCATTTGAAGATTTAACAGTAAATCAACAAGCAGCACAATTTCAAGCTGAGCAAATACAACAGCAACAAGCTAACTTATTAGAAGGTTTTAGAGGCGCGGCTGGTAGTTCTGGTATTGCAGGGCTTGCGCAAGTATTGGCTAACCAAGGTGCTTTACAAACACAAAAAGCAGCCGCTAGTATTGCACAACAAGAACAAGCTAACCAAAAAGCAGCAGCATCTGCTGATCTTAGAATACAACAGTTACAAGGAGCTGGTGATGCAATGGTACAACAAGCAGAAACTAGTAGACAAGCTACAATACTAGGTATGAATCAAAGCGTGTTAGCAGGTGTTAATGCTAATTACCAGAGACAATTACAAAATCAACAATATGCAAACGCCGCTGCAGATAAAATGGCGATAAGCTCATTAAGTAAACTAGCAACTTTAGATTTAGAGAATTTAAATACTAAAAATTATCAGCCTGTTTCACCTTCTAGTCCTAATGATACTATACCAGAACTTAAAGGTCCTGACTACTATTTATCAGACGAGTATTTAAATTCACTAACACCTATTGAAGTAAAAGGTTAATAAAAATATAAAAATATGGCAACAAAAGGAGGAAGTTTATTAGGTAGGGCAGACAGTACTTTAGTGCAAGGCGCGCTAAAAGCTGAGTTAGCTAACGTAGGCCCTAGCATGCAAGGTGTATACCAAGCGCAAGCAGAAAATGTAACTAATTTACAAACTGCTGTGCAAGACTTTTTTTACGCTTTTGACAAAAGTAATAACGATTTAAGAAATGAGGTAAAAGAACTAACACCTAAACTTTTAGCAGACATTGAAACTGGTACTTATATAGATGATTCTTACGTTGATTTAGTTAGTCAAGAAATAAACAGTCTAAGAGAACAAATGAAGTCAATACCTAGAGGTAGAGAAGGTGAAGCTGAAAGATCTAAAATTAGAACTAGACTAGCTAATCTAAAAGCAGAGTCTGGAAGTGCAGAGCAAACGATGACTAAAATAGCCACTTTAATAGACAACGACCAAATAGATTTTAATTCTTTACAAGATGGTGACATGGAGCTTTGGAAGTCAATATTAGACAAAAGTGCTAAAAGAGAATTTGTTGATGGTAAATTATTTTACAGCGCAAATATTAATGGTAAAGAATTAAAAATAAGTCTTGGTGATTTAGAAAAAAGATTTTTACCTAAACAATACGCTGTTCAAAACAAAGCTTTAAAACTTAGTGGTAGTTTTTTTAATGTAGGCAAACAAGGGCTTGACTATGACTTTAATGGAGCTATGAATGCTTACGAAACGTTAATGACAAGCAAGAAAGAAGTTTTGGGATTAATAAACAATCCTTTTGGTAGTATGCAGTATTCTTTTACAGATGCGTTAAAAGGTAAAGATCCAAAATTAACTAAAGAGTTAATAAATGCTTTAAACAATGTTGGAGGTTTTGATGTTGATAATGACGGTAATCCTGACCAAATTACAATGTCAAATTTAAATAAGCTTGTGAGCACACTTACGAATCCAGATGATGGTAATTTTAATTTAGCCACTACAAAGCGTGTTGCGGCTGCATTTTATGCTGACAACGATGGTAGAATACAATATAACAAAGGTCTTAATCTTTACCAAAGAAAACAAACTCAACTAAAAAGCAAAACAAAAACGAAAAAAAACAAACTTAATCTTAATGATGGATACAACATATTAGTTGATGGCAAGCAGTATTATTCAAAAGGTTTACAAATACAATCTGCTTACGACTTGTTTGAAGCTAAAAGAAATTTTACTGATCCTATAAAAGGTAATTTTATGGTTTATGATAATTCTACAAACAGCTATAAAATTTATAAAACTGAAAAAGAGTTTGAACAAAACAAAGAACCAATCAACACAATAACTTATAATAAAATACCTAACAAAATCGGTTTTGATCAAGTTGGATTAGGAAAAGGATTAAACTTAGGCGGCGCATAAAATGAGTGAAATATTAAAAAACATATGGTCAACATTATCTAATGATAATGTTATTAGTGGTGATTTTAACACTTGGCAGTCTAGCTTTTTTGAAAGTGAAGATGTGCAGGCTAATGTTTATAATTACTTAAAAGACAACGATTATATAAATGCTGACTTACAAACTTGGGCTGGTAATATAAACGAAGATATTAAAAAAGATTCTTTACAGCAAGAAAATAACACTACTCAAGCTCCAGAAGACAAAGGTTTTATAGAAGACTTAATACAAGTTTTTAAACAATCAAGAGCTGCTGGTGGTACGGTTGATGAGGCTTATGATATTTTTAAACTTGGTGGTGAAATTTCTGAAGATCAATTACAGGCTGTTGTTGAAGCATACAATGAAATGCAAAAGTACGGCCCGACTAACGAGCAGTTTGAGTTTGCTAAAGCTCAAAAAAAATACGGCGGTGGTATAACTGGTACTTTACTAGCATTAAAAGAGAATATTGGCTTTTTACCTCAACTTTTAGTTGGTAGTGCTGTAACTATGGCTACTTCTTTAGGTTCTGACGAAGTTGCTGGTACAACAGCGTTAAGCGCTGGCGCAGGCGCTGCACTTGGCGCTGGAGCTGGTTCTACTGGTTTTAGCTTAGGACCTCTTGGCGTTTTAACTACTGGAGCTGGTGCTATTACTGGTACTATTTCTGGTGGTATTGGCGGTTTAGTTGGCTCTATGGAAACAGGATTAACTTTAATGGATTTAATACAAGAAGAGTTAGGAGGAGCTAAGTTAACTAAAGAAAACATAAGAAGCATAATAAGTGATCCAGAAAAGTTTGAAACTATAAAACAAAAAGCTATTGCAAGAGGTAGAAACATAGGTCTTATAGAGGCTATGACTTTTGGAATATCAAAAGGTGTTGGTACAACTTTAGCAAGAACTGGTAAGGCTAGTCGAAACGTTCGTAGAGCTAAAGCTGGAGTTGCAACAACTGCTATAGAAGGAACTGGTGGTTTTACTGGTGAAGTTGCAGGTCAAATAGGTGCTGGTCAAGACGTAGATCTTGGAGAAGCAACTTTAGAAGCTATAGGAGAATTTGTTGGTCCTGAACAAGCTATAAATTTAAGTGAAATTGTTAGAGGTACTCTTCAAAAAAGTGAATATGCTATAAACAACGAAAAAAGATCTAAGAAAGAAGTGTTGGATTTGTTAAATAGCGATAAAATATCTAATGAAGAAAAATCAAAAATAAAATTTGATATTAAAAACGACGAAGAGTTTGCTAAAATTGTTGGTGAAAAATTAAATGATATAACTTTAGAAACTCAAATAGATAGTAGAGTTAGCGATGTAAATGATAGAAACAAATTAGTTGATTTACAAAAGCAAAGGGCAATAGCTGAAGCTGATATTAAAAAAACAGGTATATTTAGAGTTGTTGATGCAGATGTTAAATTAAAAAGTATAGACGCACAAATAGATGATATTATAAATAAATATTCTAATGTTGATCGTAGAACTAAAGATGTAAGGGCTAGAAAAGCAACAGCAGAAAGAGTAAGAGAAGATATTGCTGATAAAGAATTTAAATCTAATCTAGAATTTGCAAAAAAACATAGTAAACTTTTTAATTTAACTATTAAAGACGATCTAACTTCTGAGCAAATAAAAGAACAGTATGGTGAAGAAGCCTCTCAGTCTCTAGGTTTTATAGAAAATAATGAAATAATAATAAATTCTGATGTTGCTAAAGAAAGAGTTAATGGTAGAAACGTTGCTAATCACGAGCTTTTGCATGGTATAATAAATATTAAGTGGAAAAAATTAGAAGCAGAGCAAAAAACTAAATTAGCTAATGAGCTATTAGAGTCGATAGGTGAGCAAAATAGAGCTATTGTTAATGAAAGAGTAAAAGAAAATTATGACGATGCTTACATGCAGGCTAATCCTGATGAGTACGTAACTATAATATCTGATGGTATAGCTAATAAAACTATAAAGTTTGACGATAGTATATTTACTAGAGTAAAAGATTATACAAGAAACTTATTTCAAAGTCTTGGTGTTGCAAATGTAGACTTTGAAACTTCTCAAGGTGTATATAACTTTTTAAAAGATTATAATAAAAGTATACACAAAGGCGCTTTAGCTTCTAGCGTTGCTAGAGCTGTAGCAGGTGACGTAAATGTAGAAACAAGAAAATTATCAAAAGAAGCATCTGATAAAGTACAAAATATATATGAACAAAAAGGAGCTCAAGGTGCTTTTGAAATTATAAACGAGTTTAAACCTATAGTAAATAGAATAGTAGATAGACGTAAAGACGCGCCTAATTTTGATAGACAGTTGTTAACTGATGAAATAGAAACTGGACAGCGTGGTATATTAGATTTAATTGGTGAATATAAGCCAGACTCTGGTGTGCCGTTAGCAGCTTTTATAAATAAGTTTTTACCAGCTAGAGCTATTGAAGCGTCAAGAAGGGTGTTAGGCGAAGAGTTTACAGCAGATGTGACAGAAGCTAGAGGTGTTGTCGCTGAAGAAACTGCAGACATTGAAGTTCAAGCTAGACCAAGAAAAAAGAAAATAGTGTTAGCAGAAAGATTAGGTGTTACTAAAGAAGTAGACAATGCTATAAGAAAAATAGTTCCTGATTTAGATATTGAAAATTTAACTTTTAAAAGTTTAAAAAATAAAATACCTAATGTTACTGGTAAATTGTTTGGTATAGCTCCTAAAAAAATTGAAAGTTTAGCTAATTTAACTAAAAAAGAATTACAGTCTGCTCAAATGTTTATTAATAAAAACGCAGACTTGTTAATAGCTATGTTGCCTGATGGCGCAACACCAAGTGGAACAGCAACAGGTGTACCAAACACTTTATTAAAAGCTTTTTATACAAAAACTGATAGAGCTAAAGCTGCTACTACAGGTAGTAGAGCTGGTTTAGCAATGCAACAAAAAAATAATATAAATAAAAAAGATTTTTTAGAAACTTTTGGCATTATAGATGGTAAGCCAGATCGTACAGACAGAAATACTTCGGCTAGAGTTTTAGCTTTAGCTAATTTAACTGGCAAAATGATAACCAATCAAGCTGTAAGAGCTGAAATAGCAAAAACAAAAGCTGATACTAAGTCTATTAAAAAAATAGCAGAAGGTAAAAGCGAAACAATGTTTAGCAAAGATGTTAGAGAGTTTAACATTGGCGGTACAATGGATAATTTATTGGGCACGCATATAGATAAAGTAGGTAGAAAAACTTATAAATTAAAAACTGAAGATGATGTTGATGTTTATATACAGGCTTTAATTGATGATGTTTTATCTTTAATGCCTAGAGATTTTTGGTTTGGAACTCCTAATCAACAAGGTGTGTTTGGTAGCGAATTTACACCTTCAAATAGAGTTGTTGATAACAAAAAAATTTATAGATATTACCAAGCAAATATACTAGCTTTAAATCAACTGCCAGACGAAGCTTTTGGCAAGCCAATAGGAGTAACAGATTTTTCAAGACCAGCTTATAAAACTTTGTTTGAAGGTTCAAAAGGCGTGCAAATTGACAAAATAAACGATGTTAATAAAAGATCTGCTAAAATACATAAAGCGCTTTGGTCTAGAATATATGACGCAATACAAGAAGACCCTACTAAAGCAGCTGCTATTGGTAATTATTTTAAAATAGTAAGTAAAAAAGTTAATCATTGGCATAGATTTGGCGCTGAAATAATTGGTTATTCAAAAAATCCAAAAGGTATAGCTAAAAAGCTTTATGAGTATGAACACGCTATGCCAGCAACAGCTTCTTATCTTTACTTGTTAGACGCTGCTTTAAAAGGCTATGATTTTAAAACTACTTATGGTCCAGTTATGGATAATTATAAGCTAATAGCTTTAGATGCTGCTGAAAACAAAAAGCTTAACGCAGCAAACTTAGGATCTGCAATGCCAGAAGGTTGGAATACAATAGATAATAATTGGTGGGAAAGATATTTTAATGATTTAGTTGATATAGATCCAAGTTCTATTGTAACTTTAAAAAACAAAACTTTTAAAGAAGAGTTTGGTATACCTAATTTTATGCCTAATTTAAATTCAAGAAAAAAGTTTAGTAAATCTGTTAATTCTGCTAGACAAATAAAAGATCCTAAAGGTATTACTGTTTTAGATTTTGATGATACCTTAGCTACAACAAAATCTTTAGTTAGATATATAGGTCCAGATGGTGAAACTGGTACTTTAAACGCTGAGCAATATGCTAATACATATCAAGACTTATTAGACCAAGGTTATAAGTTTGATTTTTCTGAGTTTAACAAGGTAGTAAGGGGTAAAATAGCACCGTTATTTCAAAAAGCTTTAAAGCTACAAAATAAGTTTGGGCCTAGCAATATGTTTGTATTAACAGCAAGACCTCCACAAGCTCAAAAAGCTATATTTGATTTTTTAAAAGCTAATGGCTTAAATATACCTTT
>TARA_R100001443_G_scaffold4256_1_pt1 | contig 15155 bp, 15 predicted proteins | sample TARA_R100001443 | Tara Oceans TARA_R100001443 (sample SAMEA2622142) | marine metagenome | biome: marine biome (ENVO:00000447); feature: deep chlorophyll maximum layer (ENVO:xxxxxxxx); material: "saline water (ENVO:00002010), including plankton (ENVO:xxxxxxxx)" | depth 50 m
TTGAAATTGATTAGCATCAACTGTGCTTGCTGAATATGCAGTTGTATTACTAACTGATATTTGAGTTTTAACACTTGGACTTGTTGTACCTATACCAACTCGGCCAGATGAATTTATACGCATTGCGTTAGTAAAGGTAATTGCACTATCAGCAGTTACACTTCCACTAACTTTAAAATCTATATTGCCTAATGCTTGTTCTATCTGACTAGCACCAGCCTTTGATGCTGCTGCCTTCCAACCACTATTAAAATAAGCATTACCTGATAAATTTATTTGATCTCCAGCACCCCATAAAGTACCTTGACTTGTTCCAACAGTAATACCTGCTCCTGTACTCCATGTATCAGGTGTAACACCAATTCCAACTTGCCCAGACGAATCTATACGCACTGACTCATTATTTCCACCTGTTAAAAATCTTGTATGCCCCTCACTTCTTACATCTAGCATATTTGATCCGCTAGAAGTATTATGTCCTATTCTTGCAAAGTTAGTTCCACCAGCATCTAACATTATCATGCTAGTAGTGGAAGCAGCATCAATTTCTAAAACACCTGTTGGACTTGATGTACCTAGACCTAATTTCCCAGACGTAGTTAAAACAAAATCATTTGATCTACTATTTGGCTTTAACTTTACAGCCCCACCACTAGATTCAAGAACAGCTTCACCATTAACATTTCCTAGAAAAACTTTACTGGCAGTACCAGTTTTTTCTATTTGTAAATAGGTATTAGAAGAACTTTCTATATGCAAAAGATTATCAGGACTTGTTGTACCTATACCAACCCTTCCAGAAGAATCTATAGCTAATCTGACTGCATTACTATTAGTTTTATCCTCTATCTCAAACGTACCATTGTCATTTTTAATAGTAAAATCTGAGTTATTATTAGAGTCGATTATATCGATAAAAGGATTAGTACCAGTAAGAGTTAAGCCATTTCCCATGCTTATAACTCCTGTTGTTGTTATGCCTTGACTACCAAAATCAGGATCAATCTTTGTACCATCTATCGCTGCACTTGCGTTTATATCTGCATTTACAATCGCTCCATCGGCTATCTTTGCACTCGTAACACTGTTGTCTGCTGGTTCACTAACTCCTAAACTTTTAAATGTAAGGATAAAAAAGTCACTACCTGTTGCTGGAGCGTCACCAAGAATAATATCCGTTCCATCAACACTGAAACCTTCACTAGGTTGACCCGTACCTGCTACTGGTTTTTGGATCACACCATTAATACTGACCAATAACTGCTGTGCTGATACAGAAGGAGGTGCAGACAAGGTAAATCTAAATGCAGATCCATTAAATGTTGCACTACCTCCACCCGTTCCAGACGAAGAACTGAGCGTATTTATTGCAATATCACTACCACCACCAGCTATTTCAGCAACAGATCCATTATCCATCTTGGTAAACAACTTACCAACATCAGTTCTTATCGCTACTTCACCGACAACTAGATCACTTGCAACTGGATCACTACCAGATCCTCTCTTATGTTTAATTACATTAGCCATGAGCTATAACCTCCTATAGATTAGTAGCTACCGCCATCTATGGTTATACCATCAAATGTAGTTAAGTTCGTAATAGAACCTCCTGTTATTGCAACAGAGTTAGCAGCCTGGGTAGCAATACTGCCAAGTCCTAATGTGGTACGAGCAGCAGCAGCGTCCGCATCATCTATCAATGTCTTTCCATAGTTAGAGAAACCAAGTGCTGTTAATGCAGCAGTAGCAGAAGTAGCTCCTGTACCTCCATCTCCGATAGCAAGCGTTCCAGTGATAGAACTCGCATCAAGTTTTACAGCTATCTCTGTAGATTCAATTACAAGACCACCATTAGCTTTAAGATCAACAGATAAAGTATTACCAGACTTATCTAAACCATCTCCCGCTATAACTTGCCCCGCACCTGAGAACTGTGCAAATGTTAAGTTATTCGTTCCAACAACAGCAGATCCAGTATCAGATGTACAGGTAAAACCATTCTCTGCATTTATTGTTCCCTGTTCTACAAATACGAAAGCACCAGCAGCGTTAGCACCCGTAGCCATATCTGTGGTACGAGATGGTGCTCCAGAAGCATTTACGTTGTAAATACCATTCTGTGAAGCAGTAGTCTGGTTTTTAATTAATATTCGATCACCAGTCTGTAAAGTTACACCATCAATTGATTGGCCGTTAGCAAACGCACTGGATAACGTACCATTCGCAGTAGTTGTGGCAACCACAGAATCTTTAACATCTAAACCTTGAGCGACTCCATCTACATAGCCTTTATTTGCTGCATCATTATCACCAGTAGGATCTGCCAATCCTGTAATCTTCTGGGAGTTCATTGAAACTGCACCAGTAGGAGCAGCCATCTGAGACAAGGTGTTTGTTCTTACTCCAGCATCAAAATCACTAATCTTTGTGTGAGCAAGAGAAGGAATATCAGCAGCAACTAAAGCTCTGAATGTAGGAGCAGCGTCACTTCCTGTAGTAGGACCAGATAAAACCTTGTTAGCATTTTGGACTGTATCTTTATCAAAGAAACCACCTTTACCACCAATTTTTATAACACTGGTCGCTGATCCTCCAGCACCTCCAGTACCTTTACCAATAAATAGGGTTTCAGTTCCCTCAGTAAAAGCTAATTCAGCATTAGCTAATGAAGTTGGTGCTGACGATCCAGTAGATCTTTTTATTCTTAAGGTGTTTGCCATGTTAGAAGTTTCCTCCGTCTACTAAGTTTTCGACAGTGCGTGTTTGATCTGCTTTAAATGTACCAGCAGTTGAGTCAAAATACACTATTGAATTGTTGACTTTGTTGGAATCATTTAAAGGTGTGCTTGATGTTGCAAAAGATGGTCCTTGCGGTCCTGGAGTCGCAACAGTTACAACATTAGTGTCACCATTAACGGTAACAGTATTTTTATCTGTGGTGATGTTTACTGAGGTCATGCAGTTGTGTAACCTTCACTCATAAATATTGTACCCTCTAAATAATATTCTCGATTGCCACCTGCATCAATTAATAACACATCATATTTTAAGATTTCTGGTGTAAAAGTTGCTGTCTGTGCATCTGTCAAAGTTATACTTACCGATCCAGCAACTCTATCTGTATAAGCAACAGAGAAGTCAGCAAATTTTGTAGTACGTGTCTCTTCCCAAACCTGTGCAGCTACAGTAAATCCCGTTAAATTTATGGCATTATTATTGCCATCTTTAAATACCAAAGGAATGGTATGATCCGACCTTCTTTGAAGGGTAAAGTTATAAGTTCCAGGTTCGATTGCCATAATTAAACTTTTATTACGTACATCATAGCTATGTTACGTGGTCTGGTTTCGTTACCTCCATCATTTCCAATACTTGTAGAAGTTGAAACAGATATTCCTGTATTATTACTATTTATACGATTTGCTGTTCCGCTATCTCTTAAACCAAAAGCACCTCCACTAGAGACTAAATTACCTTGTCCATAATTTGCTGTGTGTGTATGACCTGGGTCAGAAACATTTGAACTTGATGAAGCAGAGTGATTGTGTTGTTTATTTTGATCTGACTGACTTGAGGCAACACTTCTTCCCGAATCGACTCCTCTACCATTATCAAAACCTCTTATAAATTCACCTCTTAAATCAGGTACTTTAAATGTTGATCCGCTTGAAGAACCGTATTGCGTTCCAATAACAGCAAACAAAGCAGCGAATGTTGTTCTACTCACCGATTGACCATTACATTCTAAATAACCAGAAGGAACAGAAGCGACTGCAATACAAAATACTGCTCCACTTGGTACTCCAGCTACAATCTGAAATGATAAATTACCAGAGCCATCGGTTTGCATAAAGCCACCATTAACAATACTTGGCGGTAATGTCAGACTTACATTTCCTGATAAAGAGCTAGGTGATTTTAAAGAAACAAAGGGAGCACCGCTTGAATCTTGAAATCTAATAGGCAAAGCATTGGTCATATCAAGACCAGAATCACTAATAGAAACCCTTGTTGTTCCAGCAGTTGAAAATCCTATGGTGTTAGCACCCGATCTAAACATTCCTGTATCTGTGTCTGAATCAAATGCATAGGCTGGAGATCCAGCACCCGACCCATCATCTCCTAAAAGCTGGCCTGTCATTGTGCCACCTGCTCTAGGAAGTAATCCTAAATTTGCCTCGTCAACAGATCCAACAGTTGTAAATCCATTGTTAGATGCGTTTCTAATTTTTAAATTATTACTATCACCCGTATCGACATAAGGCATAAAAGCTGCTGTATTAGTGGGATCAGAACCACCACTATTAAGAGTTTTTATCGCATCAAATACTGCATTAAGATCACTTCTTACAGAAGCACCTGACGCATTGGCTATATTGTAATCTGATACTTGAGCCATAAATTACTAATTACACTCCTTTACCATATCCTACAGCCGAAAAAGTAAAAGATCTATCTACAAAAGTATTAGTGTTATTTCTCATAACTTTAATAGTAAAACCTGTTCCACTTACGTTAGATATTTGAAAGAAATCACCATCTATAGCATCTTGAATTGTAATTCCAATAGAAGGAAGAAAAGCATTTGCTCCTCCTAAAGAAGAAGTGCCAACAAAGAATGGTGTTCCAAAAGTCACTGTCTTGCCAGAAGATGATGTTCCAGATTGCTGTGGTGCAGTAGATGTTGTACTACCTGTCTGATAATTTTGTTCTGTCCTTGATTGAAACTCTGCTGTATATCCCGCTTGCTGTACGTTCATGTTTTGCGAAACATTTGTTGTTTCTAAAATAAGTTTAAATTTAAATCTACGACCTTTAAATGTACCGTTTGCAAAATTATTAAATGCACCGAAACTACCTAAGGCTGTTTGAGATGTGGCTACTTGTATCTGACAGTTTGCCTCATCTGCTGCTGCACCATCAAAATTACCATTAGTTGCATAGTCGTCCCAAAACGATCCACTTGGGATAATTGTTTCTATGTCTGTTCCTATTACAAAACCAACAGAACGTATAACTCTTTTTAGGTCAAGAGAAAATACAGCACCTAAATCTAAAACATCTTTAAATGCGTACTCTCCTGTCTTATTAGTAGCTGGATTTGTAAGTTGCAAAGCACTTGTTGAACTGCTGAATGTTGTATTAGTATCTGTGCCTTGAAATGGAGGACTATCTAAATCTTCTCTATCCTGTAATATCACCTGAGTATCTATAAGATCAGGTAAATCTTGAATTATAGAAGCTTCACCAACACTAAAGTTTCCTTGGTCATCTTGAAACTTAAGAATATACTCTCCTTCCAAAGAGGGGACAACAACATCTGTAGTATTACCAGCTAACGCAGTAACAAGATCAACAGAGTTTTGAAAGGTACCACTACCATCTGTTAAATTACTATGCCTTACATAAACTCGTCCTCCGTGCAGAACATCTGGATCTACAGCTTTTGTCCATCTAAGTCTTACCAACTTATTAGTAATTGGCTCCATAGATAGATTCTGGACATTACCAGGTGGATCTGTTTTACCTACAGCATTGAAAGTTAAATTAGTTGATGTGGCTGATAACTTAAGAGCAGCATTATAAGAAAACACTTGAAACTCATACGTTCCAGCTTCGGTATTTAATAACTCAAAGTCTGGTCTGAATACAATTTCACTTACCCAGTTTGTGTTGTTAAATCTATACTGAACAAGATACTGACTGACACCTGTAACAGATACCCAAGATACTATTAATTTTGTAACGGCCAAAGCATTTATAACAACAATTCTTTCTGATGCCTGTAAGTTTGCTGGTGGATCTTTTGGCTCATTAAGTAACGAAATATTTCTTGCAGGTAAATTTATACCTTGTTCAATATTGTTATATTTTCCATCAATATAAGTAAGTGCTGTTATCGCAAAGTTAATGCCGACTTGTTCTTCAACAGTAATAACTCTAAAAGTTTGTGCTTCTAAAGTCGAACTTTGAACGAGCCAGATACTATTTACATTTGGTGTCGCAGACAGAGCAGAATCTAAACTGATTACTCCACTTGTAACGCTAAGGATATTTTTTGTTTCTACTGATCCATCGGGTAATATCACGCTGCATTTTTTATTCGTACCAGTAAAAGTATCAAGATCCTTTACGTTATCTACTGTTATAGCAGTAGTTGTAGCAGATTTTATACGACCACTTCTACGCTCTCCACCTCTAACTGGATCGTTGATAGAGATAACAGATCCAGGTCTTACTATCGCTCCAGCATCTATTGATGTAGTGAAACTCACCACCTCAGTTTCCTGTTGTTCACTAAATAAAATTGCTTTACCTAATCTCTGAGCCTGACCACGAGAAGTTGTAGCAAATGCTTTTACATCTTTCTTAATTATTCCTAGCTTATTCTGAGCAGACGTATCTTCTACAACCTCATAATCTATCTCTCTGCTATCCATATTGAAATAGCTGACATTTATTACTGTATGTCTTTGTTTCAGACTACTACCTGAGTAACTGAACCCACCTTCACCTACATTTGCCAAGCTAAACAAGTAACTTGGATCGGTAGGTCTATCCTGTGAAATAGTAACAGAACCTTCAGACCAGATAGGAAAACATCTCATCACTCCAGCTAGTTCATTTATCAAAGTAAATGCTTCTGTTGATCCTTGTATATTTACATTGCAACTAAATCTGGCTTCTTGTCCTCCAAAGCCATCATCTACTAACTCATTGGCATACTTACTGGCAGCAATAAAACTGAATAAATCTAAATTGCTGTCTGTAATATGAGTTCCAAAACCATATCTTTCAGTAGTAAGAAGATCAAGCAATATTAAGGCAGGACAAGAGCACCATTGAGCAGCACCCATTGTTCCATTAAATATGTAACCACTCGGATAGATAATTCTTCCTGTCTGTAAATCAACAGTAGGAGTACCAGAACTGGAAGCACCTGCACCTGGGATTCTTACCTTTACACCACGAATACGAAAAGCTCTTTTTGGTATAGAACTGAACTGTTCAGAATCTATTCTTAGGTTTGTATAGGCACTGTTTAAATATCTTTGTTTATCATCGACAATCTCACTAATACTTGTCCATGTAAAAGCATCAACAAGATTTGATGATGAACTATCTGCTGTAACTCTTACAACTCTGATATCAACAGGGAAAGAACCAGTAAAGGAAACACGATATTCTTTTTGGTACGCATCAGCAGTTCTACCTGTAATCGTGTCATTAATTACGTCTGTAAAACCACCGCTATTGTATTGAACTTGTATCTTGAGATTGACAGAAGAACCTAATAAATCACCTTCATCTGTAGCTTTTTGTAGCTGCGGAAATGTAATTGTAACTTTCGCAGCATCAACGGCAGTATTTGTTATCTGACGAGTGACAGGAGAAGAATTTGTAACTGTAATTCCTACAGCAGTTGTTGATTGACTACCTTCTATACCTGGAACATGTGTTTGGTTTGACGTTCCAAAACGAGGTGTAAACTCTACATTCTGAAAGTTAAAATCTGCTGTTTGTGGATTTGTATTACTGGCACTTGCATTAAGGATTGGAGTATCGTTTAAAAATATGTCTTTTAATGCAGCATTGTTATAAGCTGTAGTTCCTTTTGTTAACCCTGCTTTTGAAGGAGTAGCAAAACCCTCTATCTCTCCTTCAGAAATAAGATCCTGTATTGATGCAAACTGTCTGCTGTTTAATGTATCTGGTGCTCTAAATGGAGGAGGTGGTGTTGGGGGAGGACCACCTGCTCCTCTGATAATTTTATCCGTCATGCTGATACCTGATTAGTGTCGATTCCTGCTGAGATAACCACCGATCCAGTAACAACCTCTCCGTAAACGATTGGGTGGCTAGTTCCTGCACGGCTAGTATTTTGTACTCCAGAAAAGCTAAATGATATTCTGGGATCTTGTTCATTACTAAAATCAGGGATATCAGGAAGAGGAAATAACATATCTTGTACTCCACTCAATAACAATGCTCCCCCTATACCAACCGCAGCTTTTGTGACAAATCCTGCTCCTGCAAGTGAAGCTCCAAAACCTTTTCCAAAGATTAATGTAGATCCTGGAGCAAGAAAAGCTCCAGCAACTAAAGCAGCACCAAGCAGAAATTTTCCTGCTCCTCCACCAGCACCAGTGATAACAGGAACAATACTAATATCAGATTGTCCTATTGGATTATGAATATCTTCTTCTCCTATTTCATAATCGTCAACTAGTACTTGATAATGACGATTTGCCATGTGTGCCTCCAATCCTGGAAAATTACTAACTAGAAACCTGATAGCATCTCCAGTACAGGTAATTACTGCATCTAATTCTTTATGTCCAACAAACTCTGCCAGTTCTCCGTAAAGTCTAACTGTTCTGAGCATAGCGATACCTCTTACCAGTACATTTTAACAACCACTCAGAATATGGTTCTCTACAAGATAGTCTATCTGCTAAATGATGTAAAACCATATCTCCAAGAAAAATAGCTACATGATTTAAAGTTGGGTGCATGATAGACATTAATAATACATCTCCTGCTTCTAATTTCTCATCGCTTCTAAGTTCTCTGAATCCTGTTCTCCACGCATAACTTTCAAACAAAGGATCATCTAAAAACTCCTGCGGTGTCATATTTCTTTCATAATCTTTCAATTCAATATTTTTCTCCTGTTTATACCAATCCCTGACAAGTGACCAACAATCAGTAACACCCCAGACCCACGGACGACCCAATAGATCTGGAACGTAACCTTCTGGAATACATTCTCCCCATTCTTCTGTTTTTGGGTTAACAATATGCCACGGAAGTTTACTATGCTCACAACTGATACGATCAGCCTGACTAGGTACAGGAGGTGTGATTGGGTGGCTATGAACTACAGCTATAATCTCACCTGTCTTATCTGCATTTACATAATCTTCTGGATTTAAAATAAAGTGCTGATGATCTGTAATAGCTAAATTTTCACAAGGAAAATATCTCTGCTTACCTCTGACATTAAGAAGTAAACCTACAGATTCTTTTGGGTCTTGGTCTTTCGCATGAACCAACGCATCATCTCGCCAAGTCATTGATTAAACGTACCAATAGAAGGAAACAAAGCACGAGTACACTGCCTTTTAGGTGCTCGTACTCCTGCCATATCAGTAGATGCAGCTAATTCAAACTCAACAACTTCTCTATTTTCTGCTGATTTACGATCCACAATAAATATCTGACGTTTAAACTCTGCTGTTGGATCTGGTGTGCCTAAAGGATTAGTATTACCTGGAAAGTTTACAGCATCTAAAAATCTAGCCATTGTTCTTATTCTCGTAAAAGTAGCACCAGTAAGATCATTACCTGCTGTTATCTGATTAACACTGACCAAGATTGATGAAATTAATCCTGTTGCATTACTTATAGTTACTTTTGGTCTTGGAAGTTGCCCACGTTGATATGCAAAACCTGTAGCTTCTATAGGAAATCTAAGATATGAATTACCTGCAAAAACTATCTCACCATTAGCGTTTAAATTTGATCCTGCATGAAATCTATAAATAGTATTCGCACCATGTAATGCTGTGTCTAGCTGTAATACGAAAAGTTCAATTATTGCTGAAGGGTTTATCTTTTGAACTTCACTGAAAACAGGACCAGTACTCATGGTTCAAACACCTCTCTAAAGGTAGCCTGTATTGTAGCTCTGTTTAAATATGGTATTGATTTGCTCCATGATTCACAAACAAACTGAGAAGAGCTTGCTTCTCCAGGTGGTGTAAAAGTAAAGCTGGCACTATCATTTGCTCTCGCATCAAGAAAAGTTTCTATTGTATCTGCATCTGATTCCGAGACTTCAAAAGTTAAATTAAATATTTTTGGATTTTGATGTTCTGCTAATCCAAATAAAATTCTGTGTTCAAACCCATCGGCAAAACGAACTGTTCTTGTATTTGGTTGTGATCTTTTTCGCTGACCGTATGTTGGAGTTATTGAGGGAAAGGTAGCCATTATGCAAGTAAACCTCCAGGTCTTTTTTGTTGTATTATTTCAGATTGTACTGCTGCTGATATAGCAATACCTAATTCTCTACCTCTTTGCTCATCACCTTCAACAGCAGAACCAGAAGCATCTACATTTACTACAACACTAGTCGATCCACCAAGAGCATGATTTGGTGTAATCATTCCTGATACTCCAGGTGTAAATAACTCTGGCCCACGTTCTCCTACAATAAAAGCACCACCTCGTCTAACTGGACCACCATCTGCTCTTCTCCCTGCACTTCTTGACCCTGCTAATCTGTCACCAGCTTGTACACCCAAACCAGGTAAAACATCTGTAGTTTTTAGACCGCCAGTAACAGGATTAACTAATGCTTGAGAAGCAACATTACGACTTGATCCTAACCCTGGTATTCCCCCTCCAAATATTCCTCCCAAAAGAGAATTTACTCCAAACTGAATTAATGATCTTTGAATTTGCCTAAACACACTTCTAGCTACGTCACCTAAAGTCTTTGTTTTGTTTATCGCACCATCTATAGCATCAACTAAACCATCTTCTATTGTCTGACCTATACTCTTAAACAGTGCTCTAATTTTTTCTGCCTGTTTTAACTCCTCTTCAGCTTTTGCTAATGCTCTTACCGCAGACTCTATCTGTTCTTTCTTATCTTTTCCATATTCAGCTACAGCATCTCGTATCTTCTCCTGTATAGCTGCTTCCTGTTCACCTAATAATATTTTTTCTCTTATAGTCTCTTCTTCCTCCTTCAATCCATCTAAAAATTCATTAAATCTTACTGTCAACTCGTCAGCACCTTTATTTGTACCTTCAATTAATTTGTTTATACGTTCAAGAGCTTGCTCGCCTCCAGGAAATAGTTTAATTAGTTCTTCTACAGCAATTTTCAAACCAGTAAATATAAGTGAAACTAACCTGTTAAACCCTTGAAGCGTTATATTTACTAGTTTTATAATAGCTGCTAATCCCGTTATTATGGGCGTAAATATAATACCTAGCGTAACACCAGCAGCAGCTAAAAATTCATCAAAGACACTTACTAATATATTTATATTATTAGCTACATCTGGAACTACACTGCCAAAAGCTCCAGTCTGTTTATTAACTTGATCTAATAAAACTTTCTCAGCTTGTTCAAATTCTCCTGCCTGTTTAAGTCGTTTAATTGTGGTTTCTAGCTCTGCATTTACTCTTATACCAGATTGCTCTAAATTATCTAAATTTAAATTCTGAACAGCATTTCCTATCTGATTAACTCTTTGCAGTGTTCTTTCTAAGACAGTTCCGATTGCACTACCAAATATCTGACCACCAAATTCCTGTCCAGGAGGTGCAAGGAACGATCCAAGTAAACTACCTCCCACTGCACCAGCCCCTCCTCCAAATAGTAAGGGGAAACCTGCTCCTAATAATTGACTCTGCCTTCTTGCACTTTGACGGCCACCTCTGCCTCCTCTACCTCCTATGCCTCTTTCTAGTCTTTTTCTTCTTCTTATATTCTTTATTACACGATCAAATCTTTTCTGATCTATTTTCTCTTGCTTTGATAGTTCCTTTGATACTTTTCTTTCTACTTTAAATTTCTCTTCTGAAGCTCTTGTCACATTCCTCATTGCTTGTGTTTGTGACTTAGTAGGAACCATGAAAGTGCCACTGGACTGTCCTGCTGCTGGTAATGCCTTTTGATTAAGATTAAAGAAATCTTTAGGCATGGGTGTTCTAGCCCTTTCTGCCTGTAATTGGATTTGTGCATTTATTTCTAACTGTCTGCCTATAGCTCTACTTACCTGAAGAAACTCTACCGAACCAGCAGTTGTTAGTTCCTGCATACGTCTGAGCATAGACATTGCTTCGTTTCCTGCAAGTATTGTTCTTGGCAGTTTTTCAATCTCCTTTATTTTTGCTGATACATTTCCTATAGTTACACCTGAACCCATTCCACTAGCCTTGGCAAAAGCCATGGACTCCATTGTTATCTTCTTAAAGTTTCCAGCTATCAATGCAGTCGCAAGAAAAGTTCTATCGGCTGCACTATTAGCTGCATCGAAGGCTTTTCTTACAGAACTTAACTGATCTCTTACTTTACCTATGGACATACCGAAGCCTGTGCTTCGTGTTGTATCAAATAACTTATCAGCTATATCGTTTCCTTTCTGTATTTCTTTCTTTAAGGCTTGTGCTGCCTTTACTGCTTGAGAAGTGTTTAAACGTACTTTTACCTTATTTAATCTTGCTACTGTTTTTTCTAAATTTCCTATCTTCTTAAGAGCTTGATTTAAGTCTTTCTCTATAGTTTTTATTCTTAGCGTTATATCTTTTTGTGCCATTTAGCCTTAATTAGACAAACTTATATTCTATTCTACCTTGATCTGGGAATAACGCTTCTTCTTTGGACCTTATTCTCTTGTTTTTTCAAATTATCGTTACGTATTTCATAAAAGGCAGCCCAACCAATCATTTCTTCCACAGTTAGTTTGCTACACAGATCCACAACAGTTAATTTAAGTTCACTAGCCAGTGAGTAGATAAAAAACCAATCAGGATTCGCTTTTCAAGTCGGCTTTTGCCTCCTCAACCTCCTGTCCTAAACCTGCCTGAAGCATTTGTAACTGAATTTCCTGTAACACACTTGCTGCAACCTCTCTTCTAAGAGATGCCTTATCACCATCTGCAAATAATCTCTGACCACCTTTATCTAACGCTTTTTCTATCATTAGCTGTAACGCAAAATCGGCTGAATCTTCCGTTCCACTCTTTTTCTGAATCATCTCACGTTCAGCTATTGTAAGTGGGTGCCAGTAAACAGTTAGCAGTGTTTCTCCCTCAGAATCGGTTATGTCATATTTGTATAGCTGACTTACTCCAAACTTATTCTTTAAGAGGTCAATGGCTCTGGTCATAATTCTGTTAGATTGCTACTCTAATATACTACGAATTGGCAGAAAAAGCACAGGATAGAACACCCAGAAAGTGTGATCTGTTTTCAACTTCTACGGGTATTGGACCAGTTATCTCTTCAACTCTGGGTTTACAACTGAAGGTATCTACATAGTCTGAGGCATTTATGGAGGTTAAGCCCGTTATGACAGATTCACCTACAGCAGATAGCACAGCAGTACCTTTATTTTTAGGTACATAAATATTACATTGGATAGCACCAGAGTAATATGTAGCGGATGCTCCCTGTGCCTGAACAGTTGATTGACTGAAAGTTATTGATACAGATATGTAAGTTACGTCTTTTCCAGGTATAGTCTGCGGAACATTATCATAAATGATCTTTATTGTTGGATCAGTGTCACTAACTGAGTCGGTGATAGCTTTTTCAAAAGCTGCCCTGGCGTTTACTAAGGTCATATTTTCTTATACCTTGAACCCTGTGCTGGTGCTTCTCTTCCTGGTGATTCTCCTAAAGGAAGAACTTGAGTAGCAGCTATTCTTAAGTCAGGCTTACGGCTGAACACTATTTCAGCTATATCCTTTAGTTTTTCAAAATAAGGAAGTATGTTGCTGTTGTCAGAGCCTAAAGCATATCTAGCATATTCAGCTTTATTACCCACAAAGATTGTCTGTCCGAACTTAAAACGAGGTACGGAAGTATATCTTGGTCTTACTATTGGACTTCTTTTTAATTTCCTATCCAAGTCTGATTTTACCTGTGTCCAGGGTGGTTCTATAGGATCTGTAGGTTGTGGTCTGGTTGTGTCAGCAGTCCAACTTGAGGCAAGAAAACCTGTATATTGAGGACTCTGGCCTGGCAAGTCTGACAAAGCTCGTCTGACAAAAGCGTTAAGTGAAGCGTTTAACTCTGCCTTTGTTTCTTTTCTTATGCTATCAGTTATGGGAGTGTTACTCATTAGAACCTAACTAATAATGTGAATAGATAAGTTTGACCACCTTTTTTGGTGTCAATAGTGATTATCTGTGCAGTCCTGTTGGCACCTGCATAGTCTAATATTATCTCATCTGCTTTATTTGGCTGGTTATCTCCTATAAGATCAGGTGTTATGTAAATCTTTGCCTGTCTTATCTCCAGTGAAAGATCATCTTCTGATCTTATAAATTCAATAGGTACCCTTAAATCTGAGAAAGTAGTGTTGACGCTTACCTCCTTTCCAGTATTTATATCATAGCTTGACTGTCCTTTTCTTATATAAGATATTGTCGTATCTAAAGAAGTACCCAAATCAGAGACTATCTGTTTGGCAACATTCTTGAATAAACTGTCTAGTTGTCCTGCCATTATCCTCTAACCACTCTCATCTGAAAACTACCTGCTCCACCCAGCATATACGCTCCTAGATAACTTTGAAGCCACGGGTAAACATCCATAATATTGTTTATAGAACCAGTTCCCTGACTTTCTGTGTTGTACTTAACCTGCAAGTCACCTAATTTTACTTCACTGAAATTACCATCTTTTCCAGTAGTACCAGTGATAGCTCCAGTATCATTTGCTAATGCTCTTGCCAATTCAAACTGTGCATACTTGATGTTTTGAGGAATAGCAGAACAGGCAAGCTCTACTCCATCAACCTGGTAATTATTTCTTGGAAACTTCAACGCCTGTCCAGAATCACATCTATCTCCGTAAAATACAAATCCATCAATCCATCTGGTAGCTGATATTAATGATCTATTTTTCTGATCGTCTGTCTTGTTTGTCCAAGTTGAAGAATCTGGAACGGTTTCAAAGTAGCTGTTAGCTTCAGTCAGAGTGACATAGCTATTAGCATTTGCTCCTTTTATAGTTGCATCTATAGTTGCTGCCACGATCCATAAAGTAATTTAGTTTTATTGTAGCGTAAAGAAAAAACCCCACCAATAATTGATGAGGTTCTTTTTTGTGTTGCTCTTAAATCTTACTAAGAAATAGTAGAAGTATCAAGAGGTGAGTTTACTGTTAATCTTACGATTGGAACTAAATCTGCATCGTATGTTAATGCCCACTTGTTAGCTGTTGCCAGTTGAGCATTTGTTGGGTTATCAGCAGCATCACTCCACTTAGTACCCATAATGTGATAAGCACTGTGGTAATCAACAGACATAACATCTTGCTTAGATAGGATATTTCTATCTGATTCAATACCTAGAGGTGATTGCTGTCCTTCAAGAATTGTTCCTGACTTGATTAAGTAGCA
>TARA_R100001443_G_scaffold96982_1_pt1 | contig 15099 bp, 18 predicted proteins | sample TARA_R100001443 | Tara Oceans TARA_R100001443 (sample SAMEA2622142) | marine metagenome | biome: marine biome (ENVO:00000447); feature: deep chlorophyll maximum layer (ENVO:xxxxxxxx); material: "saline water (ENVO:00002010), including plankton (ENVO:xxxxxxxx)" | depth 50 m
AGTAGTTGCTAACCTAAGTGCTTCAGCTCCTACGGCAGTATTACCTGATGCCGTTGTTGATGTTGATAAAGCTTGATAACCTATTCCTATATTGTAACTAGCAGTTGTATTTAAGTTTAATGCTTGATAGCCTATTGCTACATTGGCAGAGCCAGTAGTGTTATCTCTTAAAGCTATAACTCCAACACTTACATTAGATCCTCCAGTTGTATTATCTTCTAAAGCAGTATCTCCAATAGCTATATTGTTGTTTCCAGTTGTACTGGCACTTAATGTATTATGTCCAAGAGCTGTATTTGAAGCACCCGTTGTGTTTGCATCTAAAGCTAAAGTACCAATAGCTACGTTCTGTGTTCCTGATGTATTTTCCTTTAAAGCATCTTTTCCAACAGCAACGTTAAAACTTGCTCCATTAGCCCCAAGAGCATGTAAACCAATTGCTACATTACTATTTCCTGTTGTATTAGCATCTAAAGCAACAGTACCAATTGCTATATTATTAGCACCTGTCGTGTTTGCGGAAAGTGCGTTATAACCAACAGCAGTATTGTTATTAGCCGTAGTATTTGCATCTAAAGCAAGAGAACCAACAGCTACGTTTTGAACGCCTGTTGTGTTTGCATATAAAGCCTTACGACCAACAGCAGTATTATTATCTGCAGTTGTGTTTAAACCTAAAGCATCATGACCAACAGCAACATTATTATCTCCAGTTGTGTTTGTTTGTAATGAATAAGTTCCTAAAGCTGTATTATCTGCTCCAGTTGTGTTGTCATTTAATGCTGTCGAACCAACCGCAACGTTATTGTTTGCAGTTGTGTTTGCTTCTAGAGCAGATTCTCCTACGGCAGTGTTACTATTTGCTGTGTTATTTTTTAATGCATCATGGCCAACTGCGCAATTATCACTACCTGTATTTAGAAATAGAGCATCACGACCAACAGCAGTGTTTCGAGATGCTGTAATATTTGCGTATAAAGATCCTCTACCTACCGCAGTATTATCTGTTCCAGTTGTGTTTGATTGTAAAGCTTGATAACCTACACCAGTATTACTATCTGCAGTAGTTATTGCTGTTCCTGCTCCGTAACCAATAAGAGTATTGTTTTCAGCATTGGTTCCATCAAAACTATCTCCTGCCGTTGCACCAACTCTGGTATTACCTTGAGCATCAGTGGCGTCAATACCTCCCTCTGCAACTAGTATTCCAGTAACTGTCGCTCCCGTATTAGATGTCTCAAAACGCTTGGTGTTGTCGTAATAGATTTCTACGGCTCCGTTGTTTGCTGCAGATATATACCATTCACTTTCTGCTGCATTTTTAAACGCTAAAGCGTCACCTGCATATACAAACCATCCAGTACTATTTTTAATCGTAGAATTAGAGCCATCATGAAAGATGGTTAAATCCGAAGAAGTTCCAAACGCAGCCTTAGCATTGTCATTAAAGATCAAATCATCTACTGACTTATCCCAAGTAACACTTGAAGATGCACCAGTAAAAGTTACATCTCCGTCGTGTGTAGCACCATCGTCTACATGGATTCCGGTGACGTTTGTTCCTGTGTTAGTGGTTTGGAATCTATTTGTTCCATTAAAATACAACTCGACATCTGAACTTTCTGTTGCTCTTATTAATTTTCCACCACCATCTGCTTGCTCTATATTTAGGTCATTAGAACGGATTATTAGACCACCTGTCCCTGTATCTTTTATATATGAGTTGCTACCATCATGAAAAACCTCTAAATCCGAAGAAGAACCAAGGTTTACTTTCTTATTATCAGGGAAGTTAAAACCATTGCCATCCATGGTGAAAGTTTGAGTTCCATCTGAAGTGAAACCCATCGTTCCACCAGTTACAGAGAACAGTCCTGTATTGTTGTCATTTCCAAAGGTAATACTTGGAGCGGTAGCACTACCTGCAGGGAACTCCGTACCTACTGTGACGTAATCTGCACCAGATAAGATGACACCAAAGAAAGCATGTCCATTAGCTGGAGCAGAACTAAATACAATATTATTTCCTAGTAGTTTGAAACCTGCACTACCCGTCGGATCAGGTTCTTGAATGACTCCATTAACTGAGATATAAATCTGCTGAGTGTTAATTGGGAAAGGTACTGGAGCAGCTCCTCCAACTAGTAATGCAAACGAAGTTGTGCTCCCATTAAAACTAGAACTTATATCGTCAATAATTTTGTTGCCTGACTCCGCAACTTGCAGATCATTCCCAATATACATTTGTATTAGATGACTTTGTTATCTTCTATTGTATTTCTACTCTATTTATCTATTCCGATTCAAATTTAGTATTTGGACCATCAGAAGAAGGTGTTTTAGGCCATACAACTGATCCGTAACCGTCTTTAAAGTATGTTTGTGGAATATCTCTCAATGATTGTCGATAGGCAGACCAAGCTGCTTGATCTACAGTACACCCTGGTGTCATTGTCCAATCTGTTGTCCAAAGTAAATAGTCTCTTTTCTTTCTAATAATTACCCAACTAGTTTCTTCTAATGTAAGAATAGTCTTATCAAATCTTTTATCAATCTCATCTTTGATAGATGCAAATTGTGCCTGTAATTTACTAATATCCCCGACAGTAGATAATCCCATAATCTTAGGTCTGATCTAAGTAACTAAGAGTGAGATCCATTGCAGTTGCTGTATCACAACGTGCTCGTATAACATCACTAGCTTCGAGAATAATTTTACTACCTGTAATCAGTTCTAAAGAAGATCCAGCAGGAACTGGAACACTTTTCAAAAGATAAACATTATCTCCACTATTAGGAACTAAGTACACGTCTACGTTTGCACTTGTACTTGTTTTATTTGCAACTAAAGCATTAAGGATAATAACAGTTGAAGAAGCTCCAGCTACGAGAATGTTCGTATTTGTACTAGTCACAGCATCTGTAACTAAACTCGATTTAGTTGCTTGTTTGAAGGTATTTGCCATATTAGCCTAAAGCGACGATGAGAGCGATGTTGTCATTAGAATTAAATAATCCATTCACAGTTAAGCTTCCTGTAATAGAAACGTTACCTGGAATAGTTATTGATCCACTTCCATCTATTGTAAGCCTAGCAACGCCTCCAGTTACCATAGCTACTTGATCAGAACCTGGTGAGATAATTCCAGTGTTTGGATCACTAGCAAATTTTAATGCACAACTTGTTAATGAACCAAGTCCAAAAGATGAATTAGTTCCATCCTCTCTTAATAGTGCTATACCACCAGAAGTAGTATTGTCATGTATAACGCAGACTTTTTTATCTGTGTCTACTGTTACTTCTCCTACCGCACCAATAAAAGTAGAAGTTTGATTTGTCGATCCTCGACGGAGCTGTACTTGGGTTGCCATAAGACTATCCTAATGCAACTGCTATTGCAGTAGCGAAACTTTCGGTAGCTACATTTCCAGTTTCATCTGGAAGTGTAAGAGTTCGATCCGCAGTTGGATCGGTAACTGCAAGAGTTGTCTCATATGCATTAGAGGTAGCACCCTCAAATACAAGTGGACTTGCTCCTGCAAATACTGCAGAAGTTGCAGTAATTGTTCCTGTAATCGTAGGACCAGTAATACTTTTGTTTGTTAAAGTCTGTGTCCCTGCAAGAGTTGCTACTGTGCTATCAATAGCATAAGTAATAGTAGATCCAGTAGCACTGGTATCAATTCCAGTACCACCTGTAAGAACTAAAGTTGCTGAATCTAAATCAATAGAGATCGATCCAGAATCAGTTTGAATATCTAAATCTTCAGCTGTAACCTTTGTATCAACATAAGACTTAATACTCTGCTGTGTAGCTAAATGACTAGCAGAATTACTAGCCATATCGTCCTCATCTTTTATAGACGTACCTGAAATAGTGCTATTTAAAACAGCACTAGTTAATGTTTTATTGGTAATGGTATCTGAAGTATCACGACCTATAAGAGTATCAGTTGCATCTGGAAGTGTAAGAGTTCTATCTGCAGTTGGATCAGTAACTGCTAAGACTGTTTCATATGCATCAGCAGTTGCACCTTCAAATGTTAAAGATGCATCACTAAGATATAAACCAGAAACAGTAGGAGACGTTAACGTCTTATTTGTTAAAGTTTGAGTTCCAGCTAATGTTGCGACAGTATTATCAATGGCGTAAGTTACAGTCGATCCAGTAGCACTGGTATCAATACCTGTTCCGCCAGTTAAAACTAAAGCCTCAGAATCTAAATCAATATCTATATTTCCAGAATCAGTTTGGATATCTAAATCTTCAGCTGTAATCTGCGTGTCCACATAGGCTTTAATACTTTGCTGTGTTGCTAAATGACTAGCAGAATCACTAGCCATATTATCTTCATCTTTAATTGAAGTTCCTGAGATAGTACTATTTAAAACAGCACTGGTTAATGTTTTATTCGTTAATGTTTGAGAAGCATCTATCAGCGTAAGAGTTCCACTAACATCTGGTGCTGTAAGAGTCCTAGTAGTACTACCTGAAATACCGGAACATTCAAATGCTAATTGCTTTGTATTGTCTGAATTGTCTCTAATTCTGAATCCACTATCATCAGTAACTACTGCTGTTGATGTAATAGAAGACAAACCTGTAATTGTTGTAGCAGTATTACCTAAAGCAATACCAGTACTTCCAACTGTTACTGAACTATTAGCAAGTTGAGAGTTAGGGATTGAACTTGTTCCTATCTCTCCAGTACCAGAATTATATGTAAGACCTGAACCACTAGCAGCACTTAATGTGTTGAGCAATGCAATCGTACCCGTTGCATTGGGTAATGTAATAGTCCTATCAGCAGTAGCATCTGCAGCTGTTAATGCTATTTCATAAGCATCAGCAGTAGAACCTTCAAATGTGACATTGCCACTTCCAATACTAATAGTATTTGCAGCAGCATCTGTACCTGCATATAATGTCGTTGCAGTTAAAGATGTTAAACCTGCAAGAGTTGCTGAAGTTACTCCTAAACTTAAACTCGTACTTCCAATAGTTATTGAACTATTTGCAAGATTACTATTAGCTATTGATGTACCAGTAGTTAAAACTGTTCCTGTATTATCTGGAAGAGTAATAGTTCTATCTGCAGTGGCATCACTCGATGTTAATGTCGTCTCATATGCATCGGCAGTGGCTCCTTCAAAAATAACTGTGGCGCCAGTGATGCTAAGTGTGTTAACTGCACCAGCAACTCCTGTATAAAAATTTGTTCCTGTAATAGAAGTTCCTGATAAAGAACTTATTCCAGCAAAAGTAGTAACAGTGGCACCAAGTGCAACAGCTGTGCTTCCTAAAGTTACTGAACTATTGGCAAGTTGAGAATTAGGAATTGAACTTGTTCCTATCTCTCCAGATGAGTAAGTTAAACCAGACCCAGAGGCAACACTAATATGGGATCTAACTTCTGATGCTGAAGGACCAGTATATGTAATAGCACCTGTGGAATTGTTATAGGAAAGGCTTCCATCACCTCCTGAATCTGTAATTGATATTGCAGATCTTGATCTTGCATTTGTGTAATAAAGATTAGTATTCTCAGTTAGATCGGCTGTCGTATTTCCAGCAAAATCTAATTTATCCGAAGAGGAATTTAACTCTTGGAATAAACCACTAACAATTACAAGTGACTTTCTAGTTGCCATACTTTAATCCAGCTCAGTTCTAAGTTGTTGTCAAAAAAGAACCGTCTATTTAATATCTATCTTACCAATAATAAAGTTATTAACTCCTACCCATAGGAGCTTCTATCTTGACAATTAGTTGTGCAGTACCAGATGCTCTACCTAGACGAACTAAATATTTACCACTACCACTAGGTGGTGTAGTTGTAATAGCTCCTGAAGTAATTGCAGATAAATAATAGTCACTCCCTGTAGTTAAACTCGAACTAGATAATTGACCATGGGTTACAACATCTACGTCTTGATCAGTTGTCTTTGTTGTTCTAGCAAAACCAATACAAGTTGCTTTATCAAGAGTATCATTTGCAATGGCCTTACCTACCTTTCCATCACTTGCACGAGAATATAAAGCCTCTCCTGCAGTTACATTTTCAAAAGCAGGTGCAGTAAAACCAATAATGGAATAAACCTGCTTACCAGCTATTGTTGTTTTTAAATCAAGTAAAACCCCAATTAAACCTTCCGAATTAGGTTCATAAGGATCATGATCAGTTGCACCTGACATTAGTCTAATCTAATAGGAGGTTCTATACGAATACTAAAAAGAGTAGTCGTTGCACCTTCACCAACTCTTACAATAGCTTGACCAGATGAAGAAGGAACTGTAGTTGTAATAGCACCAGCAGTTGATGGACTTAAATAATAAATATCACCTGGATCAATACTCGAAAGTGTCTTAACACCTGTTGTTATTACTTTGCACGTACCAGTAGCTGAAGTAGTTGCATCAGCTAACCCAATTACATGTGCATTTTCTAATGAACCATTAGCAGCACTAGCTTTACCTACTTGTCCATCTGAAGCTCTCATATATAAAGCCTCACCTTCAGTCACATTCTCAAAAACAGTTGCATCAAAACTCAAACGTGTAGGAGCATACGTAGGAAAACCTTCTTTTAAATCTATTAATGCATCAACTAAACCACGATAATTTGGTTCATAGGGAATTCGTGTCTTAGTAAAAGAATTTGCATCTAACAAGTCAACTAAGACTGTTATTGCACCTTCCACATTGGGTTCGTATCCTGTAGCCATAATCTTTATCTATTAAATATCATTTTAATTTGTAAACTCCCTTAGAATAGAAATATAGGGAATTAAAATGTCAACAGAAGTACTTGCCGCCATTATTTCAGGAAGCATTGGTGCTTTTGCTGGTATAACCAAGGCATTAACTAATTTCAATAAAAATTTAGATAAACGTTTTGAAATAGTTGAACGTGATCTAGATAACCTACAAAACCGCGTCGTTTGTGATTACGTGTTAAAAGAAGATTTTTTAAGAGAAATGCAATCCGTCCACAATAAGTTGGATCGCATTCTTGACCACTTATTAGCTCAACGCTAAGGACCTATAACAACCCAAGAGGTACTTGCAAGTAAGTAAATAGCTAACTTGTTGGTAGAAGTGTTGTAATGTAATTGACCATCTATAGGATTAGCAGGATAACCAGCACTTACTGACGCAACAGCTTTTGCTGTTTGCCAATTAGAGCCATCATATATTTTATATATTTGAGTACTAGCTGTATCTAACCAAGACTCACCTTTACTAAGAGAACTAAAACCTGCTGCAGAAGTATTAGGAGCAGTTGAACCAACAGAGATAGGTCCTACTTTAATTAAGCCTGTTGAAGGAGAAGCTGTATTATCAGCGAAAAAGAGTCCGGGGTCGCCTGCATTATTATTAACAGCCAACTCAGCAGTACCAAGACGAATAGGATAAGGCCGGTCATGAAGAGTACTGGAACGACGAGAAAGGATTTGTACAGCCATAGCTAACTATTAATATAAAGATCAGAATCAACAACTACATCCTGATCAGTAATAGGATTATAAGTATCGCTATCTATTGTACTTGTAGAAGCCGTAGTACTAGTAGGAATACCATTAATAAAGGCACCTCCATCAATCACACCTGCTTCATAATCAGAAGCAAACTCATTAATAGGTTTATCAACTATGCCGAGTTTCGTATCTTCTAATAAAGCTGGAGCTCTATTAAATAATTTATTAATTAACGTTATCATTCGATTAGTAGTATTAACAGCTTTTCCATCTCGACTCAAATTCCCATCTGCATCTCGTTTTAAACCATCAGTAAGAGTCATTCCAATTACAGATGGATCAAAATCAGAAATAGATTGGGGTTGATTTCTATTACCAATAACAGTTTTAGCTCCACTCCATTTTGTATTCTGTTGCGCTAATTTTAATAATTCATAATTATCTTGTACTTTCAATTTTTCTTTACTAAAATTCTTTTCAAACTTTTCTAAACCAGCTCCTATAGGTTTATCACTTGGTTCTAATAACCAAGAACGTACATAATCATGTTTTTTTAAATTACTAACAGTGCAGTAACCACTATCGGTATCACTGAAAGGATAGACAACAGTAAAACTATTTGGATTAGGTACCGAACTAATGGTGTATTCACCAGAAACAGCATTGCCACTTGTAAAGGTAAGTTCTATCTTAGTATTAGCTTGTAGATTATGATTGTCAATATTAATAGTTATACTTGGACCATCCTGAACGTACTTAGCAGCTAAATCAATAGGTTCATTTCCTTCATCATGTGTAAGAGCAAACATTGCTGCATAAATATGCTTGCACCAACGCATTTGATAATACATTAAGCTTTGAAAATCAACAGTTTCTGTATCTTCATACTCTGGTAATTCATAGAAATTATTTATAACAGTAAAACCTAGATCTCTAAAAGTACCTGGAATATCTCTTTCATCACTAACTGTTCCATCTGGTTGCAAAACACCACCTGGTTTAGTTGATCTAACAGTAGTTCTCGGTAACTGTTTAGAACGTAAATTACTATATAAATCATAATTATCTCGTCTTGAAAAATCTTGACAAGAACATTGCCATCGCAACTCAGTTGTTAAATATCTACCTACAAGAAAACCACGATGAGCAGGTACAACAGTTGAAGTTACCTCATCAGTAGTTGTAGCACCATAGCTTTCATTTCTCTGAAATATGATTTCTTTTGTTACAGCATCTAAACCAGTAACCGTATAACCAACATAATTTTTATAATTCCTACCTCTAAGTAGACGACTAACAGTTACATTACCTGAAGTAGTACCACTAAGAAGAGTACTTAACGTGAACTGAGTAGTACTAGTAACAGTAACTGTATATCTACCAGAGGTAACAGTACCACTAGTGACATCAATAAATACCTTGTTTCCTGAAGATAAACCATGTGCAGAGGGACATGTAATCGTAACTGTAGAGCCACTTCTTGAGTAAGTGGAAGCAAGACCTGGATCTTTTTCTATAATCCGATCAGCTAACCGTTCGCCTGAAAAGAAAGAAAGCTCTGTAGGCAAATAACGAAGACGAACTCTTGTAGTAGTCCAACGCGAATCCCCAAAAGTAGTTGATAAATAATAGTTAACATTGCCGTTGTTAGTAGCTGATGCTGAAGTAGTTACAGTAAATGTATTTTGTGTAGTACTAACAATTGAAAGAGTTTCGTCAACACCTCCTCCAGTTGAAATATCTAACCAAACATTTTCTCCTGGATATAAACCATGGTCTAGTTTAGTAACAACTAATGTCGTTCCAGATTGACTATAGGTAGCACTTACCGAATTACCTAGATAACGTACACCAAGAATAGGTAAACCATAATCATAAAAACTAAATGCATCTGTATCACGCATACCAACAATATGTTCTCCTAATTCTTGATTAGCAGAAGGAAAAGTATAAAGTCTTGCAGGAATAAATACACCTGGAAATTGCTGAAAAGTAAAATATAAACGATAATCACCACGGCGTTGCCTTTCACCCGCAGTGGAACCTAACATACTTTGAGTTAATGTATATAATTCAAATCCTTTACGCCATCTACTCCATAATGAATCGGTATTATAAAATCTAATTTCACTATTTTTATAGCTTCTTCCACCACTTTTGGCTACGGAAAAAGCACCATTATCTAGATTCTTTGAAAACCCTTTATCAAAATTTGTCTTGGGTGAAGTATTAAATTTACCTATACCAAAAGGCATCTTTCAATTTAGTAATATCCACCTTGTATATTACAATAGAAACCATTAGTCAAAGCCGCTGTACCACTAACAGAAACGTATAAAGCCTGTCCACGCTTAAGCATTAAGCCACGTTGTTTTGGCGCTATTTCGTTATTAGCAGAACCAAAATTAGAACCAGCTTGAACGACAGGATGATTAATAAGAGGAAGAATTTCTTTTAAAGTTAAACTACAATACTGTGTAGCAGCTACAGCATCAATACTGGCGACAAATAAAGGGAAGAACTGGTTAATATTCGTAACCGTTCCTGTACTTACTAAATAAAAACAAAAATCAATTGGATCATAAACATCTACATTACCTGTAATTGTTCCACTAGCAATATTGGGAATAGTAACAGTAAATGTTGTCGGAGTAATAGTAACAATGGTAAATGTTCCATCAATAGGAACAGCTCCAGAGTTATAACTAGTGAAATTTAAAAATACTGCTTGACCAATTTCTAAGTTATGTCCTCCACTAACTGTTATTGTTGCTGTCGTAGAAGCTGCTGAATAAGTACCAGAAGTTGCTGTTCTAGCATCAATCTTTTCAATTACTCTTTTGCTATAACGAAACCATATTTCATCAATATATGCTCCACTAATAGAAGTATCTGTTAAAGCTGAATCACAATCAAACACCTTTGTAGAGTTACCAACAGCAGTTGGAATAAGACTGGTAGAAAAAGCCTGTCCTGATGCAACAGTTAATAATGTAGACGTCGTTGCTGGACGATCAACCATCAATGGTTGCTTATTTGAACTACTGCTTGACACGTTTATTTACAAGTAGACTTAAAAATCATTATAGCCGAAGGTTTTTTACCAAGCTTTTAAATTATCATCAAAAGTTTTCCAAGGATCTTGCTGTGCGTAAGCATCGTCACCAGTATCTACGTCCCAGCTATCTCTGTCCTCAGGCACGAAATTTCGACCTACTCCATAAGGTGCATCTTTTTGACCAAGCTGTAAACCTAAAATATTTTTTTGTCCAGCCATACGTTGTGGTCTTCCTTCTTGAAAACGTCTACCAGTATCTGGACCTTCGGATTCCCAAGGTATTTCTTCCCTTCTAGCACCAAACATATAACCATTCCTAGTTGTTGGATTGACAGCAGGAAGAGTCATTTTAAGCAGCCGCTACATTAAAAGTAACAGTAGCAGCAGTACCACCAGCCTCACTTACCCAGTTTGTCCTTATCCATTTAACTGGTCTTCCAGAAACACTATAAACAGTTGTCCCATTAGCAGTTATTGTTTGATTAGCTATTATTGGAGCATAATTAGTTCCATCAACACTTCCTTCTAACCTGACAATTACGTTTGTATCTACACTTGCAACAGTAACGATAAAGGTATAGTCACTTGTAGAGAAAGTATTATTAACAGCTACTTGTAAAGCGGTACCAACAGCTGGTGCTGATAACGTACTCTCTGTACTGAAAATAGTATCTTGAAAATAATGTATAGCCATAAAACTAAAACTGACTTATTACCTAGAATAACAGGGGGAAATGCTGTCTTTAATCTCTAAATTTATCTTTAAATTTACTCTTAAATGTACTTAAGAATTTCTTACCTTTACTTTCCTTAGTACTAGCAGACTGAGAAGAAGGATTACTCCACCTGTTAAATCCACCTAATGATGTAGAAGAAACACCAGCTGTCTTATGTTTTTGTCCATACTTGCTACCACGGGCGTCCCAATCAAGATCATCAAAAAAAGACATTTAACTTCTCCTCTCTTTGTGTTTAGATGCGTAATCTTTTGCAAACTTTTTAGTATCTTCAGCTGGTTGCTCTCTATTTTTTCTATTAGTTACTGCTTCAGTACTAACTTTTGATTGAGCTCTATGACCTTCACTTTCATTAGCTGAGTGTAATTTAGTTTCTACTTCTGTAGTTTCACTTAGAGGAGGTCGATCTACTCTTTTAACTGTCCTATCCATACTCCCCACACTCATTTTTTCAGCACCTTCAGTAACAGTTCCTCTTTTTTGAGCACCTCTTGCCCTAGTTTGATTATCCTTTTCTCTTTGAGAGGCGGAATAATCAGTTGCTAATCTCTTAGCTCTTTCCCTTTTAGCAGAGGGATCTATCGTCATCTAATTCCTCCAAGTGTAATTGGTACTCTTCTAGGTGGTCTTCCTCCACCCATTGGTGGTCTTGGACTTGGCATTGGTGGTCTTGGTCTTGAACCTTTAACAGTTCTTCCTCTTCTAGGTGGCTTTGGTCTTCCTCCTCCTATAGGTGGTCTTGTTGGTCTTACTAATGTATCTCCCCATCCTTTTCTAGGTGGTTTTGGACTTGGCATATCAGGTCTCGGCCTTGTACCTTTAACAGTTCCTCGTCTAGGTGGCTTTGGAGTTCCTCCTCCTCTTACAGGTGGTCTTCCCATAGGTGGTCTACCTCCTCCTCCTCCACCAAACATTGGAGGTCTTGATCCTCCTTCTCCTCCTCTTATAGGTGGCTTTGGTCTTCCTACTCCAAATTTTGGACCTTCTCTTCTAGGAGGTGCAGGTTTTCTTCCTTTCCATCTTGGATCAGCCATACCTGGTCCAGGTTGATGACGATCATCTACTCCATCACGATCGCTATCTTTAAAGTCCATAGTAAACATTGTCCCTGGAGGTGCTCCTATTCTTCCCCCATAACCTGAAGAGGGCTCAACTTGTTTTTTTATTCTATGTTGAAAAGGTCTACTCATCTCTACTTAAAGACTTAATTCTCTTATTTTATATCAAGGACTTATAGAAGAATATTAGCGATAAGTTGTCTCTAATAAAAGACGAGTACCAACAGCAACGTCAGCTGGTCCAGGTAATGCTTGAATAAATTCAGCACCTTCTCTATTAAAACGATAACGTGCTTGTTCTGGATTTCTATAATTAGGAACATATAAATGAAGAGCTAATCTATCTGTCTCATATAAATAAATTTGTGTCCAAGTTTTAAGCGTATCTTTAAAATCAGAAGTTGAAATCGTTCTATCAACGTCACCTAAGATGCTCTCTATACGACTTTTTGGAACTGAATTATTATTAACACTACCCGTCATATCAGTACGTTTTTCAGCTTCGTCACAACGACTAACCTGTTCAACAATTTTGTCATACCAAAAAGAGTCCTGAACATTATTCAGCGCCTCTTCAAGACGTGCTTGGTCACCAGCTGGAACCGAAGTTAAGTTATAACCTAAGTGCCAACGCACCTTAGATTGTACATAGGTATCAAGCTTCATTAATCAACACTAAAACAAGCCTAGTGTCAGTCTACTCGGACTAAGTTCTCTTTGAAAATTTCATCCCAATCAACTCGTTTAATATTTCTCAATTGTTCTAACTTCTGAAATCTTTCACCAGATTGAGAAGTCTGTAAATCTTTAATATCACGAGCTGTTTTAAGACCTACTCCAGGTAAGGCATCAGCAATTTGACGTGCAGAAGCAGTATTGATATTGACACGAGTATCTACTGGGAAAGTCTCTCTTGTAGTTAGTTTGGCAGGCTTAACTCCTTCCGCTGCTAATTCTGCAGTTAAACGTTCTTCTGTACGTATCTTTTCATTAGTGGCGTCTAAATGAGGAGTTAAATCACATTCATCTACATATAGAACTTCGTCCTGTGCGTCCAAGCACATCATGATGCCTTCGCCATGATTAGAGATAACTTCAACAAGTCCTCCAGTGACTTTGTATTGGTACAACATAAACAGACTAATTTGATACGTTATGACAATAACCCTACTAAACCTTAGCTTTTAAAGCGGATGGTTAGGATGAGAGTTATCCATCAATAATCCAATTAAAGCTAAAGTGATACCTACAATAAATATCACAGTAATTAATTGCATAATGAATTTGTCAGTATACAAATTATAGACAAGAAAAAAGCGAGCCACAAGGACTCGCCTAATTCTCTTAATCTAAAAGATTATTATTCGTCGTTACCACCTAACTGAGAGGCGAAGTCGATGAATCCTTGGATATCATTCCAAGAAACATTAGCAGCAGGACGTAGATAGTTCACGCGGCAAAGAATGTAGCCAGCGCGACCAGCAGTTGAATCGTCAGCACTAATATAAACACCGTCACCAGACACAGAAGTGTTAGTAATTGCGTTTACATTATATACCTTAAATGTGGTATCTGCTACAACCTTATACATCATGGAATCAGCAGCATCGCCAGCAGCAATTGTGCTAGTTACGCTTGACCAGAATGGTAGGTTGCCTGTTGTTGTGTCAGCAGCTCCTTGAGCAAAAGCACTAGAAGCAGCAGTAAGTGATGAACTAGCTGCAGATAGACCAGTTAACTGAGTAGCTGGAACACCGAGTGGTGCGCCACTGTTGTCAGGGCCTAGAAGTAGTAGCTCAGTACTTGTAGCTCCTAAATCAGCTGTTACAGGTGCAGCAGGGAATCCTGCTCTATCTTGTGCAGCTGAAGGTACGTCTTGTCCAATAGCGATTGAAGCGCCATAGACATAAGCTGGACGAGCAGCACTAGCTTGTACAACAAGGCTAGTACGATCATCACGAACTCTGTCTCCAGAACGTCTATCAGGAGAAGGTACTGTGATATTGAAGCTCTTGTAAGAGGCTTTGTCAGCCGCTACGTTAGAAACTTTTACGTAACCAACTAGTTCGAATGCTTCAACACCTGGAAGGCCAAAAACGCCTTCGTCGTTGTAACCAGAAAGTCTATTAATCTGATTACCTGGCTGGAGAATGGCTCCAGATTGTCCTTTATAAGATGCCATTAGTTAATACCTCCTTATTCAGTGATAGTGAAGGCTGTTGTAATGAAGTCCTTATTCAAGTTCGCAAAACCAGCATAAAGCTGCCAAATAAGAATGATGAATCTTGAGAAGTCATCGTTGTTATTAATTAGAACTTGAGCATTTGGACCACCAATACCTACACCTATCGCCTGAGGACCGAAAAATAGTCCAGCAGGAGTAGTTCTTGAGGAAGCTCCGTTTCCATCACCAATATCGACCGAGATAGTTTTGGCAGGGAAGTTTGTGGATTCGAAAAATCTCACACCTTCAAACACGAAGCCGCTTGGCATAACTGGCTCACCACCTACAAACTGTGCCTGGCCGTACTGACCACCACCGTAGATAGCTTGGTTAGGACCCATTGCACCCATAAGAGGGTTAGGTTGTCCCATGCCAGGGTAACGTGCAATTTCACGGAAGCCTTGATCAGCACGTAGATCTTTCATTAGAGAAGGATCTGCTATGCAACGATAGTAGCCGTCTGCGAAAACTGGAACGTGACGCTTACGTAAACTCTTAACAACTTCTAAAAGGTCAGTTTTTACATTGAACTTAAAGCGCTC
>TARA_R100001443_G_scaffold8521_1_pt1 | contig 15087 bp, 22 predicted proteins | sample TARA_R100001443 | Tara Oceans TARA_R100001443 (sample SAMEA2622142) | marine metagenome | biome: marine biome (ENVO:00000447); feature: deep chlorophyll maximum layer (ENVO:xxxxxxxx); material: "saline water (ENVO:00002010), including plankton (ENVO:xxxxxxxx)" | depth 50 m
AGCACACTCACCTCTAAATATAAATAATATACCTACCTACTACTAATAGATTATAGGGTGATAAAAAGCCTATTAGGAATCCATAAGAAAATTAGAATATTAGAGAACCATTGATTAGAATATTATTATATTAGTGGCAACCCCCTCTATCAAATCAGATTATATATATATATCATTCCACACTATGGTGGGAAATATAAGACCATTAGCAGTTACTAATATACTAGATATAGCCCAATTCAATCTAGTAAACACAAGATGTTGCGTTTTATTTTAAAAAAACATATACTTTGAGGTGGAGTATTATGTGTAAAAACAAAGAGAGCAAACTTAAATTGGTTGGGAAAAGAAAATCAATATCCCCAAAAATAAGGTTTGAGGTATTTAAAAGAGATAACCATAAATGTCAATATTGTGGTGCTACCCCAAGAGATGAGGGAGTTGTTTTGGAAGTAGATCATATTGTGCCTGTTTACGAGGGTGGCGATAATAGCTTTGAAAATCTTATTACTTCTTGCAAACAATGCAATATCGGCAAAGGTAAGAGAAAAATTACAGATAAAAATTACATTTCTTTAAAAGAAAAAGAACTTAAAGAAACAGATGAAAAAAGAGAGCAGCTCCAAGCGTATCTAAAAAGCAGATTAGATAAAACAGAAGAAATTAAACCCTTGATAGATTATATTAATCATATGATCGAAATAAACACAGGTTTTAAGTTTACTGTAGCCGACCCTATGGTAAACAAATTCTTAAACCTATATAAAAAACTAGATATGCAAGAATTCGTTGAGGTAATTGAAGATACAGATTTTTCTAGTGCTGAATTTTTAGGTAATTTTACAAAAAATGAAAAAGCTAAATATAACGCAGATTTGTTTATAACTAATATAGAAAATAATTTAAAAAAATCTATTAAAAATAAAAAACAAGGGGTTGTGAGCCTATCTGGTTATCTTAGAGGAATATTGAAAAACAGAACAACAGGTTGGGGAGATGTGTGGGAGATAAGCAAAGATATAAACAATATATTAAGACCCATATCAGCCAGGGAAGATAAGATAAAAATATTGCAAGAAAAACTTATACCCTTGGCAAAAGAAATACCTCAAAATAATCAATATTTACAATGTTATCTTCAGTTAGAACAAATATGCAAAACAACGAAAGAATCCAAGAGATTTTAAAAACTCTTAATAAACGACAAGAGGAAAATAGGTTAAACTACTACCAACCCTACGACTTTCAAAAAAGGTTTCATAAAGCAGGTATAGAGTCCTCTCAGAGGCTTTTGATGGCAGCTAACAGGGTGGGTAAGTCTTATGTGGGTGCTATGGAAATGGCAGCTCATTTGACTGGATTATACCCTAAATGGTGGAAGGGGAAGAAATACGATAAACCTATTAGAGCATGGGTGTGTGGAGCTAGTAATGAAACCACACGAGATATATGTCAAAAAGAATTATTTGGGCAACCTGACAACCCAAGAGATAGAGGGAAAGGGAGTATTCCTAAACATCTTATAGGTGAAACAACAAGAAAACCAGGTGTGCCAAATGCACATTCTTCGGTGCTTGTAAAACATAGAACAGGTGGGTGGTCTAGGGTTGCCTTTAAAGCCTATGAAATGGGGGCTGAAAAATTTATGGGGGAGAGTTTAGATATTATATGGCTGGATGAAGAACCACCTCAAGATATCTATTCACAATGTATTACTCGTACCCTCGACAAAAGAGGACAAGTCTACCTGACTTTTACCCCTGAGTCAGGTATGACTGAAGTAGTACAAAACTTCACCTCAGATTTAAGACCAGGACAAGCCCTAGTTACAGCAGGGTGGGAAGATGCAGAACATCTAACCGAGGATATGAAACAACAGATTTTAGCTGCCCTACCTCAACATGAACGTGATATGAGGTCAAAGGGCATACCCATGATAGGAAGTGGATTAGTCTTTCCTATTGATGAGGATAATCTAGCCTGTGATCCTTTTACCATACCCCCACATTTTTCAAGGATTGCAGGTCTTGATTTTGGATACGACCACCCTACAGCCGTAGTTTGGTTAGCCTGGGATAGAGATAAGGATATTGTTTATGTCTACGATTGTTACAAGATGAGTAAACAAATCCCAAGCTATCACGCATCACATATTAATGAACGGGAAGGTAGCGACTATATTCCTATAGTCTGGCCACACGATGGCTACCAACACGATAAAGGTTCAGGTGTAACATTAGCCGAACAATATCGTGATAATTACGTTAATATGCTGCCTTTCCACTTTGAAAACCCACCAGCGATTGGTGAGAAAAAAGGTGGCAATTCGGTGGAAGCAGGTCTTATGGAAATGCTAGATCGTATGGAAAGTGGTAGATTTAAAGTATTCAATACTCTTTATAGCTGGTTTGAGGAGTATCGCATGTATCATCGTAAAGATGGAAAATTAATTAAACTTAAAGATGACTTAATGTCGGCTACAAGATATGCTGCCATGAGTCTTAGACATTCAACAACTAAAGGATCACGATGGAACAATAAGGGCAGATTAGGCCCTGATGTAGCTGTCGTATAGGAGATAATATGGCTAGTAAAAAAAAGAAAATGACTTTACCACAGTCTACATCTTTAATGGATAAATTAGGAAAATCTGAATTATTAGAATATGCAGAAGGAAGATTTACTGTTACTAAGATTCCTAAATCACAAAAGGAAATGGCTAAAAGAATAAGAAAAAAAGCACAAGAATTTAAAAATAGGTACGGAAAATAAATGGCTAAAAAAATGACCGATGATGAATTAGCATCAAAACTAAGTAATGAAATAGAGTCTGCTTCTGGCAATTTTAATACTGAGCTTTCAGAACAAAGAGAAAATGCTATGAAGTATTATCTTGGCGAGAAGTTTGGTAATGAAATAGAGGGTAGGTCTGAGATCGTTACTACTGATGTTAGGGATACAATAGAATATATTATGCCATCATTAATGCGTATTTTTACCACGCACAACAATGTAGCTGAATTTGAGCCACAAGGCCCTGAAGATGTTCAAATGGCACAACAAGCTACTGACTATGTTAATTATGTCTTTAACAAGCAAAATAACGGCTTTAAAGTCCTATATGATGCCTTTAAAGATGCGTTAATATCTAAAACAGGTGTTATTAAGCATTTTTGGGAAGAAAAAACAGAAGTATCTACAGAAAATTACACTAACTTAACTGAAATTGAATACCAATCTATTCTTGCTAATGATGATATGGAAGTCATAGAACATACTGAGATTGTAATACAAAAACAACAAGTCGATGATTTTGGCACTTTGATATCTCCAGCTATTGTTGAACACGATGTTAAAGTTAAAAAAACTAAAACCGATGGGCAGGTAAGAGTTTTATCTGTACCACCTGAAGAATTTTTAGTATCAAGAAGGGCTACTTCTGTCGAAGATGCTAGTTTTGTGTGCCATAGAGTAAAAAAATCGGTATCTGATTTAATTTTAGAAGGATACCCAAAGTCTTTAGTTGATGAACTACCAAGTTATACACAAAATAACGCAGAGTTTAATGAGGAAAGAATAACAAGATTTAGCTACGATGATGATTCATCTCCAGGAGAAGAAGGAGAAGGGCCATCAAGAAAAGTTTGGTTAGAAGAATGTTATATGTATATTGATTACGATAACGATGGTATAGCAGAACTTAGAAAAATTACTAAAGGTGGCAGTATAATATTGGATAATGAGGAGATAGACTCAATTCCATTTTCAACTATTTGTCCATTACCAATACCACATAAGTTTCATGGCATGAGCATTGCCGATACAGTTCAAGATATACAGCTTATTAAATCAACTATTATGAGAAATCTTCTCGATAATATGTATTTAACTAACAATGCTAGATATGCAGTTTTAGCAGGTCAAGTAGAATTAGATGATTTACTTTCATCTAAACCAGGTGGGATTGTAAGAATGAGAGCACCAGGTGCTGTTACAGCACTACCTACACCACAAATACAATCTTATGCGTTCCAAATGGTACAATACCTAGATGGCATTAGAGAAGAAAGATCAGGTGTATCTAAAATGACACAAGGTCTTAATCCTGACGTATTAACATCTCATGTAACTTCAGGTGCAATCTCAGCAGCAACTGAGTCTGCTATGCAAAGAATTGAGTTAATTGCTCGTATATTTGCAGAAACAGGCATTAAAGATTTATTTAGAAACATTTATTCGCTGGTACAAAGATACGAAGATAGACAAAAAATAGCTTATCTTAACGGAAAATTTGTACCTATAGATGTATCTCGTTGGAAAGAAAAACTAAATTGTACTGTTAATGTAGGTATTGGGTCAGGTTCGCAACAAAGCAAGACTCAAACTATGGGTTCTATTATGCAGATAATACAAGGTTTAATACAAAATGGTGGAATGGGGTCAATCGTTACACCACAAAATATATATAATGCAGTAAGTGAATTTATAGCTCAATCAGGATATAAAAACTCAGATCAGTTTATATCTAATCCAGCTATGATGCCACCTCAACCACCACCTGAACCTACATTAGATGAAAAAGTAGCACAACAAAAAGCTCAAGTAGAATTACAAAAATTACAATTACAAGCTCAAGAGTTACAAATAGATACTGAACTTAAAGCACAAGAACTTAAACTTAAACAAGAAGAAGCAGCAGTCAATCTTGCTCTTAAGCAACAAGAATTACAGATTAAAAAATCACAACTTGACTTAAACGAACAAGAACTTGCACTAGAAGCTGTGCAAAATAGACCTGTTGGAATAGGCCCAAGCTAATGGCATACCCTAAATACTCAGGATATGGAAATATTGAGAGAAATAAATTAATTTCTAAAAAAATTAAAGTATTAAAAAAAGAGGGCAAACCACAAAAACAAGCAGTAGCAATAGCAGTTAATATGTACCCTAAAAGAAAGAGGTTGCCACTAGCATGAACGAAAAGGACATTAAAACAGAAATAGAATTACTCAAAAAAGACATTGATTTAATTAAAAACAATCATCTTGCTCATATGCAAAGAGATATTGATCTTCTTAAAGACGATGTTAGAGATGTTAAAAGAGCAATCTTTAAAGCTCAATATATTATATATGGAGCTATTGTGGTCTTTGTTTTGATGAGTGATAAATTTACAGAAATACTAAAACTTTTATAGGAGAAATATTATGTATGGCAAACCAATGAAAAAAGGAAAAAAGAAGAAAAAAGGCAAATGTTAACTAAACTACAAAAGGCAACTCTTGCAAAACATAAAAAACATCATACTGCGAAACATATGACTTTTATGCGTAAAGAGATGAATAAAGGTAAAACCTTTACACAAGCACATAAACTAGCAATGAAAAAGGTCGGAAAATGAAAAAAATTAAAACAAAAAAAAGATTTCCTGATTTAAATAAAGATGGAAAAGTTACCAAAAAAGATATTTTAATTGGTAGAGGCATTTTTAAAAGAGATAGAATGAATGGCAAAAAGTCGTAATATACCTACTAACCCTGCTTTATATTCAAGAGTAAAATCAGCAGCTAAGAAAAAATTTAAAGTTTATCCTTCAGCTTATGCTAATGCTTGGCTTGTAAGAGAATATAAAAAAAGAGGGGGAGGTTATAGACGTGGCTAAATCTACTGGTGGTCTTACCAAATGGTTTAAAGAAAATTGGGTTGACATTGGGTCGCCTAAAAAAAAGGGTAAGTTTCAAAAATGTGGTAGAGCCAAAGGTTCAGGGAGAGCATATCCTAAATGTGTTCCTGCATCTAAAGCTGCAAGAATGACAAAAGCACAAATAACATCTGCTGTTTCTCGTAAAAGAGCAAAAGCACAAGGTGTTGGTGGAAAACCAACGAATGTTTCAACATTTAGAAGAAAGAAGAACAGATAATTGGTTATATTAAGAGAAAAATCAAAACTTACTAATACAGATTTACAACAGTTAATGTTGAAATATCGAATTTCAGTAAATGAGTTATCTTTGAAAACATCTATTAGTCATAATGATATTCGAGGGTATCTCGCTGGGAGAAAAACTATAACCACAGATATTGTGGATAGAATCAACCAAATAGGAGCAGAAAATGACAGATAAAGAGAAGGAGATAAGGGAAGGACAAAATGCAAAAGCATTACTTGAAGATCCTTTATTAATAAAATCTTATGAAGTTATCCAAAACGATATATTTCAGAAATGGATAAGAACAGAAATAGTTGATACAAATGGCAGAGAAGCATTGTATCATTCTATAAGAGGTGTATTAACAGCTCAAAATGTTCTTGTAAATACTATGGAGAATGGAAAAATTCTCGAAGAAGAAAGAAAGGGAGGTAAATAATCATGGCAAAAGATGATATCCCTATAAAAGAATCCACTCATGGTGGTGTGCCTGTAACAGATGTTGCATCGGCACAAAAAGCACTTCAAGGTATGATGAGCACTCCAGTAGAGCAAAGCGAAGAAAACCAAGAAGAAACAGAAACTCAAGAAGATGTTTCTGAACAGGCAATGGAAAATGCCGAATCAGTTGAAACAAAAGCAACTAATCCTGACGGATTAACTGCTGATGACCTAGTAGACGATGACCAAATTGAAGAAAGTCAGACACCTAGTACATACACCATTAAAGTTGATGGTAAAGATGTTGAGGTTACTCTTGACGAACTCCAAGCTGGTTATAGTAGACAAGCTGATTACACAAGAAAAAGTCAAGTATTGGCCGAGCAACGCAAAAAAGCTGATGAAGAATTAGCTGCGACTCAACAAGAAAGACAGCATTACTTATCACAACTTGAACAATTTAATACTCAGGCAGACGCAAAGATTAAAGAACTTTCATCTACTGATTGGACTAAACTCAAGGAAGAAGATCCAACCGAATATATGTTGAAAAGAGACCAATATAGGGAACTTCAGGATAATAAAAGAATGGTTGAAGATGAACAAAAAAATCTTCAATTAAAACAACAACAAGAGCATGAAGCTAAATGGCAAGAAGAACTTGGCAGACAGCAAGAAATTATGGCACAAAGACTACCTGAATGGGTTGATCCTGATAAAGGCCCAAAACTTAAACAAAGTATAAAAAGTTTTGCAGTTAAAAAAGGATTTACCGAACAAGAAGTTAATAGCCTAATTGACGCAAGGTCTGTAGATGTTCTACACAAAGCCATGTTGTATGAAAATCTTTTAGCAGCTAAGATTTCTAATAAGAAAGCTAAAGTTGTACCTAAAGTTCAAAAACCTGGTACTCCTCCAACAAAAGGTGAAATATCTAGTGATAAAGTTAAAGCACAAAGAGCAAGGTTAAGGAAAACTGGCCATGTAAATGACGCTAAAAATGTTATTGAAAGCCTAATGAACTCTTAGCCTAATACTAAACTTTTTTACATAAGGTAATCAAATGGCAATTTATACAAATACCTACGAAACATTTAGTAGTAATGATAAAAGAGAAGATTTGGCGAATGTTATTTACAACATTTCTCCAACTGAAACACCATTTATGTCTAGCATCGGTACTGGTACAGCTACTGCAACAAAACATGAATGGCAAACAGATTCTCTTGCAACAGCAGCTACAAATGTCGTAATAGAAGGAGATGATTCTCCAAACAGAGCATTAACAGCTACTTCAAGACTATTAAACTACACACAGATTTCTACAAAACCTGTTGTAGTTTCAGGAACTCAAGAAGTTGTTAATAAAGCAGGTGTAACATCAGAAATGGCTTATCAAATAGCTAAAGCTGGTAAAGAACTAAAACGTGATATGGAGTTTGACTTAACAGGCGTTAATGTCGCAACTGTTGGTTCATCAGGCACAGGTCGTAGACTTAGAGGTTACGAAGCATGGTGTAATACTAACGAAGCTCATGGAAGTGGTGGTTCTACACATGGAACAACTGGAGCAGTTACAGATGGAACTCAAAGAGTTTTAACTGAAGCACTCTTAAAAGCAAATTTAAAACTTTGCTATGACCAAGGTGGTAACCCTGACTTATTGTTAGTTGGTTCATTCAACAAACAAAAAGTATCAGGCTTTACTGGTAACTCAACAAGAATGGATATGGCAGAAGATAGAAGCTTAGTTGCTACTATTGATGTTTATGTTTCAGACTTCGGTGAAGTTAGAGTAGTAGCTGATAGGATCTTAAGAAGTTCAGGCAGAACAGCTCATGTAGTAGATACTGAGATGTGGGCAGCAGCTTATTTAAGACCTTTCCAAGTACAAGACTTAGCGAAAACTGGTGATGCTGAGAAGAAACAATTACTCGTTGAGTATACTCTTGTTTCTAAAAACGAAGCAGCTAGTGGTAAAATCGCTGATTTAACTACTTCATAATAAAATTTTACTTTCCTCGTAGTTAGTAAAGGGTGGAGTTTTTGCACTCCTTTGTTTTTTTTCTCCACCCACTTAGATACATTTAATAATGACCTTGAAGAAGGTATCGCTTCGGAACGAGGGTTATTAATTTTGGAGAAATTTAATGAGAACATTAAATGATTATTTTATAACTGGACAGATTGCTGATATATCAACAGCAGGTTCAACATTTGTAGCAGTACCTGATGGTGGCAGAATAATTAAAATTATGTCTGTGCTTGGAGGAGCTATTACTGGTGGTAACGCAGCAATTACTTTTGAAATTGGTGGAACTGCTGTAACAGATGCTGGATTTACAGTTGCACATTCAGGTTCAGCAGTAGGCACTATGGACGGATCTACACCATCAGCACTTAATCGAGTTGAAGAAGATGGGTCAATCGAAATGATTACCGATGGCAACTCTTCAGGTGCTAAAACATTAACTGTAACATTCGTAATTAGGAGATAAACATGGCAAATTGGCTAGGTGGCTATAGAGTTATAGCGAATCACACAAGAACGACAAGTGGAACTTCGGCACAAACATCAGCTTTTAATACTGCTATTGAATATGTAAGAGTAACAACTACTGGCCCTGTATTTATTGAATTTGGAGCAAGTCCTACAGCAGTAGCAGCTACTTCAATATACATGGCAGGAGATGAATCTATTATATTTAAAGTAGATGGTGGTATGAAAATGGCAACCATTCATGGTAGTGGTACACCTACAGTTTATGTCCAGGAGTTAAGTGAGTGAAACGAAAACTAGGAGATGGTCAAACATTTTTATTTTCTGAACACTCAGGAGATTGGGCGATTAATCATAAGTCGCCTGATCTAACTAAACTACTTGATTCAAACAAAAGATTACAGCAGGAAGATCACAGCATAAAAGACGAATTTCGTTTATCTGCAAGGATTCCTGTTACAATTTATTACGAATGGAAAAACAAATTTGGTGTGGATTTATATAATAAAAACCACAAAGACGCAGTTAGGAAACTATTAAATAGTCCTGACTATAGATATTTAAAAACAACATCTAGGGTAATATAATGGCTATATCAACATACGCAGAACTTAAAACATCTATAGCAAATTGGTTAGATAGAAGTGATTTAACTGATGTTATACCTGATTTTATTGTTCTAGCTGAAACAAGACATAAAAGAGATTTTAAAATAAGAAGAATGGAAACTAGGGTAACCACAAATACTATAGCTGATACAGAATATTATACTTTACCTGATGATTATATAGCTATGCGTAATATTAAGTTAAATTCTGATCCTAAAACACCTTTAGAATTTTTAACACCTGAAATTATGGATAGACTTCAAGCAGGAAGCAAAATAGGTAAACCCAAAGCTTATTCAATTAAAGGCAATACTATACAAATAAGACCAATACCTGATGGTGTTTATGAAATAGAAATAAGTTATTATAAAACATTTGCAGCTTTATCAGATTCAAATACAACTAACGATATGCTTACACATCACCCTGATGTTTATTTATATGGTGCATTAGTTGAAGCAGAACCTTATTTACAAAATGATAAAAGAATACCTGTATGGCAATCTTATTATGATAGAGCAAAAGAAGATATTATTAAATCTAATGAAAGAGATAGACATTCAGGCACAACCCCTATAACAAGAATTGACTACGGATTATATTAATGACTACATGGACTATAGTTTCTACAGATTCTACAACATGGAACATTATTCAAAATACATCTGAAGGATATTTTGAAACAGAAGATAATATACATGTACTTACAACTGAAAATGGAGCACTTCTACAACAAGAAGGAGCTATAGTAATAGCACCTGATGATTGGCAAGATATACCAGCAGTAGCTACAACAACTTGGACTATACAATAAATGGCAACTAAAAAATTCTCAGACTTAACAACAACAACAAGCCCTAATAGTGCTTCTATATTTGCAATAGCATATGATAATTCTAATTTTGGAGTTACTTTAACAAATATAGCAGCAAATTTACCAGCAGTTACAGCAGCAAGTATTACATCTTCAAGCACTTTAACAACAACAGGCAATGCAACTATAGGTGGTGATTTAACTATAACAGGCGATGATCTGTTTATGGGAACAAATACAAGTGGTGCTGCATTAATAGCCGATGGAACTAATTTTAACCCTGTAGTTATATCAGGCGATATAGCTATAGCAACTAATGGTGCTGCAACTATACAAGCAGATGCTGTAGAAGGCAGTATGTTAAATGATAATGTTATTTCAGGACAAACTGAGATTTCATCAGGTTTAGCAGATGCAGATGAATTACTGTATTCAGATGCTGGAACTTTAAAGAAAGTTGGAATGGACACCATGAAAACTTATTTTTCTCCAGTAGCTGGTTCTAGTTCAATCGTTACAACAGGAACTATATCATCAGGAACTTGGGAAGCTACAGATATAGGGGTAGCTCATGGTGGAACAGGAGCTTCATCTTTAACAGCTAATGGTGTGTTAATCGGTAATGGTACTTCAGCAGTAACTGCTGTAGATTTATCGACTAAAGGAAAATTATTAATAGGAGATGGTTCAGGCAATCCGTCAGCTTTATCAGTAGGTTCTAATAATCATGTATTAACTGCTGATAGTAGTGAAGGAACTGGAATGAAGTGGGCAGCAGTACCAGCTTCAACCCCTACAGATATTACAGTAGCTGATGAATCAACAGACACTACTTGTTTTCCTCTTTTTGTTACAGCAGCAACTGGAGATTTAGGGCCTAAAACTGGAAGTAATTTAGCGTTTAATTCATCAAGTGGATTATTAACAGCTACAGGTTTTAGTGGGCCACTTACAGGTAATGTAACTGGAAACGCATCAGGTAGTTCAGGTTCTTGTACTGGTAACTCAGCTACAGCAACAACCTCTACAAACGTAACAGTTGCAGATGAAAGTAGTGATACAACTTGTTTTCCTTTATTTGTAACTGCTGCTACAGGAGATTTAGCACCTAAGTCTGCTAGTGGTTTAACATTTAATTCAAATACAGATGTTTTATCAGGAACATTCTCAGGGAATATAACAGGAAATGTAACAGGTAATACATCAGGGAGTTCAGGTAGTTGTACTGGAAACGCAGCAACTGCAACAGCATTAGAAACAGCAAGAAACATTGGTGGGGTTTCATTTGATGGCACAGGTAATATTAATCTTCCTGGCGTTAATACTGCTGGTAATCAAAATACATCAGGTACAGCAGCAGTAGCCACAACAGTAACTATTACTGACAATGAATCTACTAACGAAGATAATGCTTTAATTTTTACATCAGGTGGTGATGTTGATGGTGGAAATATTGGTTTAGAATCTGATGGAACTTGCACATATAATCCATCTACTGGAAGCATTACAGCAACAGGATTTATAGGAGCATTAACTGGTAATGCTAGTGGTTCATCAGGATCATGCACAGGTAATGCTGCTACAGCTACGGCTCTTGCAACTGCTAGAAATATTGGTGGAGTATCTTTCGATGGTACTGGAAATATAGATTTACCTGGAGTTAATAGTGCTGGAAACCAAAACACATCAGGAAATGCTGCTGGATTATCAGCAACACTAGCTGTTGGAAGTGGAGGTACTGGGGCAACAAGTTTAACTGCAAATGGAGTAATTATTGGTAATGGAACATCTGCTCTTACATCAGTTGATCTATCTACCAAAGGAAAAATATTAGTAGGTGATGGTAGTGGCAATCCACAAGCATTAGCTGTTGGCACAAATACTCATGTATTAACAGCAGATTCATCAGAAGCTACAGGTCTTAAATGGGCTGAAGCAGGTGGTGGTGGAGGTGGTGGATTAGTTGTAGAAAGTGCTGTAAATTTTTATGGTTCAGGTGGTTCATCAGTAGCAACTTATAGTTATACAGGATTTGATAGTGATTATGATAATTACTGGGTATTTATTCATGGTATATCTTTTGACAATGATGGTGGTAATTTAGATTTTAGATGGCTTGACGATGGTGCTGCTGTAACAGGTGCTGGATATAGGGTTTCGGCAGTTGGAATTGACAGTAATGGTACTGCTCGTAACATATCTGAAAATAACACGACATCAGCTAGTTTAACTTCTGCTGCATCAAATGGTGCAGACGCTGCACCTCTTACAGGTTGGTTTTACTTTCCTAATGGCAGAGGTGGAAGATGGGATTCTGATTCAAATGATTCAGAAGGGCAAGTTAAACCTTATATGGATTTTCACCTTGGTTATAAAAATTCAAGTAATTACCATGAAGTTGTAACAGGAAGTTTACATCAAGATGACACAGCATGTAATTCTATGAATGGATTTCAACTTATAGCAACATCACAGAATTTTAGAAAAATTTGTTTAACAGTTTATGGAGTAGCAAGAAGTTAATGCCTAAGATATTAAAAGATGGAGTAGTTAGCACTATGACAGAAGCAGAAGAAACTGCTTACAATCAAGTACAAACTGCACATAATAATCTTTATAAACAATATAAAGTAGATAGAACATCAGGATTTTATAACGAAGATACAAACACACAGACCAAAACTATTTATGGCCTACTAACAGAACAACTTGATATGCTTTATAGAGATATAGCAGCAGGTAAATTTGGTGATAATGCAAAAACAGGTGAATGGTATCTTCATATTAAATCAGTTAAAGACGACAATCCGAAGGAGTAAATTATGGGATTAGAAACAGGAACATATATATCAGACTTAAATAGTTCAAATCCAGTAGCTGGTGATCCAGTTAATGAAGGTGATGACCATATAAGACTGGTAAAATCTACAGTCAAAGCAACTTTCCCTAGTATTACTGGTGCTGTTACTTCGACTCATACAGAATTAAATCTACTTGATGGCGTTACAGCAAACACAACAGAATTAAACTATGTAGATGTTACAACACTTGGCACAGCACAAGCATCAAAAGCTGTAACAGCAGATGCTAATGTTGACATTACAGGTGTAAGAAATTTAACTTGTAGTGGCACTATTACTATTGGCTCTAATACAGCAACCACTTTACAAGCTGTTTATCCTGTAGGCTCTATTTATATTAATGCAGCTTCATCGACTAATCCTGCAACTTTATTAGGTTTTGGTACATGGGCAGCATTTGGTGCAGGTAGAGTTATAGTAGGTTTAGATTCATCAGATAGTGATTTTGATACAGCACAAGAAACTGGTGGTTCTAAAACGCATACATTAACGATTGCTGAAATGCCATCTCATACTCATAATGTAACAATGAGTACAAGTGATACTGATAATAATAATTTATCAGAAGGCGATACATCAGGAACTTCTAGTTTTACCACATCTTCAACAGGTGGTGGTGGAGCACACAATAATGTTCAACCATACATTGTTGCATATATGTGGAGAAGAACTGCGTAATGGCAACCCTTCAAATATTAAATCCAAAAGGAATGATTAAAGATACAAATGATACTGTATTACCTAATGAATTTTTTTCACACACACAAAATGCAAGATTTGAAGATAATGCAGCTAAAAAAGTATTAGGACAAGATCAAGTCTTTGGTACACCTACAGTAGCTCCTTATTTTGCTTTAAATTGGACTACAGGTGCTAATAGTTATTGGTTTTATGCTGGTTCAGCTAAGATATACAGATACGATGGTTCTAGTCATAGTGATTTTACAAGATCATCAGGTGGAGATTATTCTACTAACTTAACTGCTTCAGGCAACTGGACTGGTTCTATATTTAATGGATTAGCTATTTTAAATAATGGAGTAGACGACCCACAATGTTTAGCTACAACAGGTGCTAGTGCATTTACAGATTTAACTAATTGGCCATCAAACACAACTTGTAAAGTAATAAGACCTTTTGGTAATTATTTAATAGCTTTAAATATGACTGAATCTTCTGTTAATTTACCTAACAAAGTTAGATGGGGAGATGCAGCAGAAAACCTTACGCTACCTAGTTCTTGGACAGCATCTAGTACAAACGATGCAGGTTCAGCAACAGTAGGTGATGCAGGTGAATTTATTGTAGATGGGTTTCCACTTAAACAATCTTTTATAATATATAAAGAAAACACTACATACATTATGACTTTTACAGGTGGTAATTTAGTATTTGATATTAAGAAACTATTTGATGACTCAGGTGTTTTATCAAGAAACTGTGTGGCAGAATTTAATGGTAAACATTTTGTAGTAACTAATGGCGATTTAATAGTACACAATGGAGTATCTAAGCAATCAGTAGCTTCTAATGTAATTAAAAGAACATTGTTTGAAGAAATAGATAGCACTAATTATGCAAACATATTTGTAACACATAATAAACAAAAAAATGAAATATGGGTATCTTATCCAACAGTAGGCTCAACTTATTGCAACAAAGCATTGATATGGAATTATGAAGTTAATGCTTTTAGTTTTAGAGATTTGCCTGATATTTTACATATAGCAATAGGCATAGTAAATCCAGGTGCATCAGCAGTTGTATGGTCAGGACAATCACAAAGTTGGATAGCTTACAGCACTACTGAGAACTGGGGGCAAAGAAACTTTAATCCTACGGAAACTAGTATCTTAATGTCTAGCACAGGAGATACCAAACTTTATAGAGGAGATAATGGATTTGATTTTGCAGGGTCTAATTTTACTATGAT
>TARA_R100001443_G_scaffold2742_4_pt1 | contig 15037 bp, 21 predicted proteins | sample TARA_R100001443 | Tara Oceans TARA_R100001443 (sample SAMEA2622142) | marine metagenome | biome: marine biome (ENVO:00000447); feature: deep chlorophyll maximum layer (ENVO:xxxxxxxx); material: "saline water (ENVO:00002010), including plankton (ENVO:xxxxxxxx)" | depth 50 m
AGGTCAGCAAAATATGGCAGTAGGGTATACTGCTTTAGAAGATTGTACAACTGGTGATTACAATACCGCTCTAGGTTATAGTGCAGCGAAAGATATTACCACTGGTAATGGAAATGTTGCTATTGGAGTAGGAGCATTAGCAACTCATGTAACTGGAATAAATAATGTTGCTATCGGTTATGGGGCGATGACAAATACTGATGCAGGTAATAATTCAAATGATTCAGACTACAACACATTTATAGGATGGGCATCAGGTAATGGAGCTTGGGCAGATTTTAAATCAGAATACAATACAGCGCTTGGTGGGGCTAGTATGGCGGGAGCATTAGAAGCAGCTGTATATAATGTTTCTCTCGGGTATAGGTCGTGTGAAAATTTAACAGCCGGAGATGGGAATACTGTGGCTGGAGGTATAGCAGGTGCAAATATCACTACTGGGTTGGCAAATACTTGTATAGGTTATAACTCAGCAACTACTTTAACAACTGGTAGGTATAATACTTATATTGGTCGAGATGCTAATGCATCTGCTAGTGGGGTAGAAGATGAAATAGTTTTATGTGCAGGAGTTGGTGGATTAGCAGGGGCTGGTACAGAAACAGTTAGAATAGGTGTTGATTCAGATTATATTACTAATGACTTTGGTGAAAATGCTACATGGACACATTCATCTGATAGAAGAATTAAAAAAGATATAGAAGATTCTGAGTTAGGTCTTGATTTTATTAATGATTTAAGACCAGTCACTTTTAAGAAAAAAGCACCAAGTGAATATCCTCAAGAGTTTGAACAACATGACTCTAGTGTAACAGAGCGTAAAAATCCTGATAAAAAGCATTATGGATTTATTGCTCAAGAAGTTAAAGAGGCAATGGATAAAGCAGGTCATTCAGAGTTTCCAGTTTGGAAAGAAAACAAAGATGGTATGCAAGAACTTGGCGAAACAGAATTAATCACACCATTAATTAAAGCAGTTCAAGAGCTATCTGCTGAAGTAAAATCGCTCAAGAAACAATTAGAGGAAAAGTAAATGAAAAACTACAAAGCAATGAAATCAGCTAAAAGCTGGTCTGTAAAGAAAGCTAAAGTGGTTGATTCTCCAGCAGTTTCTGAAGTCAAAGATGACGATGGAAATGTTGTAAGAGAAGCTCAAGCTGAAATGTCACACGATGAATTACAGCTAGTTCAAAAGCGGTTTGACCCGAATAGTGGTAAAGCAATGGATGATTCAGTTCAGTCTTACAATTTAAGCGATGTTGCTAATCGAATACAGGAATGTAAAAATAGAGCATCTGAAGCACAGGCAGAACAAGCTGATTGGGAAGAACTAGAAAAAGATTTAAAAGCACTTTAACAATAACCAGATAGGAGTACATAGTGGCAAAAAAAGAAAAAAAAGCCGTCTTGAACTTTGACGATAAAGAGTATATCATCGAAGATATGACAGACGAACAAAAAGCGTATGCAAATCATGCAGCTGATTTAGAAAATAAAATGGCAAATATGCGATTTAATCTAGACCAGTTAAGTGTTGGGCATCAATGTTTTGTAGACAAACTTCGTGAGTCTCTTAATTCTGAACCAGAGGAATCTGAAGCAGAGGCATAATGCTTGTTCGTAAATGTGCAAAAGGGAATAAGGTTTATATTTTTAAACCTAGAACCAAAGAGAATGTTTCATACAAATTTAGTGATAATGAGACAGTTTCTTTTGATGCACAGAACAAATCGTATATTGTGACAAGTGATGGGGCGGTAGTTAAAAGAACTAATTCTTGGATTACTGCCCAATCCTCTTTTTTAAAAGAATCTCAAGATGATATTCAAAAACTAGAAGTTGGAAAACATACTTTGATTAATGGAGTTGCAACAGAAATAAAATGAAAAAAGATTATACAGATTTAATGAAAATAATAATTTTTGTTGTATTGTTTTTTTTATGTTTCATGCTTTTAGCTTGTGATGGTGGATGGTGAATTGAGTGAGGCAAGTAAACCTAAAACGGCAAGGTCGTATCGTGGAACTCTCGTTTCAGACAACGCTATTATTTCTATTAATATCAAGTGGGCTTTACAAGCTCTTTGCCTTGTCGCTGGGCTTGTTTATTCGTACTTACAGATTGAAAATAGAATTGCAGAACTTGAGCGAAGAGTGGAACTATCTGATACCGAAATTGAAGAGCTTGTCAATAAACATATAGCAGAAGAAGAAGTGAAAATATCACAAATGGAAGAACAGTTAGACTGGTATCAAAAAGAATTAAATTTGAATCCATTGAGTTGGGGTAAAAAAAGAAAGAAGCGAAAATGACAGAGTTGGCAGATTTATATTTACAGTTAGGAAGTGCGGGATTCATTGCACTTTTGTTTGGCTTTATGATTTATAACCTTATTCAATCTCAAAAAGAACAATCAGATGACTTAGAAGAAATAAAGCAAAGCATTAGGAAGATGGAATCTGTATTGGATAACAGTCAAAATATCTCAGTTAAATTAATTGACAGAATTAATTCTAGCGATAAAGATAGAGAAATTTTTTGGCGTGAATTATCAGATGATTTAGCTTTTATAAAAGGAAGAATTAATGGTGTTTCTAAATGATGAAACTCAATACAAATATATCAGTTGAAAATATTATAACAATAGTTGCTTTAATATGCTCTGTTACCCTCGCATTTGGCTTTATGCAATATGATGTTGACCTAATTAAAAAAGAGCTTGATTTAAAAGCAGATGAGAGGCAAATGGTAGCAGATAGACAATTAATTACATATAAACTTGACATAATAATGCAAGACATTGAAGAAATTAAAGAAACCTTAAAGGAAAGGAAATAAAATGGAGTGGATGAATTGGACTAATTTTGCATACCTAATGATTATAATCTTAGGGGCGATAGGAACTATGGTTGCTACAAAATATAGATTAGTTGTAAAAGAATTAAAAGAGGTTGCCGAAGAATACCACAAAGCAATGGCTGATGGTAAACTAACAAAAGAAGAGCAACAAAAAATAGCAAAACAGTCAATGGATGTATTGATGGCAGTTGTTAAAATGCTTTGGAAATTTTAAAATGCCCAAGCTTGGTAAGAGAAGTATGTCAAGGCTAAAGGGCGTTGACCCCAGATTGGTTTCTGTTTTACAGAAAGTTGTTAAATATTACGATATTACAGTTATAGAGGGGTTGCGTTCTCAAAAAAGACAAAATGAATTGTTGGCACAAGGAAAATCAAAGACCAAGTTTGGGAAACATTGTGAGGGTCTTGCGGTGGACATTGCTCCATATAATTACAAGACTCGCAAAATAGACTGGGAGAATAGAGATGACTGGCACTATCTAGGCGGATTTGTCTTGGGTGTCTCTGCTATGATGGGAGTAAATCTAAGATGGGGTGGCGACTGGTCATCTCCTAGTCTTGATAAAAAAGTAATGATGGGAAAAGAAGTTAGAACAACCAGTGATAACAGTTTCGATGATTTATTACACTTTGAACTGGTAGATTAAAATGAGGATTTATAAATGCCAAAACAACCTAATGGAGTTACAAAAGCTCCATCAAAAGATGCCGAGGGAAATCTTGTTGGGTGTCCTAAGTGTAATTCAGACCAAATTAGAAAAGATGGATGGCAATATTGGAAGAATAATAAGAGGCGACAAAGATGGATGTGTTCACAAAAAGACTGTGGGTTTAAAACATTGAATCCGATGATAATAGAAAAAAATGATTTTATCGTTCAAGATTTACCAGTTGAAGAGATGGATGTTGATGATATTATTGCCTATAGAAATAAACGCTACGCTAAAAAGTATGATGCATTTAAACAAAGAGAGCTAGTTGATATAAGGATTAATATTGATGGGGTCATTGGAATATGTCATTTTGGAGACCCTCATGTTGATGATGATGGAACAAACTTAGCAGAGATTTATTCTTTATGTGATTTAATAAGAGAAACAGATGGTCTTTTTGCGGGTAATTTAGGAGATGTCCAAAATAATTGGGTAGGTAGATTAACTTATTTACATGGTCAACAATCTACAACCGCAAAAGAGTCATGGATGATTTCAGAGCATTTCTTAAATAGTGTAGATTGGCTATATTTGATAGCAGGAAACCATGATGTTTGGAGTGGGGATGGAGACCCTTTGGAGTTTATTATGCGTGATAAAAAAGCATTGTATAAGCAACATGGAGCAAGGATGAATCTTAGATTTCCTAATGGGAAGTGCATTAGGGTAAATGCTAGGCATCAATTTAAAGGCAATTCGATGTGGAATACCGCCCACGCAATTAGCAGAGCGGTGCAAACTGGATGGAGAGACCACATATTAACTGCGGGACATACCCATGTTAGTGGTTATCAAGTTTTAAAAGACCCCGCATCTGGATTAATTAGTCATGCAATTCAAGTAGCATCATTCAAAAACATGGATGAATACGCAAATAAACTTGGTTTAGATGATAAAAATATATTTAATGCTCCAGTTACTATTATTGACCCAAAATATGATGACAATGATAATAGATTAATTACAACATTTTTTAATCCACATGAAGCTGCGGACTACTTAACATTTAAGCGTAAGAGAAAATCATGAGTACATTTGAAACAACTTATTGTAACACTACTACAGACTTGCTATTCGTAGAGCCAAATCTAGGTTCTTACGATGGGAAAAGAGTAATTCCTAGCAACTTTACCACTACAGATACATCTAACCTCTATCAGCTTAATAATAGTGGTTTTATAGACCAATTATACAGAGATGGAATTGAGATGACCGCAGTAACTGACAGTCCAAACGCAGATAACGAATATAACTATAGTAGTAGTACAGATTCATTTCAGTTTTTTTTAGCATCTAGCTCGGTATCTGCTTTAAATAGTTCTTTATTTGAAGCAAGTAGCGATTGGGCAACTTTAAAATCTAATGCGGTAAAAAGAGCAAGTGATTTTATTCGTGGATATTTACCATTTCCGATATATCCCAACCGAGGAATTGGAACACAAGATAGCACCGAGCGAGATTATCCAGAAATAATTGTACGCTCTACCGCAATCATGGCGGTTGAATCTTTAGTAAGACCTTATGATACAGAAAAAGCAAATGAGATTAGGGGCGAAGCTATTAATGAACAAGGAACTGGCTATTTGGATATGCTTAGAACGGGGCAAGTTCATTTATATTCTAGTGAAAGTGAATATAAAAAGCGTGGAATATTGAGAATTGTAAGTCAAAACGCTAATTCAACTGGTGGAATTGTAGATGTTAAAGGGACACCATCTTACTCATGGGATAAAATAAAAATTATTATTAGTAATGGAGGCACGATAACAGAGGGAAGTGCTAACTCTAGTGTTAAGTTTAATTCTTTTATAGGTAATGAAAATGGATTAAAACTAGAGCAAATGGCAAACGATGAGGTAATAGATTGTTATTGGCAGTTGGTCGGTCACAATATGTATGTCAGGTTTTCCGCAGGATTATATACGACTTCAGACGAGTTTGAGCTAGAGATTAGTGGAACAACAGACCAAATGTTCACACCAATTAAACGAGTGCAAATGACTAGAAGATAATGCCGACAGATTTTACAAATATATTATTTACTAAAATTATTGAACCATTAACAACTTTAGTTAATGGAGAATTTAATATTCCAGTTAATTATGATGAGCATCGTGGTAATTCTAGTTTTTTAATTACGCCACAATCAGACACCTTAGTGACTCAATTATCTTATGGAACTCAAAGAGAGTATGAGGTTGAAGTAAATTATCAAGTAAAACTTGGTGGTAATTATAATAAAAACAGTATTAAACAAGTTAGTGGTATAATGGAAAGACTTAAAAGATTGATAAACAATAATCCAACTTCAAGCAATGGAGCAGAATTTTTTGATGCTAATATTTCTAGTATAGAATATGAGCAAGATGAAGATGATGATTCTTTATTGAGGGGTATAGCTATTTTTAATTGTCAAAACATAGAGGCATTATAATGAAAGTAAAGGCGAGATTAAATAAATTTCACAGAGTAAATCCTAACGGGGTTTTATGTGATAAAGATTCACTAGATAAACTTCGGGATGGTGAATTTGTAGAAGTACCCGAAGATGCTGCCAATGAACTTCTAAGCATGGGGTTTGTTGAAAAGGCTAAACAAACCAAAAAAGAAAAAGGAGCTAAATAATGGCTGATACAAGAGTAGTTCCCGTAAGTAGTGTTAAATATGGCTTAAAAGCAGAAACTGGCAGTGCGTTCGGGGTAGGTTTAGATTCAAGTGGCAATGATGGAACTGCGTATCTTACGCAACCAGTTGCCCAAGTTGAAAAACCAACATTTAATATATTAAGAGAATCAAGATTGTTGAGTGGTAGAGGTAGCGTTAAAAACGCAGCTGACACTATAACCAATACAAGGGGCGGAACAATTACAATGCCCTTTGATATGTTAGCAACACCAAGAACATTGGCACAACATATGTTATTAGTTGGGCAAGAAAGTGGGACATCAGGCTCTACATTACACGAGATGGAAATTGATGGTGCTAGTAATGCTAATTCAATGGGTGGAGCAATAAGTTCTGGTATCCCACATAGTTGCAATCTTGCTTATTATCCCGTAGCTGGTGAGGGTATTAAAGTTTGTGGCGTAGTTTGTTCTGATGTCACAATATCAGGCGACATAGCAAGTAATAATGGACTTTTAAGTATTTCAGGAAATTATTTTAGTGGGTTTTCTAATCCAGTATCAACTTCGACTGCTTTAGAGCAAACATTTGATGGTACTTGGGTAGCTGCAGAAACTACATATTTTAATGTTATGGATGCGGATGTCAGAACCTTAGATGTTGAGGGCAATGCGACTCAAACATTTATCATGAAATCATTTTCTTTCAATATTTCAAATGGTGTTAATAGAGTTGGTTTTGATACAAATGGTAATGCTGAGTTGTATGCTTTCCCAGAGTATGTTGTAACTGGTAGTCTTTCTATTAAGTGGGATGACGAATTTGACTATGGAGCGGACAATAATGTTATCCAAGACTTCTTAGATGGAGATACTTTGAGTTTGGCGATTTCGATAGGTGATGGAACAGCAGATGCCGAGGGTGAATGTAATATAGTAGCCGAGATTCAATACACAGGTGACCCAAGTCAAGACCTTAGTGAGAGTGGTATTTTTCACACGCTTGAATTTGAGTGCGTTCAAAATGGAGCAACAGAAGCGTTTAAAATATCAACATTTAAGAATGAAGCCGTAACTACTTGGTAAAATAAAAGGGAGGAAAAATGATAGTTGATACAAAATATGGTCAATTTGAATGTAAAGATATAACTAGAAAAAAAAGACGAGAGCTATATCGAAAAGTTAAAGAGGTTTATGCTACTGAAAGCATGGAAGAGATGCATGATTTAGCAGATGAGTTTGCTATTTTTGCTTTTGGAGATGAAAAAAAAGCAGAAGAAAAACTAGGCAAACTAACCGCTTTAGAAGAAGATGAAGTTTTAATGACGATAATTAATAGTTATATGGGGATTAAGAACCCTTTAAAGACTGGCGATTGAGAACTGCACTCTGGTTTTCCTCTTTTGGAATCCCAAGAACTGGTTTACTCCTCCCATATACCGCTCAATCGCCATCTCTTTTTAAAAGAATGGAGTATAAAAATGAAGAGGATGTTTATGATGAGATTAATAGAATTTTATCAGAAAAAAACATACAAAAATTTGGGATTGGTAAGAGCTTATTTTATCAAATGCCATTCTTTTGTGAACCCTCTTTATTCTTACCAAATTGGTGTTGGGAAATGATAGAAGATTATCACCTAACAAAGGCATATAACATTCCATTATCATCATCTTTAGAAGATGCAAACGCTTGGATTTGCGATTGTTTTTTAACAATAGAAGATGAGTTTAATAAAATTAAAGAACACAAATTAAAAAAAGATGGTAACTAATTATGGCGGTTAAGAATGTAGTATTAAAAATAGGTGCAAAAGGCGTAAAAGGCACAGTCAAAGGTTTAAAATCTGTAGCGGGGGGACTAACTAGCATTGGTAAAAAAGCTGCGATTGTTAGTGGTGGATTTGCAATTTTATCTACAAAATTAGCGGGAGACTTTCAAAAGGGGTTGATGGAGGTAACCACCTTAATGAAAGACACTACTGACAATACTCTAAAAAATTTAGGCAAAGAATTAACAAATGTAGCAAACACTTCTGGTTTAGCTTTAGATTCTTTGTCTAAGGCTAAATATGATATTGTCTCTGCGGGTTTTAGTGGTGCTGCCGAAAGTGCTATTGTCTTAGAACAAGCTACAAAACTAGCAGTTGGAGGCGTTACAACCGCTGCAGGAGCTGCCGATATTTTAACATCTGCTCTAAATGCTTTTGGAGAGGGAGCAGACCAAGCGGATGAAGTAAGTGATGCATTATTTACAACTGTTAGATTAGGTAAAACCACAATAACAGAATTGGGTGCAACTTTAGGTCAAGTTTTACCATTTGCTAAGTCTTTTAATTTGAGCCTTGAATCTGTTGGTGCATCAATGGCGACATTAACCGCAGCTGGTATAAATACCGCAGAATCAACTACTGCTTTAAAAGGTGCTATTGTAGCTTTAGAATCCCCAAGTAAGGGAGCTAGAGATGCAATGAAAAGTGCTGGAATTGAAGTTAAAAGGTTTGATGATGGGACAGTTGATTTACTTAGTACAGTTTCACAATTTGAGGGATTACCCGCAGAAACCATAAGTAAATTAATTCCAAATGTTAGGGCACAGTTAGCTTTAAAAACAATGGTAAACAATATAGGGTCTTTAAGTAAAAATTTAGAAGAATTTGAAGATACTACTGGGGCAACAGAAACCGCATTTCAAAAAATGCTAGAAGCGTTTAACACTCAAATGTCTATTTTAAAAAACAATTTTCAAACTGTTTTTATAGCAATAGGCAATGTAATTATTGAAAATATTCAACCACATATAAAAGCATTAAACACAGAATTCAAAAAGTTAAATGAAATTGGTTTTGATAATTTAGCGGGTGCTTTAAAAGACCAACTACCCCTAATTCTTGAGAGCCTCAATAAGGCTTTTAAATTTGCAATGATGGATATTGGAAATAGAATTGATTTAATAAAATTAAAATTTCAAGACCTTATCACCCCTTTTGATGATATGAGTTCGCAAATCCAACAAAAAGAATTAGAGAATCAAGAGTTTACTCGTATGGTGGTTGAGACCACTGGTTTAATGATGACTAATATGTACAATCAAGTCATTGGAAAAGCACAAGAATTAAAAACAGAGCAAGATAAATTAAATGAATCTACTGAAAAAGAAGCTGACTCAACTAAGAAGATAACAGAAAGAGCCACAAAAGTATTGGGACTAAGAAAAGCAGAATTAGATGTAGGAATAAAAGTCTCAAAAGTGACTTCAAATAATGTTGTTAGTCAACAACAATTATTAGCACTAAAAGAACAACAACTTAAGGCAGAAATGAAAGGAGCTATTTTATCTGGACAAACCGCTCAAGAAGCAATGAAAAGTGTAGTGAGAGCCAAAACAATGGAGGGTGTTGTTGCATTTATGGCAAGTATTTTTAAATCGGTAGCTTACCCACTTAATTTAATATTAGCTGCGGGTGCGGGTGCTACAGTAGGAGGAATTGTTGATGAACAATTAGCAAAATTTGCAGATGGTGGTGTTGTCAGAGGTAATCCATCGCAAGGCGATGTTGTGCCAGTTATGGCAACTGCTGGTGAGCTTATATTAAATCAAGCACAACAAGATAATTTAGCAGGTGGAATGGGTGGCGTAACGATTAATATTGGTGGAAATATAATTGGAGAAGAGTCTTTTGTTAGAGATACTTTGATTCCAGAAATCGAAAAAGCGAGAACCCTTGCATGAGCTTAACCCCATCAAGTAATTATAGCGGTGCATCTCATTTAGGCAATGTAAAAGAGAATTGGTTATTTCAATTATATAATCAAAATTCTTATTTATCTCTTGATGGTTCAAATGACTATATAAATCTTGGTTCAACATCTAGTAGTAGTCCATTAAGTTTTACTAGCTCTACAAAAATGTCTGCTTGTGGATGGGTCAAGTTTCCAACGCTAGGAAGTATTGAGCATATTTTTGCAAATAACTCAATAATTAATTGGGCGGGGGTAGTTATTTTAAAAAACGCTAGTAATAAATTGGCTATATTGTGGGGAGATACAAGTGGGACTGGTGAAGCTGACTATGAATTAATGATAACTAATGGAACTTTTAGTGCGGACACTTGGACTTTTTTTGCAATTACTACAGATTTTTCTTTAACTCCATCTAATACTAAAATATGGCTAGGGACTGGGAGTACACTTACCGCTCAAACAGTTTCTAATTCAGGGACAGCGGGTATTACCACGCCAACTTATACAAGTGGCAATGCTTATATTGGTAGGTATTTTTCTACATATTCAGAAATTGATATAAGAAGTTTAGGACTTTGGACTGGCGAATTAGATTCTGATAGCGTTACCGCATTATTCAATGGTGGGGACTTTCTATCATTTGAAGAAGATTCTGGAAACTATGACCAGTCATCAAACCTCAAAGGGTATTTTGAGTTTAACAATGGCGAAAACTTTGCTCAAGACATAGCGGGGAATGTTGCAACTGGTACAATAAATGGTGGAAAGTATAAAGGATTTTTGCCCTTATCAATTCGTGATACAACTGTTGATAATGTTTTTTATCATGGCGTAGTAAAATCTGAGCCTAGTATTAGAAATAGTATAGATGTTTTTAAATCAACCTCTAAAACTGGAAATGTATCAGTTTCATTAATTAATAGTAAATATCAAGGGAGTGACTTATCTGCCGAATTGTTTTTAGGAAATACTTACTATTATAATAGAACTATTAAAATATTTTCTCAATTAAATGAATTAAATGATATAGATGATTGTTTACAATTATATCATGGTAGATTGACAAACATATCGCACGATGATGCTAATATAAGGCTATCTATTGTTCAAAAATCTATATGGGATGATAAATTTATTCCAACTGTAAAATCTACTAGGGGAAACTATTTTCCCGTTGTTTATGGTAACTACACTAAAAACGAAAGCAGTCATGGCACAACTAATTATCTTGAGGGGTTTGGAAAAAATGTTTTTCCAGTCCAAGTAGATAGAACCTCTCATTTTTATGAATGTTTATTACATAAAGATATTGGTTCTACCGATACAACTTTGCATTATTATGAGTCTGGTGCGGATGCTTTTTTACCACTTGATAACGCAAATAATGCAGAGGCTTATGAATCTGGTTATGCGGTAAAAACAGATTGGACACTAAAAAGACATATTAAATTCAAACCTATATTTACAATACAAAGAACTTTTGCAGACCCCACGAATTTGTTTGATGGGACTTCTGACCAAACCTTATCCGACAATTCTGCTAGTTTATCTATGGCAGCTCTTAGCTCTGGGACAACTACAACAACGCACAAAGACAACAATTTTAGTTTACCATCTTTTGATGACCCTCCAGATATTAGTAGCTCTAGCGAAAATCATGGTTTAACTATAGAAATGCGTTGGAACATGACTGGCTTTTATGGAGAAACTGGTAACTCGGCAGGTTTAGAAAATAATAAGGTAGAGGTGTTTAATCAAAGCAGATATGCTACGGGAACTTTAGGCGATACAATGAACGATGGGACTATTTTCGCCACAAATGGCTCTTTTGATGAAAGTAATGATGCTACGGGTTCATCAAATTCAACAACAATAGCAGAGGTAACTAGCTCAAGTAATGGTGGGGCAACCGCTACAGAGTTTTCTTCTTATCCTTACAATAAAGGATTATCTATTAGAGTAAAAAGAACTGTGACATCAGAAACAAGTGGCTCAGGAACTGCATCATCTTCTATTTTTGGAACTTTAAATGTAGCCGACATTAGATTGATAGGTACATTTAAAATTGACAGAACCAATTCAACTACAGATGCCTCCGCTAGAATAAACTCTGTAAAAACATTATACTCTGGTGCAGATGGTTTAACTGCTAGTTGGGATGATTCTGCAATTACACTAGGACATCAAGCACATAGAGATGCGTTAATAAGGTTTTCTGGTATGCCAACAATAACTCCAGAAAATTATACAGTCTTGGCTGCCGACAGAACTACTTGGACTATTAAACATTGGCAGAATAAAGAAATCTCATTAAAAAAATATTTAGAAAAACTCCAGTTTGAATTTGGGTTTTGTCACAAAATTGACCCATCTGGAAAATCTAAATATATTTGGATTCATGGAACTGCAGGAAACAATGCATTTCAAGATGATGATGTAGATGTAACATTGACAAAAGCAGATATATCAAGTTTAAGTATTAGCACAACTTCAGTAAGCGACATTGCAACTAAGTCTGTAATCAATAGCAACTTGCATCCCGCCACTAAAAATTATATAACAAAAACCACCTCTACAAATCCTAGTCCAAGAGCGACATATAATATAAAATCTAAAGAGAACACAACAAATATTAACCTAGATGCTTTGACACTTGCACCCGCAACATCACCCGCTACAGATAAACAAGCAGACTTTTTTTCTTATTATTCGCAAGTCAATGGTGATGTAAAAAAGCTAGTAGATTGCGAAATAGTAAATACTCAAAAAGGTTATTTACTTGAAACTGGCGATATTGTAAAATTTGAAGATATGACAGTTAATCCATTTGCTAGGACATGGGATAATTATTATATGGTTACTGATATTGTTAGAAGTGTTGGTAAAATTAAAATTAAATGTAGAGAGGTAGGCTAATGAGCTATCAAAGAATTGCAACGCCAAAAGCGTATATAGATATGATAAATCCATTATTAGAAAATGGAACAATAACGGGAACTGGAGAAATAGTAGGTGGCGGTTTATTAACAACTGCATCATCAGTTATACAACTATTTGATAACAAGCCAAATAACACAGTAACTATTGGAGGAAATGGAACAAACACAGTTCAAACAATAGACATAGACACAAATATTACCACCGATGACGGGTTACTAGGAGAAACATTATTCGTAGCTATTTTAGGACATAATCTAAAATCAGCAGATGCAACTGTAACTGTCAGAACAGACGATGATAGTGCTTATGGTAGTACTGGGTTAGCAACTCATGCAGAAATATATAATGCTAGTACAACATCTACAAGTGGAAATGCCGTTATTCCCGCAAGTGATGGATGGTCGCTATTTACCATTCTTCGCAATTCTGACAATAGGCATTTAAGAATTAGCATATCTTCAACAACAAGTAATTATGATGCTGATATTAAAATTGGATGCATACAAATAGGAACAACATATACATTTCCAAACGCTCCAGACTTAAATATTAAAAAGACATTTACTTATGATGGTTTAAAAATTAATGAATCACTAGGTGGTCAAAAATACGCTCACGCAACTCATTTAAGGGGCGGTTCTTGGACAGCAACTGGAGCTTGGAGTACATCATCAGAAAAGTATTTTAAGAGCGGTAGAAAAAAAATAGATATGAATTTTAGTTTTATATCTGACACCGATGCTTTCCCAGAAGAATTATATGATGTAGCAAAAACAAGAACTGACGAATCTATATTAAATAGAATTGTATTTATGACAAATGGCGGGATGTTTCCATTTTTATTACAATATGATAGCACAAGTGCAACGCCAGATGATGGGTTTTTATGGTGCAGATTAGACAATGAGCCATCATTTAATCAAGTTGCTCATAGACAATACAATACACAATTATCGTTTGTTGAAGAATTTTAATTTTTATAATTAAATAATATAACTAAATTAGTATGTTTGTTATTATCCTTTGAGGGGTGGTTTCTTCTCTCGTTCAGAGAGCCTTCTTGTTTTAAATAATCACACATTGCCACCCCTCTTTATACCCTTTATAAACCCTTAAAACAATACTTGCATCTTAAATTTAGGGGTTATAGATTACATCGTGATTAAAAATAAAAACAACAAGGAGTTAGAAATGAAACATCAAGCACAACAAATAGTTTTTGACAATATGATTTACTTTATAGAGTCAGATGATTGGCAAGGGACTTACCTTATTAAAGAGGAAAATAGCATTATATGGCATCATATAAAAATGTCTTGTTACAATGCTTTAGTTTTTAATTTTGGTTCTAAAGTGAATATTTCTTGGGGATGGGTTAATTGGTTTGAAGTGTTTAAGCAAGAAATTATAAAAGGAGGTAAGTAGGATGGAAACTTTTAATTATTACGATTTAGAAACAAGTAAACATTTAGACTATAATCAGTTTGAGTTAGGGTTTTGCATAAATGTTAAAGCCTCAGAGAAAGCAGGTGTTCTTGTTTATGATAAAAGAAAAACAAGGCATTTACATTTTGAAAATTGTGAGGTTGAGGGTTGTAAAAAAAATGCTCAGTTAATGTTTTGGCATGATGTGCAATCTTATTATGAGTGCTATGCTTGTAATGATGACCTTTGCAAAGACCACATGAATTGTGCAGTAAGTAATGAGGATTATCATAAATATTTTAAAAATGATATAGCAAACTCCTTTGAGTATTACGATAAAGATTTAGACCTTGATATAGTATTGGTCTGTGAGCGGTGCTATATATTGGCTTATGAGTTAAAAAAAATAAAAGAGGGAGGTAAGTAGGATGTTATTGAAAAAAAGCGAAGTAAAAAAACTTGTAAGGGATGGGGGCTATCGCATTAGCCCCGATGCCTATGAGGGAATAAATAGGGCGGTAGAAAGCACGATAAAACAAATGTTGGTGCAAGTAGCCACAGACAATATGAAAACCTTAATGATGCAACATACGGGGGCAAGAACGACCATAACAGATTCTAATTCTTGCTCAAGATGTGCCAATATCGAAAGCACTTACATTCGTTGGGCAAAAAATGTTCAACAGTTTTGTGCGGATGAGGCAATGATTATGTTTAACAGATTAAGGAGTAA
>TARA_R100001443_G_scaffold43489_1_pt1 | contig 14948 bp, 33 predicted proteins | sample TARA_R100001443 | Tara Oceans TARA_R100001443 (sample SAMEA2622142) | marine metagenome | biome: marine biome (ENVO:00000447); feature: deep chlorophyll maximum layer (ENVO:xxxxxxxx); material: "saline water (ENVO:00002010), including plankton (ENVO:xxxxxxxx)" | depth 50 m
AATCCAGCAGGTCAAGTCTTTATGAAAGGTAGAGAATCATCAGAGTGGTTGGCTCAGAATCTAAGGAGTACTCGTAACTTTATTCGTAAATGGGGGCATATGGTAAATCACGACCAATTTCTAAAGCCAGTAATACCACCTAAATATGATATAGGATTTGTGGTTGAAAATTGTGATAATAATATGCTAAAAGAATTAGAGCCTTGGTGTTCTGATATGTATGGAGATTGGGTTGGTCACAAAGGATTTGGTGTTAATAAATACATTGAAGAAGAACAACCAAATACAAAGTTTAATTTGAGTAATAAATTACATTCACATCACACAAAACCAATTAATGATGTGGTAGTCAGATTTGACGCACAAAAACTAACACCACAGAATTTTCAAATTATTATCAAAATGTCCGAACTTTTAACAGATAGTGGTGAGGTTGGTAATATGGAATATGATATATTTAAATTTGAAATTAAATCACTTAACACATACGAAAAGGAGTTGATAGTATGCGAGTCTTAGTAACAGGCGGTGCAGGATTTGTAGGAACTAATTTAGTAAAGAGACTATTGAAAGATGGTCACGAAGTAATATCAGTAGATAATTATTCCACTGGTAAAAAAGAGAATGAACAAAAAGGTTGTAAATATTACTACAAAGACTTAGCTAATACTCAATGGTGGGCTTTGTGGGATGAGGATTATTGTGAGTGGTCTTGCGATTGTCAGATAGAGCCAGTTGATGTTATATATCATTTAGCAGCATTACCTAGAATTACACCATCATTCAAAAAGCCAGTTGATACATTTAAATCAGGTCCTATGGCGACAATCAATGTATTAGAGTGGGCTAGACATCACGAAACACCTGTAATATATGCTGGTTCTTCATCTGTAACTGGTGATGTATATGCCAATCCTTACACTTTTACTAAGTGGCAGAATGAACATTTATTAGAGTTGTACAATAAGATATTTGAATTACCCACATCGATATGTAGATTTTATAATGTGTATGGAGAACACCAAGCAAATGAGGGTAGTTATTGTAATGTGTTAGGAATATTTGAAAGATTATATAGTGAGAAAAAGCCACTAACTATTACAGGCGATGGAGAACAAAGAAGAGACTTTACTTATGTTGGTGATATTGTTGATGGATTAGTTAGATGTGGGGAAGCTCACTTAGATGTGTGGGGTAATAAAGATGTAAATGGGCAATCATTTGAATTGGGTAATGGTAATAATCGTTCTATTAATGAATTGGCTGAAGCCTTTGGTGATTATCCTACAGAGTATATTGATGCTAGACCAGGTGAAATGAGAGAAACATTGAATACAGATACAAAGGCTCAAGATGTATTGGGTTGGAGACCAAACGGAGACATCATAAAATTTATTAAAGAAAATTATGTTTTAGACGAATGACATACTATATATTATTAGATATGGATTCCGTAGAAGATATATGGGATGATAATATTTTAGGGGAAGAATCCTTTGGAACGTTTTACACAGGTAATGGTTTTGTAGCATTAAATAATATAGTTATGGAAAAGCCAGAGTTATTAGAAAGTGTTGCCATCATCGATGAACAAAAAACCTCATACTCAGTAGAAGAGTTCTTAGATTTACTAAAAAAGTGGAAAATAAAGTCTTGACTTATATAGTGTAAGTTGAGTATATTTAGGAGAAGTTGAGATGGCATTAGATTATAGAGATTACGAAGAGCTAGAAGATGAAGCTATGGAAGAGTCTCTCAGAACTAAGAAAAAACCAAAAAAGAAAAAGAAAAGTTGGAAGGAATTAAATGCAAATGAGCAAACTAAAAGGAATAAAAAGACTGGTAAGTTATGGACTAATCACCCTAATAGGATTTAATTTATTTGTTGGTTGTGAGGACAACAATCAACTTGAACCAATAGAATTTATATTAGAATCTAATTTAACTAAAGATTCTAACGGCTTTTACCACTTAGACTTAGACACTACAAAGTGGCAAACTTTGCATAGGATAAGTGGAAATGTTTACAGAAACGGAGAATCTGTAGATGTATTGAAATTTGGATGGTACAGTTCACACCATTGGATAATCGGAGATGATTATGGTTATGTTATAGCCAATCACGGTTTGAACGATGACTTAGTTTATGTCGCTTATGATACTACATATATAACTTGGTTTAGTGGATTCGAAGTTCCTATTGTTAATGGAGCTTCTTATAGTAATGCTGACGGGGAAGTAAATACAATGATGGCGCCCGTAAGAACTATGTTAGGAGATACTGCTACCATACAATACTCTTTCTACGATGATTGGAGAGGGGAACAAACCGATGGGGTATTTTATGTAATATTTGATTAAGGAGTTTTCTTATGAGGTATGTGTTGGTGGAGCAGGGAACGGATAATATCTGCGACAAAAGTGAATTTAACAGTTTAAAAGAAGCTGAAGAATATTTTAAAGGGATTAAAAGAATGCCAGAGGAAAAGGACTTCCATAAATTATGGAAAGTTCTCTCTGAAAAGGATTGGAACACCCAAATACATTTGGCATCACGACAAAACAAACAATATGAGTGGTGGAAAGATGATGAGGGTTGGTTAGATATAGACAAATAAAATGAGTAAATTAACTAAAGAACAACAAAAAGAATTAGAAATACTAGCAGCCGAAATAGAGGCTGAGGCTATTCAAATGAAAGTGGACTATGAGAATCATCCATCAGATATGAGTGGAAGTATAGTAGTCGTACACGAAGAATCGGAATACTTAGACGAGGAAGAGTGAAACAATATGTAGACACATCTAAACTATCTGTCAGAGAAATAGATAGGAAGATTGCTAAAAAATTAATAGTTGAGAATCATTACTCACACCAATGGACAAAGTGCACTCACGCATTAGGTTTATATACCACAACAGGTAGAGAACACTCATTCTTCGATGAACCTGAAGAGAAACTTATTGGTGCTATATGTTATGGAGACCCAATAGGTAGAAACTCTGGCGCTTCAATATCATTAGCAGTACCGAGAACAGCAGTATTTGAGTTGGTAAGGTTATTTGTATTCGATGGTTACGGAAGTAATATAGAATCCTATTTGATAGGAGAAAGTTTTAGATGGTTGAAGAAGAATAGGCCAGACATAAAAGCTCTTATATCATATTCAGATCCAATGCAAGGTCACGTTGGAACTGTATATCAGGCAACTAATTGGTTATATCAAGGTAATAATATAAGGTGGACAGATAGTTGGTTATTTAAGTTTGAAGAGGATGGTAAGTGGCAGCACGGAAGAACCATATTTCCTTATTATGGAACTAATGACATAAAGAAAATGAAAGGATTGGTTGAGAAAGATTTTTGGATAAAGAAAGAAGTGAAGAAACACAGATATGTTTATCTATTAGGAACAAAAGGTGAAAGGAAGAAAGCGTTAAAGAAAGTAAAACATCCAATACTACCATATCCTAAAACATCGGATATGATAGAGTCGGAAGTAATAAAAGTAAAAGTTCATAACTTTGGTAAGATTAAAGGAGAACAACAATGGAATGGTCAACAATAGCTTGGGTATGGTTAGGTATAATGATTGGCACTATATTTGGTGTAGTCGTTAGTAGTTTATTAGGTGCTAGTAAATTTGGAGATTTAGAGGCTGAGAATTTACATCTGAAATTTGTAAGAGACTCACTAAAAGAGGAAATATTCAGATTAGATAATAGAGTCAAACCAAAGCCAAGAAAGCGAAGAAAAAAGGCTTGATAAAAATATTTCTATATATTTATTTATAAGTTAAAAAACTGCAGAATATAACTTAAATGGAGATCGAATAGTGAATCAACAAGACCGGAAGGAATTTGAGATAGTACATTTAAAGATAGATGAACTCAAAAGTGACATTTTAAAATTACAAGCAGATATGGAAAAGGCTCATCTTAAAACCGATGACTCTCTCAGTTTCATTAAAGAAAATCTATTCAATCCCAATGAAGGCCTTTGGGCTGAAACAAAACAAAATAGTCAATTCAGAGAATCTGCTGGTAAGTGGAGAAGTATGATTGGCGCTGGTTTTATTGGGCTGTTCTTTAAACAGCTATATGACGTTTTCGGATAAAATATCACCAATAAACTTAGAATCTTTTCTCAATATGACTGTTGTCACGGGTCATGGTGGGAAAGAAGTCGTTAATTTAGATGGCAAGTTAAAGACTGTCAGAGAATTAGTTGATTATTGGAATCCTCAAAGAATACAACAAACTATAGATAAACTATCAATGGGTAAAAATAAAGAGACAATGGAGAAAGCTGGTTCATTTGATTTTTGCCGTAATCCACAATATTTAAATTGTATGGTGGCTGGCTTCAGACATAATGTAGCAAACCACCACGAAGTTGGTTGGGATAAGATGACTAAAGAATATTATGATTCATTAGAACCAATGAGTGATGAAGAGATAGAGATATACCTAAGAGAGAATCCAGTGGAGTTTGACAAAGGACATATACATAGCTCGTATCACAGAGCTTGTGCTATGGTTGGTAGATTAATAAAAGGTCAAAAATATATACCATTTTATGTACGAGAATAAGGATTGGATTTGGATGATGCCCCACGGAGACATAACACGAGTAAAGTATTTAGATGAGGTGGATATGCCAAAGGATGAGTTTGCTATATGCCAGTCTAGTATATTAGCTCTGATGGGTATAAGAGATAATGAAGATTTAGATATAATAACACCCAATGAACCAACTAAACGAACTGAACCACACACCGAACATTCTTTATCTGCTTGGGGGCGTGGTAGTACAAATGGTCACGTTGAGTCGGTTCATCCATATGAATATGGTATAGATAATATAGAAGATAGTAGTTTCAAATTCAAAGGTTATAATTTCCTATATCCTAAGTACTATTTCAGATATAAGAAAGTGCCACCAATGGGTGACCAAAACGATTGGGAAAGGGATATATCAGATTGGAAAGGTATAGTAGAATTCTTTGATATTAGTAGTCACTTAGACTATCCATTTAATCAGCTAACAGAAGAACAATTAGGAGTCGAATATCTCAAAAGATATACAGAAACTCTTTGAATGGGTAGATGAGAGAGAAGTGGTAGATTTGGGTATGCACGGTGGGTTTGCTCATCGTGGTATGTATAAGATAGATAATCAATGGATAATGAAAATAACTGATTTGAGAGAGTATGAAATCACTAAGAATCTGCAAGGACATAATAATATAGTATCTATGATGCCAATGTCTCGTAGGAGTGGTAAATACGCTTCGGTGGTTATGGAGTATTGTTCTAAAGGTAGTCTATCTAAATGTGATATTGTAGAGCTCGGTAAAGAGAGTGTAATAGATAATATAACGAGAGGTGTGGGATATATGCTGAGTAAGGGATATATACAGAACGACTTGTGGAGAGAAAGAGGAGAACACCTTAGTAATTTTTTTGTGAGAAAGAACGGAACTGTTGTATTGGGTGACTTTGGTAATATCAGTAAGGTTACTAACAAAAATCTAATAGAATTAATGAAACAACTGGATAATATAATTAAACATATCAATATATATTATTGAGGGGTGTCAATGGCGGGAGACACCGAAAACGCGTGTGAATACGTGTGTCGCTTAATTTCTTTGACACCATAGGTAAAATCTCTAACGAGATTTCACCGAATAGTATTACTTAATGGTATATCATAGAGCTTTCCAATTAGAGGAAATGCTCGGTTTGGAGATTAGTTATGACAAAACGATTCAAAGAGTTATTAGATAAATTAATAAAAAACAATAACGGTGAGCGTGAAGAGTCTAAGATTAGAGCGGAAATCATATCGCTACAATTTGAGGATGACTACTTTATGAATAGAGAAAAGAGGAGAGTGAGGGAGACAAATGCCGAAGTGGGTACATCATATGATAAGAGGGCTTAAACAAATGAGAAGTAATATCGATGGTACTTGGATTACTTGGGGAGACTTATTTATCTTACCTAAGTGGTGGAGCATATCTATTTGGTGTGTTGTGATACTCATCTTTCTAATGTTGAGCGGTTGTAAGGAAGATACTTATATAATGGGGTATAATAAGGATGGTAAGAAATCAACGGAATACTTCCCATTAGTCGATAAAAACAATAGGCTACACAAATTTCGTAAGGAATATAACATCGGTATATACGATGAGGACATTCTATATTGTGTAACTCATCATAAATGGGTAAGCGTTAAGGGTGTATATAAAGGCCCAATAGTAGACGAGAATAGCGATAGTTTAAGTTGGACAAAGACATATGAAGTAAGGGAGTTAAAGAATAATCAATGGTAATAGAAATAACATTTTGGCTAGTAGCCGTTTTGGTTGTATATAGGTTTATAAACGAATTAGAGAGAGATGTATTCAATGGATAAGCCAAAGATATGTGAGGGTGAGTGCGTACCTAAAGGTTGGGGAGAAGAAATAATAATAGCGAATAACAAAGATTATTGCGGTAAGGTATTAGTATTTAATGATAGCGGTAAGTTTAGTATGCACTACCATATGATAAAGGATGAGACTTGGTATGTAGAGAAAGGAAGATTTGTGTATAGATGGATAGATACAGATACAGCGGAAGTAATGGAAAACTTATTAAAGCCAGGTGATGTAGTAAGACAAAGGCCTGGACAACCTCATCAATTAGAGTGTCTTAATGGTGGTGGTAGAATATTTGAAGTGAGTACAGAACATAAGGATTCAGACTCATATAGGGTAATGCCAGGTGACTCACAGAAGAGTAAAGTAACTACAAAGAATCCATTTAAGTAAAATAATTTATAGCGCCATATATTTATATGTATGGGCGACAATTGGGATAAACTAAACAAAGCTATTATAGCTGATTCAGCTTTACAGAAGTATATAGATACTAAATTTAAGAAGCTGAATAATGTATTAAAGGATCCTGATGGTTATAATAGTGGAATAGCCTCCGATAGTAGAGTGTCGAAAGTCGAAGAGAAAGTAGACGAATTAGCCGCTTGGAGCCACCCACCTGTTGATTTCACAAACCGATTAGATTCACTACACGACAAAATAGATAGAGTATTAGAGTTGCTCGAGCGGATTACATCCGAGCCATCCACCAATGTATATGGTGATGACGATTGGGCGACACCTTCCGAATAACCCATCTTAACCCACTTTTTGACACTACTACCTACTTATTGACATATAACACTATGTCAGGGAGCGCAGAATATATAGCGCGTGTGTCACCCTGACAGAGTTTTTTTTATAGTAGCTTTGATATATTTGGTATGTCAAAGTGTCAGAATTGGGGTAATTATGGCTAAAGTAAGCAAAAGTAAGATAGTTTGGGCGATTAATGAGACTCAGAGTATGCGTCAAGCCTCTAAATTGTTGGGCTTGGCATATAATACTTTTAAGAAGTACGCTAAGTTATATGAAGTTTGGGCACCATTGGAATCCAATAAAGGTATATCACAGAGTAAAAGCGGTGGTCTTAAACCTGTAGAGTTATTAGATATATTCGCTGGAAAGAATCCAGCGTACTCTTCTACTAAGTTATTACACCGCTGTTTCAGAGAGGGATACTTAGCGGAAGAGTGTAGTAACTGTGGTCACGATGAATACCGCCCCTCTGATATGACTAAACCGCTAATGTTGGACTATTTGGATGATGACCAAACCAACAAAGACCTAGCCAATCTCAGGGTATTGTGTTATAACTGTTATTATCTACTCAAAATGGACAGATTAGAGGTGGATGTACCAGCGAATGTCAAATCGTTCCAAAAGGCGATATATACCGCTTTTAATCAGAGTAGCAAATCCTAGCATATTTTATCTTCGCTCAGGCCAACCTGAAATTTACACATATTTGGTGGTAATGTCAAGCCATAATATAACAAAAAATAAATTAAAAAAAGTGAAAAAAAGGCTTGACTCGTATTGCATTTTATGAGTACATTTAGGTGTTATTGAGAGAGAAAAAATTTAATGGTGTAATAGACGAAAAGACATCGTAGTGAAAGGGGCTGGAATGCTGGGTTTAGAAACCGCAACTGAGTAAACTACGGCTTTGAAAGGCCAAAGATAGAGAGCTAATCACTCTCTTAGGTAAGAGGTTGTCTGAGACTGAAACGGAGTGATTACCAGAGTAGGTCGTTAGTAGGGCTGGGGGGTTCGAATCCCCCCTCATCGATTCAGAAGTCGGAACTGATACAAATACCGACAAAGATTTAGGTGGTGTTGAAACGAGGATGAACCGGCGGGCGATAGTCTCAAACAATGTGGATTCCGGCTCCTCACCACCAAAAGCATTTGTTGTCCATAGGTTCGAAAGAGGAGTAGGCTTATGGTGGGGTGAGTTCCCTTAAAGTGTATATGCTCGTTTCAGACTAATATCGATTAATGTCAGAAACAGACCAACTCAAAGAATTTCAGCGGTACGCTTAAAAATAAAAGAGCGCTAACTATTTATTACTATATAGGAGTAATACAATGCCAAAAGATAAGCTAACAGATTTCGATGTAATAGAGATAATAGAACAGGAGATGATCAGTATGTGGGCTACAGGCGAAATACCACATCTGCTCAAAAACGATCCAGAATTCGTCAAAGTGATTACAGAGGGTATATATATGGAAAAGAGCTTTTGGAAACGACATATGGTTATTGGAGAAGCTTAGTGACATAATGACATACCTGGTGGCATTAAGTCGTTAATCGCAAAACTATGACATTGTGACAGGCGCTCCATACTCATTCTCGTATCGGACCAGGTTTTGAGTTCCTATAGAAATTGACATATTTGTCGTATCATAATGATAAAAAATAAACAGCTAGGAGTTATAATGAAAAGAATATTAGGAAGTGTAATACACATACTTTTGGTAATAGGTACTTTACTATTGTGTACATCTAAATTAAATGGGAGTGACGAATGGGGAAGTTTTATGAAACCATTGGAAAAGGTAGAGATGATTCCATATAGATTAGTACCATCAGGAGATGTTCATTGTGCTATATCCATAGAGATAATAGAACCTATATCTATGGTTAGTATACCACACAGATACGAAGAAGAAATCGAAGAAGTTATATTAGATAGAATCACATTTGAGGTTACTAATCCATTTGCCGAAAATGAGATTTTTTATATAGATGGTAAACCATACTTTCTATTGAGAGTACCATATACAGGTGTAAAGTGGTAGTAAAATAATTAAAGAAAAGGCTTGACTCGTATACATATTCTTTATTATCTTTAGGGGTATTGAGAAAGGAAAAATTAATGAAGTCAATGAGTTTTAAAAATAGAGATGAGATGGTTAAAAAACTTCAATCTCTACAATCAGAAATGAACGATTGGTTTAAACAGATGGATAAAACCATCGCTAGTCAAAAGGAACAATAATGAATTTCAAAGAAACGATATATGGTAATAGTTACTTACTTGGTAAGGATGTTTATGTGAATGGTAAGCATAAAATCCTAAACGTTCAGTTTGCCGATTATCTTAGGGATTTGGGTTTAATAGGACATACAGGTCCTGTTCATAATATAGCAGTAGTATGGTCTGAGAAAAATGATGGTGAGCAATATGTTCATCAGATTTACGATCACGATACTGGTGAGATTTACTTTGATGAACCTACAGATGAGTATACTAATGAGGTAGATGAAATAGTAAGTGCGTTACTTATGTATGGTAATTTAGAACAAACGATTGACTCTGGCATATGTTAAGTTAAGGCTTGACACATATATGTTTTTATGAGTAAGTTCTTTGACTATGGAGATGACGAACCGGCCTATTATCATATAAAGGCTAGGGATATGAGTATCTATAAACCTAAAGGTAAAGTTATGACTTTTTGGTTATGGGGTAATTCAGAGTCTCACATTAGAGAAATATTAAGTAAGAAAGATATAAAGGATATTGAATGGATAAAGAAAGAGATTCCGCCGTTTGTATAGAGTGTAGTAATACTATATCAGACGAGCGTATTCACTTAGGTTATACAGAATGTTTAGAGTGTAGTAAAGTAGATAAATATTCTTCTCATACAGTGTACCCACATAAAACAGGTGGATATATACAACCTATCTCTGCAGAACAATCTGATAATATGAAAAGGTTAGACCGCCGAAGTGTAGGTAGTGGGCGTAGGGCTAAAGGAATAGTAGCGGATAATAGTTGGGATAGGTGGTTAAAGGATTACTTATCTAAGAAAGACTCACCCAAAACTAAGCGTAAGACTTATCCGTTACGCACACCATTACCAATATATATCCCTTATAAAGAAGCAATCGATGAGGCGTTAAAAAAGTTTGAGTCACGAGGTTACGAAGCAGCAGCGGAACTCACACAATCTATGTATTCGAGCGACAAGATTTCGTTAGCACACAAAGCGAAAATTATGAACGAGCTTTCCTCACTAGCCGTACTCACGACCAAACAGCGTAAGTGGATGAAAAAATTATGATGTTTAACAAACTTGGGCACTATATATATAAGAGGATGTGTAAAGACCAAAACAGACTATCCAAAAAGAGACCACTAAATATGTATGGTTTATATGTACAACCAAAAGATGTCCAAAGATATATCAATGATTATTATAATTATGGAATAGATTATATGGGTGACGATAATATGTCATCAGAAGATTTTGTAGAATCAGAAATAAACAAACCAGGCACAGAACGATATTGGGATGAGCCTGATGGAAAGGAGTTATGAGACCCAAAATGTTAGATGAAGTTATTAAACGTAGAAATGAGAATATCAAAGTTCTCTTAATAGCCGTAGTGAGCTTTTTAATAGGATTAGTAATGGGAGTTATGTCAGTATGAATATAGGATACGCTTGTATTAATATGCAATTGTCTTACCCACAAAAGTATGGTGGTGCTGAGAAAGGAGTTAAACCAATCACTACAGGCCGTAGTATGATTAAACGAACCTTTCAATCTAAAGGTTTGGATTATGCTAGTGAACTAACACTAGCCAATTGTATGGACTTAGATAAGATTGTAGATTGGAATATACTAAATAACTATAAGTTCTTTCGTATCACATCAGGCCTTGCACCGTGGAAGTCTGAATATGAGTGGGATGATTTGAAAGATATATTTAGGATTAAAACACATTTACGTTCCGCTGGCATAAAAGCTAAGACTCATAATCTTCGTATCACATCTCATCCAGGTCCATTCAATGTTCTTACCTCACCACACCCACACGTTGTAGATAATTGTATTAGTGATTTAACCGACCACGGTAGTGTGTTTGATATGATGGGGTTGAGTAGAACACCTTACAACAAAATTAATATTCATATCGGTGGTGCTTATGGAGATAAACCAGCTGCTATGGAAAGATTTTGTAAAAACTTTGAAAGACTACCTGAATCAGTTCAGAGTAGATTAACAGTAGAAAATGATGATAAAGCATCAATGTATTCAGTAAAGGAGTTATATTATGGAGTGTACAAGCGTATTGGCGTGCCCGTCGTGTTTGACTACCATCACCACAGGTTTTGTGATGGTGGGCTTAGTGAACAAGAGGCTTTGGAAATGGCTATATCAACTTGGCCGAAAGACATTGTACCAGTTGTCCACTACAGCGAAAGTCGCAGTAAGGAACGACTTGACGAGTCAATTAGACCTCAAGCCCATTCTGATTATGTCTACGATTATATTGATACTTATGGTAATGATGTTGATATTATGATTGAGGCAAAACATAAGGAGTTAGCGGTTCTAAAGTATTTAGAACTACACGGCCACTTAGATGGACTATCCTAATCTTAATATGAACGTAGTGCACATCCCAAGATGTGCTGGAAATTCGTTTAAGATTTATCTTATGAGTTTGTATGGATTGACTCTAACAGAAACCATACACAAAGGTAGTGATGTTGATGAGGGTGTATGGGAAGATTTAAAAGACAACCCACATTTAGTAGATGCTAAAATAATAATAGAGGGAGAATTGGGTAAGTTTGCTTATTCGCATAGTTGGGATTCTCAGAAATATGCCGATAAAATATTATTTGATAATGAAAGTGTTGCTAATACAGATTATAAAGAAAACATATATAGATGGCCTGGTGTAGATTTCGATCTTATATTTGGTCACTTTGGAATTGACAAATGGAAACATTTAAATAAACGTAATATAGTTTGGTTGAGAGATCCTTTAGAACGGGCTTTATCGGAATGGAGATTTCACATATTGGCTCAAAGATATTTTTACTTTAGTGATACAGACTACGATTCGCCTGATGAGATAGATGGTATTGGTAGAATGATATTTAAAGAAAAGATGGATGTTAATGATGTTATAAATTCTGATGTGATGGTGGATGTATTATCACAATATGCTGGAGATGATTTATCTGTTTTTGATTTTGTTGGCAAAGTAGAAAACTTTGACAATGACTTAATAAGATTTCAAGATATGTTTGGTTTGGATAGAACTCATATAGACAAAACAAATAAGTTTAATAGTTTATCAGGTCTAATAGATTCACACTGTAACCTTTGTGATGAAAGAACAAATATATTAAAACAATCTGTAGATAAAGAAAGATTTTACAAAACACATAAAAGGGATTATGAATTATATAACTCACTTAATAGATAAGATAAAAATGTTCTTATTTCTAATATGGTATAAGCGCCATCTAAAAAAGAGAATAGAGAAAAATAATTTTGGTAGAAGAGAAGAATGGTAATACTTATATATAAACGGAGAATGTTATGTGGTTAGATAATAATAAATCTTATTTAGTTTTTGGTAAACAATTAAATAATATAATAATTGTATTACAGATGATGAGTGATAAGTATCCAGATATTGAGAACCTTAATACATTTATACAATCATTGAAAGATATGAGGTCTTATGAAGATATGTTAGATGAGTTTATATATGGTGACCAAAGAACATATCCAGATGAGAAAAGGAAAGTTGGTAAAAGAGATTCTATGACATTAGATGAAATGATGAATGATTTACAATTACGATTTATGGATGAGAGAGATAAGAACAATGGAAAAAATTGACCACATAGGTATTGTAGTAACTAATATCAATCACGCAGTTAAATGGTATACTGATAAGTTTGATTGTAAAGTAAACTATCAGGATAATAGTTGGGCTGAATTACAATTCGATAATATTAAATTGGCTTTGGTATTACCACAAGACCATCCAGCACACATAGCATTTGAATCGGATGACTTAACCAATCCAACCAAACACAGAGATGGTTCTGAATCAGTTTACGACCACGATACATTTGGTAATATAATAGAATATATAAGGTATGAGAAAAGTAGTTAGAAACGAAGAACAAATAGAATATATCGTAATTGGAATGTTTATTGGCATAACAATTGGATTTGTAGTAGGATTAATATTTAAAGAATATATATTTTATTTATAAAAAAGTCTTGACTCATATACGATTTACCTGTTATATTTGGTTGTTATGAGGTTAAAAATGAAAAATAAAAAAACAGTTATATTTGATTTAGATGGTACACTTGCTAATATTGATGTTAGGAGAGATAAGTCTCTTAAACCTAATGGTAGGTTAAATTGGGATATATTTGCCGCACCATCTTCTATTATGGATTGGGATAAACCAAATCCACCAGTAATTAAAATGGCTCAGATGTTTAAGGCCGATGGATTTAAGATTGTCATCTTTTCTGGCAGAAACGATAGAGGTTTCCACGCTACTAAAGATTGGTTAAAGATACACAGAGTACCATTTGACTTATTGATTCTTAGACCCGATAAGTTCAAAGCTGACTCGTGGCCGATTGCTGATGGTAATCCAGCTACACCTGATATGAGATTTATGCCAGATGAAATCCTAAAGAAAAAGATGTTAGATGCTTTCGTAGATATTGATGATGTCTTTTTAGTTGTGGATGACAGAGATAAGGTTGTAAAGATGTGGAGAGACTTAGGACTTAATACGTTTCAGGTGGCACCAGGAGATTTTTAAAAAAAGTCTTGACTTGTATTACAATTATGTGTTATATTTACATATCAAATAAAGGGAAAAAATAAATGACTTATGTTTATGAAAAACAATTGGGAAAATATGATTCTTCCACAAACTTCTATGGGGATAAACTCATAGTGGAGTATGTGTTTTCTTCAGTTGATAATTGCATCAAAGTTGTCGAGATGACAAGGGTTGGTGAGAATGAGTTTGGTGAAGTTGTTAATAACTTTCATAGGATGAATTGGATGAGTAAAGAAGGACAGGCTTCTTTGATGGAAGAGTTGGAAAGGGATATGACAGATAGGATGTGTGGTACTGGTAATCATAGTATAGAGAATGATTTAGAGATTGCCAATGTGGAAGCAGATTGGTTGTTACAAAAAGCAGAATTACATTATGGAATATAGGTTAGGTAGTATAAATGCCACATTGGTTGGCGAAGAGTTAGAATATGACAATGGTCAGAGTGAATGGCTAATAAGTTATTTGGCTAAGTATGATTGGGAAAATCAAGCCCCACATAGTACAGAAGATGCTTTCAAAATTGGTAAAGTAATAAAGTACTTTGGATATGATTGGCAAGACATTGAAAATGAAGCAAGAGAAATAGAGGCAAATAAATGAGTAAATTAAAAGAACTATATGATTTGGTAATTGATATTGAGTGTGAATTAGATGACGCCTATTATGCAATACCTGAGTATGATTGTAATAGTGATGGTAAGAGTAACATTGACGGCGCTCGTTGTTCCGTATACAATCTTAAAGATGTGATTGAAAAAGCTATCGTAGAAGAAACCAATAGAAAAGATATACCTGGCTTTGAGGGAACTATGGGAGCATTAGAGAATTTATGAATCTCTTAGAAAAAATAATTGATACATTTGATGGTGAG